>JABLTN010131737.1_pt1 | contig 11162 bp, 13 predicted proteins | sample 7160141 | NCBI WGS metagenome assembly JABLTN01 (sample SAMN14651226, study PRJNA627086) | human gut metagenome | isolation source: feces | host: Homo sapiens | reverse complement strand
TATATCGCTTAATGAACAAATTTCATCACCCATTTTTTTATCTATTATTATTCCTTTATTAGAAGTAATACTATCAATAATTTTGTTAGCATCTTCTATAGTATCAAATTTACTTTCCTTACCTTTTATATATTTACCTTTATAATTACCATTAGGACTTTTAAAATTACCTTCTATTTCAAAGTAACTTTTAGGAATGAAGTTAGCAATCTCCATATCTCTATCATAAACTAATTTTACCGTTGGAAGAATTACACGCCCTATATTAAGTAATTTACCATTTCCATATTTTAGGGTAGCAATAGAAGTGAAGTTAATTCCTATTAGCCAATCTGTAAGGAGTCTAGTATATCCTGCTGCTTGTAAATTTAACATGTCTGAATTATCTTTTAGATTATTAAGACCTCTAGTTATATCCTCTGGAGTCCATTCATTCACCAAGATCCTTTTAACGGGTTTTTTATTTTTTGCTAATAAAAATATTAAGAATGAAATTAATTCACCTTCCCTATCGTTATCTGTAGCATTTATTACATATTCAATATCATCTCTATGTAAAAGTTTTTTTACCGTATCAAATTGTTTTTTCTTTGAACTATCTACTTTAAATTTGAATTTATCACTAGGTATGAATGGAAAATTATCCATTTTCCAAGAACCTGAATATCTATCTTTATCATAATCCTTCATATCGTATAAAGATACTAAGTGACCTACGGCATAAGTAACTATATAATTATTTCCTTCAAAATACCCATCATGTCTAGTTTTTGCGCCTAAAAAGGTAGCTATAGTTTTAGCAACAGATGGTTTTTCTGCAAGTATAAGCTTCATATAAACCTCCTTTCAAATACTATTTATATTATCATATAAAAAGAAAAGACTGCAAGGCAGTCTAGAAATTAAAATTAAAATTATTGTTTTTATTTGTTAATCCTTTTATATAATAGTTAAAAAAGTCGGAGGATTCCTCAGAAAGCAGTTTAACAAAAGAAACATGAGTAACATTGCTAAATTTACTTAAATTATATTCTAATGTTGGACCAGATACTGTACATGAAGAAGTTGGATCTATATGGATTCTGTGTGTGTCAGATAAAGATGTAAATATTTCAAATTCTTTAGACTTATCAATAAGATAGGAAAAATCAACAGTATTTTTTAACTCGGGATAAGTATTGTATAAATTATAAATACAGTCTGATTCATTTAGATTAGGATAATTTTCAATAAATCCGCCGAGTATTATATATGCATCTTTTGGGAATAAGTATTTAATTGTCAGTATTAAAGTCTTAATTAAATTATCAACTTCTAGAGGAAAGTAAAAATATATAGGATGAGTGCTATCTATAATGATATTATTATCATCTAGCAGTTTGATTAAATGATTGCAACTAATTTCATTTTCAGATTTTAATTCATTGTATATTAAAAATAGATTTCCATTAAGTTTTTTGTCATAAAGAGTTTCTAATTTTTTTTTCATCCAAGGTGTAGGTAATAAACTTACATTATTATAAATATTATTCATAAAAATCCCCCTTACAAATACAAAGTTATTTGAATCATTGCATTATATTATATGGAAAGTAACCTTATTCCTTCTAAATGTACTTATTAAATTAAATTGGGATTATACGTAGAAAATACTGGAAACTAATGTTTTTTATAGACATTATGTTACAAATTTGTAATAATGTTATTAAGAAAAAAGCTTTAATTTATAAAAAAATGCAAAAAAAGAAATCAAACCTTTTAAGTATTAGATATACTTATTTATAGGGAGAGGAGTTGATTAAGATTATAGTTTATATAACTATAATCAACAATTATGAATATTAATAAAAAATATGTAATATCTGGGGTTATAGCAACATCTATAGCTATACCATTATGTAGCTCTATATCTAATGCAGATGGAGTTGAGTATAGAACTATAATTGCAAATTCAGTTAACTTTAGAACTGGACCAAGTACAAGTTATTCTTCCATGGGAAAATTAAATAAAGGCGATAAGGTTGAATATATAGGAACTAGTGGAGATTGGGTTAAGATAAAATATAATGGTAAAACTGGTTACGCTCATGGAGATTATGTAGGTACATATAGTGGTTCTAATCAAACATCAACAACTAAAAAGGTAGTTACAGCAACAAGTCTTAATTTTAGAAGTGGAGCAGGAACTAAATACTCAATAATAGGAAGTATAAAAAAAGGTACTGAAGTTTCAGTAATATCAGAGTCAAATGGATGGTCAAAAATTAATTATGGTGGAAAAACTGGATATGTTTCTAGTAATTATTTAGCTAATAAAAGCGAGTCATCAAACAATGGGTCAAGTAATACAACTGAAGATGTTAAATATAATAAAATAGTAAATGCGAGTGGACTAAACTTTAGAACTGGTCCAGGGACAAATTATTCAAAGATAGCAACACTTAGCTATGGAACTGAAGTTGGTGTTATTTCAGAATCGAATGGATGGTCAAAGGTAAGTTACAATGGAAAAGTAGGTTATGTATCTAGCTCATATTTAGCAAATAAATCAAGCAACTCAAATGGAAGTAACTCATCAACATCAAGTTCAAAAGCTGATAAAGTAATAAGTTTTGCAAAAACCTTATTAGGAAAAAAATATTCTTGGGGTGCAGAAGGTCCTAGTACTTTTGACTGTTCAGGATATACTTATTATGTATTCAAACAAACTGCTGGAGTAACTTTACCTAGAGTATCAAAAGATCAAAGTAAGTTTGGAACTGCAGTAAGTAGAAGTAATGTAAAAAAAGGTGATTTAGTATTTTTTGATACAAATGGATCAAATAATGGAGATGTAAGCCATGTTGGTATCTATATGGGAGATGGAAAGTTTATACATGCATCTTCAAGCAAAGGTGAGGTAGTAATATCTGACTTTAATAGCAGTTATTACAAAGGAGCTTTTGTAAACGCAAGAAGAGTGTTATAGAGTATTTTTATGTAATTAAATAAATGATAGAATCATGTAAGAGAATAATAAAAAATGTTAAGATAGAGTCTGTAATGGCTCTATTTTTATTTTTATATAAATATTTTAAAATTTATTATGTATAAATAATAGGGCAGATTGAAAATAATATATAGTATAGGATTGAGAATGTTAAATAAATATATAAGGAGCGATAAAATGACTGTTATAACTGATTTTTATCAATTTAAATATAGTCGAAAAAATTTTTATGTAGAATTACTTATAAACAGAACAGCTCTTTTTTATATAGAAAAAGCATTGGATGAAAGATTGAGCAATCTATACTTAAGTAAAGACTCAGAGTGTGCCTACATGAGATTAAAAGAACTATTTTATAATTCTAGAACTGAAACAGATTTGCCTTATGTCGAACTTAAAATTAATAAGTGTTATTTGGAGTACATGCAAAATCTATGTTATTATTTTAAAGATAGAAATGAATATGCGCCTGTTAAAATTTTAAGTGATTATATGCAATATTTTTCAATAGCTGACGTTGATGGAATAACATCAATTTTAGGATTAAATGAGGATATAAAAATTAGAGTGCTATCGAACGTATAATAAAAGGCTCATTCTATTTAACTATAGAAGAGCCTTTTATTAATTCTATAATATTTTTATAAAACTAAAATACTTTTTTACACTCTGTAAAATCATAAACATCCATCAAAGCTTCTCCAAATCTTTTATTGTGAACTATTTCCCTTTCACCTAAAAAACGAAGCACATTTATTATATCTACATTATCTGTTAAATTTATAAGTTGATAATAAGTTGCTAAAGCTTTTTGTTCAGCTGCCATATCTTCGTGTAAATCAGTAACAGCATCGCCAAGTACATTTATATATGCAGCTGTCCAAGGTATACCATTTGGATCGGTTGGAGCAACTCCATGTCCCCAAACTGCATAATGGGCACCAAGTCCTGCAGCCTTTAATTCTTCAGGTGTAGCACTTTCTGTTAATTGATATAACATAGTAGAGATTATCTCAACATGAGCAAGCTCTTCTGTTCCTATATCAGTCAAAAGAGCACGAGATTTTCCTGTAGGCATAGTATATCTTTGTTGTAAATATCTAATAGCAGCACCTAATTCACCGTTTGGTCCACCTAATTGAGCAACTATATACTTAGCCATGTTCAAATCTTTACATCTTAAGTTAACTGGAAATTCTAAAGTTTTTTGATATATCCACATAAATTCCTTTCCTCCCTAATAATTATGCATTAAATTCTCTGTCCCATGGCCAAGGTTGGCAAATCCATTGCCAAGGATATTGGCTTGGTGCATATCCGAAATTAGTTAATGGACCATATTTACTTTCATAAGCGCATCTAGCTTGAGCAAATTGGTTAACTAATGAATTATAAACATTTATAGCATTTTTATCTTCTGGATGATTATCCAAATATAAATTCATATCTACACATGCGAAACCAGTTTCTTGAACTTTTCTTAGTAGTTCACTTCTATTATTACATTGTTTCATTATCTTTTCCCCCTAACTCTGTTTTTAGGATTTTTATATAAGTCTGCATTATACATGTTAGAGTCTAATAAGAACAGTTCAGGAAATATAGTTCCATTTTGTAATGCAGTTGAAAGATTATACATTTTTGTAAGAACTTGATCATTTACATAGGGTCTAGCTAATTCACAACCACAGTTCTGTACAACACCTCTATCGTTTTTTTCCATTGATGAAAAAACCTCCTTGTCAATTTCTATAGCCAGGCTATGTACTAATATTATATTTTTTAAAAATAAAATGGTTACACATAAAAGATATGTAAATATAAAATAATCTAGAGTAGATAGAAAAAGTTAAATTTTACATTATGATAACTTAAGCTACATCTTGAATTCTTAATATAATTTATGATAAAATAAATTCCATGTTCACATAAGAATGAGGTGATGTAATGAGTGATTTAGCAGGAAAAGGTTGTGAAATAATAGTACCTTTTGATGAAAGACAACCATTAAAAGATATAGAAAGAAGTATAATAAAGAAATATAGAAAGCATTTATGGTCGAAATTCATAAAAGCAATAAGAGATTATAACTTAGTAGAAGAGGGTGACAAGATAGGTGTTGCAATCTCAGGAGGAAAAGATAGTCTTCTTATGGCAAAGATGTTCCAAGAATTAAAAAGACATGGTCAAGTAAATTTTGAAGTTGAATTCATAGCGATGGATCCAGGATACCACAAAGATATAAGACAATTACTTATAGATAACTGCGAATATTTAAATATACCAATACATTTATTTGATTCAAGAATATTTGAAATTGCAGATGAAATAGCAAAGGATTATCCTTGTTATATGTGTGCAAGAATGAGAAGAGGAGCATTATATTCTAAAGCTGAAGAGTTAGGATGTAATAAGCTTGCTTTAGGACATCATTATGATGATGTTATTGAAACTACAATGTTGAACTTATTATGTGCAGGTAACTTTAAAACAATGTTGCCAAAGTTAGATTCTACAAACTTTGATGGAATACAAATAATAAGACCTCTTTACTATATAAGAGAAGAACATATAATAAGATTTATTCAAAATAGTGGTATTTGGCCGCTAAACTGTGCTTGTATGGTAGCAGCTAAGAAAACTGGAAATAAGAGATATGAAATAAAGGACCTTATAAAGCACTTAGGTGAAAACTTTAAGGATGTGGAAAAATCTATATTTAAAGCAGCTCAAAATGTAAATATAGATTCTGTTTTAGGCTGGCAACAAGATGGAATTAAGCATTCATTTTTAGAAAAGTACGAGTAGTTATTAACAAAAAACCGTTGGCTAATATTGTATAGTCAACGGTTTTTTATTTTGTAATAAAATGATAGAATATATATAGACACATTTAGAGAGGGGAGTTTATATTGAAAAAAATATATATAGACTTTGAAATGAACATGCCAAATAGTAAGGGTAAGAAGGCAATGTTAAATGCGGATATAATAGCTATTGGTGCAGTAAAATATGATGATCGTACGGGTGAAATAGAAAAGTTTAAATCATTAATAAAGCCTATAATTATAAAGGAAGTATATCCACATATTGAAGATTTGACTAAAATAACATCAGAAGATTTATTTAGGGCACCTACATATGAGGATGTAATGAGAAATTTTAAAGGTTGGTTAGGGTCTTTTTCTGAAATAGAGGGGATATATACATTTGGAAATCTAGACTTAGTATGTTTTAGTAATATTGATAAAATAAGTTCACAAAAAAATAAGCATCCAAGGTTTTTAAATAATATAAGAAGTTTATTTGTAGATATAAAAGATAAATATTTGGAGTGTGGGATTAGGTGCATGAATTATATATCCTTAAAAAATCTACTAAATATAGCTAATATAGAATTTAGTGGAGAAGTACATGATCCATTAGATGATGCTTACAATTTGTTTTTACTAGATACAGTACTTGACGATAATGAAAGTATAAGAAACTTATTAATAATACAAGATATAATAAAGCCTCCTTTTAATAATATAGATGAAAAATTAGATGAAAAATTTGAGCAATATAAGAAGAGTCTTTATAAAAATAAAGATAACTATGATATAAACTTTATATCTTTAGAAATAATAAAAGTAGTAAGGAAATATATTATATCTTTAGAGGATATAGATATAAATAATATAGATATATTAAGAGATATTAGCAAAAAAATAGTAGCTATAGAGAAACTAATTAATATAAAAGATGGATATTTTTATATACTAGAAAATCCATGTATAGATATGGAAGATTTATTAGAAGATTTAATGCTTTATAAGATTACAAAAGATGAATATAAAAGTGAAATAAAGACTATAATTGATTTATTTGATGAGGACTTAAAATTTGAAAATATTAATGATATAGTTTATAGATAATGAAGATTGTGATTTCTGTATTTGCAGAAATCACTTTTTATGTTTTATGATCCTATTAATAAAATTATCGTATAAAGAATAAAATTTATAAATATAAATAACTATTAGAATTTAATAAAGGAGGATGTTCTACTGTGAGCAATATTACAAAATATATTTTCACTGTACTATCAGTATTTTCATGTTTATCCTCAGTTTATATTATGTTTTTATTTTTAAAATATATTGTAAATAAAAAACATGATAAAAGAAAGTATAATTATACGAGAAGTAGACATTTAGGTAAGAAGTCTACCAAGAATATAAGTAACATAGAAAAAACATTTAAAAAGAATTCTATAAAATCCCATGAAGAGAATGAAGTAAGGTATAAAAATGGTAGAGAAGAAGTTTTAAAATATGATAATGGTGACATATACAAAGGTGAGTTTATAGATGATAAGAGAAATGGATTTGGTATTTGTATTTATTCAAACAGAGAAAAGTACGAAGGACTATGGAAAAATGATTTAAAGAATGGAGTTGGAAAATATATATTTATAGATGGTTCTGTGTATATGGGAGATTTTAAAAGTGGAAATATGGATGGGGTTGGAACATACACTTATGCTAATAAAGATATGTACAAAGGTTATTTTTTAAATGGAAAAAGAAATGGTAGAGGTAATTTATATTATAGAGATGGCAGTAAGTATTCTGGAATGTGGAAAAATGATAATCAAAGTGGAAATGGAAAATTTATAAGTATAGATGGAGATATATATGAGGGAAGTTTTGAAAACAATAAATTTAACGGAAAAGGAACTTATAAATATAGTAATGGAAGTGTATATATAGGAGACTTTAAGAATAATGTATATCATGGATATGGGTGCTATACTAATGAAAATGGAGATATATATGAGGGCGATTTTAAATACGGACTTAAGAAGGGGAATGGCAAGCTTAAGTTTAGAAATGGAGAAGTTTACTATGGAGAGTTTAAAGATGATTTATTTAATGGTGTAGGTAAGTATATATATTTAGATGAAAGTGTATATGAAGGAGATTTTAAGAATGGTAAATGCCATGGAATAGGAACCTATAGCTGTAGATTATATAAATATATAGGAGAATGGACTGAAGGTAATAAGGATAAAATAGGGACTTATTATTTTACATCAGGCTCTTTTTTAGAAGTGTGTATAGACAATAGTATTATAAAAGAGGGAATTTATAAGTGTAAAGATTCAGATGATATGTATTTATATAATATAGATATTAGTAAAGAGAAAGAAATAGATGTAATTGGAAATATTCATGACTATCTATTAAAAGAAATAAATAATCAAATCACAATAAATACTTCAAATATATATAATTAAATTAGAATATAAAATTTTTGGAGTGGTATTATGAAAAATAAAGACAAGGAAGTAGATTTAAATGTAAGACTAATACCGTATATACAGAATGAAGAAATTAGAGCTACTACTTTAAGTTCACCATATGGAATTAACATGATACAGGCAAAAAGTTTTTGGAATACATCACAAAAAGGAGAGGGTATAAATATAGCAATCATAGATTCTGGTTGTGATATAGAACATATAAATTTAAAAGATAATATAGTAGGGGTAAGAAACTTTACTGATGAAGATAATAAAAACCAAAATATTGTAGTAGATAGAGTTGGACATGGAACGCATGTAACTGGAATTATTGCAGCAAATGGAGAGAATGGTATAGTAGGAGTTGCACCGAAAGCAAACATATATGTTTTGAAGGCTATAAATAGAAGTGGTACAGGAAAGCTTAGTTGGGTAATTAATGCAATTAATTACGCTGTAGAAAAAAAAGTAGATATAATATCAATGTCACTAGGAATGTCAGCTAATAATGAAAAATTAGAAAGAGCTGTAAAAGAAGCTGTAAATAAAAATATATTGGTTGTTTGTGCAGCAGGAAATGAAGGCGATGGAAATGCAGACGATTTCCAATATTCATATCCAGCTGCATATGTGGATGTTATATCTGTAGGTGCAGTGGATAAAAGAGGAAATCCAGCATATTTTAGTAATGCAAATCTTGTTATAGATGTAGTAGCTCCCGGTGTAGAGATACTATCAACATATCCAAATAACAGTTATGCTAGTTTAAGTGGAACTAGTATGGCTACTCCTTATGTAAGTGGAAGTTTAGCGCTTCTAAAAAATTGGTCAAAAGAAGAATTTCAAAGAGATTTAACAGAAGAAGAACTATACTCTCAATTAATTAAACATACAAAAACTTTAAATTATTCAAGAGCAGTTCAGGGAAATGGACTTATTTATTTAAAAGAGGAAAAGACGATAAAAAAAATAAAATATTAAAAAAATGGACTTATCTCAAAATATATTTATTTTAGATAAGTCCATTTTTATGTAAAATAAATATATTTTGAGATAAAAAAGTTATTAAAGTTTGACTAAAGTCGAATTTTTAGATAATATATATAAGAAGGTTACAATAAAGTTACAAAAAATGTTATAATTATATAGAAAAGAAAAAATTGGATTATAAAATAGGAAAAAATGGAGTGATAGGATGATTAAGTTTACTTGTGTAGATAAAATGTATCCTGATGGAAATAAAACATTAAAAAATATAAACTTAAAAATTGACAAAGGAGAGTTTGTATTTTTAGTTGGACGTTCAGGTGCAGGGAAATCTACGTTACTTAAATTGATAACAAGAGAAGAGAAAGCTTCAAAAGGAAGTGTATCTGTGTTAGGAAATGATATAACTAACATTAAGGTTAGTAAATTACATACATACAGGAGAAATATAGGAATAGTTTTTCAAGATTTTAAATTATTAAAAGATAAAACTGTTTATGAAAATGTTGAACTTGCAATGAGAGTAATAGGAGAAAATCCTAAAAATATAAAAACTAGGGTAATGGAAGTATTACAAAAAGTAGGTATATATCATAAATGCAATAAATATCCCGATGAATTATCAGGGGGAGAATGTCAGAGGGTTGGTATAGCTAGAGCGATAGTTAATAAGCCTTCAGTAATAATTGCGGATGAGTGTACAGGTAATCTAGATGTAGAAAATTCTAAAAAAATTGTAGACTTGTTAGAAAGTATAAATGAAGAAGGTGTCACTATTGTCATGGCTACACATGATATGGAAATATTAAAACAATATAACAAAAGAATTGTAGCTATAGATGCCGGAAAAATAATAAAAGATACGAAGAGGGATCAGTATGAAGTTATTGTCTAATTTTCTTTACAACTTAAAGCAAGGAATAAATGGTATAAGAAAAAATAAAACTATGAGTCTTATATCAACGATATCTGTGACAGCAGCATTAATAATATTAGGTTTAATACTGACTATTGTTATAAATATAAATCAATTTATTGAAGTAACTAAAGATCAAATAAATGAAATTAAAGTTATTGTTTCGGAAAACCTAGATGAAAGCCAAAGAAATCAAGTTAAAGAAGCTTTAGAAAAAATAGAAGGAATAAAAACTATCGAATATAAGTCAAAAGAACAATCTTTTGAATCGATGAAAGAAAACTGGGGTGAAGATGGTCATCTATTAGAAGGAATTAAAAATCCTTTAGATGATAGTTATACAGTAACTCTTGTTAATTCAGAAAATATGAATAATATAGTTGAAGAACTTCAAAAAGTTGATAATGTAGTTGAAGTTAAATATCATCAAGACATAATACAGAACTTTTTAAATCTATCTAATATGATTAAAAAGTTTGGTGGAATATTAATATTAGGGTTACTTCTAATTTGCTTAGTAATAATATCAAATACGATAAAGAGTAGAGTATTCAGCAAAAAAGAAGAGATTGAGATAATAAAGTATGTAGGAGCAAGTAATAGTTTTGTAGTAGGGCCATTTATAGTAGAAGGTTTTATTATAGGATTAGTAGGTGCTGTTTTATCTGTAGGTATATGTACAGGTACATATGGATACATAGTTGAAAAAATAAATGGAGCTTTATCTAATATGATGGGAAGTGTTGTTGTTCCACTTACTAGTATATCAATATCTTTAATATTAGTTTTATTTATTACAGGAGTTATGATAGGTGTTTTAGGAAGTATAATGTCAGTTAGAAAACACTTAAAAGTTTAAAATATAGAATTTGGGGGAAGATTGAGTGAAGAAAATAGTTTCATTAATAGCCGTTAGTTCGATTTTAGTTAATGCTAGTGCAACAACTACAAGTGCTGTGTATGCTGAAGAATCAAAATCTAAT
>JABLTN010108813.1_pt1 | contig 11181 bp, 7 predicted proteins | sample 7160141 | NCBI WGS metagenome assembly JABLTN01 (sample SAMN14651226, study PRJNA627086) | human gut metagenome | isolation source: feces | host: Homo sapiens | reverse complement strand
TTTGCGCAGGCCTCCCGCACAGAACCTAGACGATCGATCTGAGTCAGAAGTGTTACAACACCCGGTCCAAAAAAAGAACGATTCACTGCAAGACTTACTTTCACATGACCTCGTATCTGCTTCTCTGCAAATATCTGCCGTCTTTCTTCATATTCCCGTGCAGATGTCACCTTCACAAGAATCCCTTCATTCTCAACCTCTATATGCGCGATCCGATAACCGAACTGCTTCCAGAAAGCCGCCACACCGGTACTTCTGACTGTTCCTTCTGCCATCTCTGCACTCTCTTCAATCTGTTGTTCCAGTTTTTTGCAGATATTTCTTGCGCATGCCTGACTGGTACAGATCAAGTCGCCAAACATACCTCCATATACTGCACCAAGCAATTCTGCCTGACGCTTCTGCATCATTAACAATATATCCGGTTGAAAAAAAGGAAAACGAATATCTCCGACAAAAATACGTTCGCATGTATCCGATAGATAAGAAAGTCCCTTCAGAACTGCTAATTCAAAGGAATCTGACTCTATATCCAAAAATGTAACCCCGCGACGATGCAATGTCTGCTCTATCTTATCTGCCATTCCATCCCGTGTGACCAGAGCAATGTCTGCCACGCCCGCACGTTGATAGCTTACAATCATCTGTTCGAAAATGGTCGGTCTCTTCATCTCAAGAAACTTTTCCATCTCCTCATCTGGTATCCCGACTCCGGCCACCAATATTACTGCGCCTAACTTCATCTGTCCCACCATTTCTAATATATAATAAAATTATTATAGCAATAACCTCTTATTTGTCAACGAATTTAGCTCTCCCCTAACTTCCCTAGTTCTGGCAAGGCCTTGCTTTCTGACCGTCAATCTTTTCGTTTCTGATCTCACCACTTTTTCCGCCACTTTTATGGCAAAGATAAATCTCTCCGATTTCCATAGATTTATCGATGGCTTTACACATATCATATACAGTAAGAAGTGCCACACTGACACCTGTGAGGGCTTCCATCTCCACACCGGTCTTCCCGGTCACTTTTACTGTACAATAACAGTCAATTGCACATTCCTCTGGTTTCATCTCGAAATTCACACGGCATTTTGTGATTGGAAGAATATGGCACATCGGAATCAGTTCGGAAGTTCTCTTTGCACCCATAATTCCGGCAGTTGTTGCCACTCCGAGCACGTCCCCCTTTCCGACTGTTCCGGCTTCAATCGCATCGTAGACTTCCTTGCTCACCAGGATACGTCCTTTTGCCGTAGCCTCCCGGACTGTGTCATTTTTCTCCGTAACATCGACCATGATTGCTTTTCCATTTTCATCAAAATGTGTTAGCTGCATTTTCTGACTCCTTTCAAATGTAATCTCCTGTAAATTTACTGCACATTTTACAAAAATCACTTTTTTTCAAGAATGCCTCGGCATTTTTTCTATGTCATGTATTCCATGATAACACATTTTCTCCGAACTCTGTTCATAAATATTATAGAAAGGCACTGAAAGGATTCTTTGTATGTCTCTTTATAAAAAACGGCACTTTCTTTTGGTTGGTTTTATGTCCGGCCTGCTGATTTTTGCGCTGCTTCTAAGTGCGATTGTTGGTGGAACTTCAGCTTTGGATATGAATTCCCGCTTCAATCGATACGTGGAGGAACTATTTAGGCAGGAGGTGTCTGCGAATACGATCACGCTTCATTACACAGTAAAAGATCCGGAATCTTATGGAATTCAAAATCCACCTGTCTCTTGTGGATACGCCGGAACAGACTCGGCGCTTATATGTGCTTCTGCGGAAAATGCTCTTGCAAGCCTTCATCAGTTCAAACGGAACAAGCTGTCTGATTATAATAAGCTGACTTACGACATTCTTGAACACTCTTATACCTCTTCTTTGGAAATGGGGCCTTATCTTTTATATGAAGAACCTCTCACACCACTTACCGGTACTCAGGCACAGCTTCCTATTCTTCTGTCAGAATATCGTTTTTATAATACTGACGATATTGACACTTACCTGAAACTTCTGACTACCATTCCCGATTATTTCCAATCTATTCTCACATTTGAGAAAGCAAAAAGCAACGCCGGACTTTTCATGGCTTCCTACGTCGCCGACGACATTATCACGGAATGTCAGACATTTGCCACCATGAAAAATAACTATCTTTATGCCACATTTGATTCTAAAATTGACGCTTTGAATTTGCCTGCTGTAACTTCTGAAGATTATAAGAAACAAAATCGTGACGCCGTCTTAAATTACGTTCTTCCGGCCTACACTTCTCTTAGTGACGGACTTCAAAATCTTCGTGATACCGGAAACAACAAACGGGGACTCTGTTATCTTCCTGATGGGAAAAAATATTATGAACTCTCGGTAAAAGAACAGACCGGTTCTGCCAGAACCATTCCACAGCTTCAGAAACTTGCACAAAGACAAATTCAAAGTGACCTGCTAACGATGCAGAAATTATTAAACAATTCCAGTTCCCATAAGAACTCTGAAGCTCATTCTGGCTCTGTACAAGGTACCACACCGGGAGCAGCTTCTGATTTATTCAAAGGTCACGGTACCGAATTTTCTTCCGATGATCCGGTCAACATTTTAAATACGCTGCAAGATAAAATATCCGGCTCATTCCCAGAACCTCCAAAAGTTTCTTTCGAAATAAAATATGTTCAGGAAGCTATGGAAGAATATTTAAGTCCTGCTTTTTACATGATTCCGCCAATTGATAACAGTGGCGAAAATGTCATCTATATTAATCCCGGACACATTTCTGATGACCTGACTCTCTTTACAACTCTGGCACACGAAGGTTATCCGGGGCATTTATATCAGACAGTCTACTACTCCGCCACCAAACACCCTCCGATTCGAGATCTTCTGTCATTTGGCGGATATACCGAAGGTTGGGCTACATATTGTGAAATGCTGAGTTATTACTATTCCCCGCTTTCTCATGATATGGCAACACTTCTCCAACATAATGCCTCCGTCATTCTCGGACTTTACGCCCTCGCCGATATGGGCATCCACTATGACGGCTGGACTCTTGCTGAAACAGTTGCCTTTTTCCGAACCTATGGGATCACGAATGAAAAGACAATCGAGGACATTTTTGATCTGATTGTCGCAGATCCCGGCAATTATCTCAAATATTACATCGGATACGTGGAATTTCTGGAATTAAAGAAACTGGCAATAAAAACCTGGGGAGATGATTTTACCCAGAATCAGTTCCACCAATGCATCCTCGATACCGGACCGGCGCCATTTGAAATTCTACAGAAGCAAATTAAAAATGCGTATTAGCGGAAGAGTTTCAGGGGAAAGTTTCAGGGGAAGATTTGACTCATGCGAGTCAAATCTTCCCCTCTATCATATCCAGATATTCTCCTTTATCGATATGCATCATACTTACCTGATTCTGATATCTTCTAAATCCGTACACACTGTCCACATTTCGGATCAAGGACTGCAGCCGCTCGTCCGGTACGCACACAATCAACTGTAATTCCAGTTCTCTTGCGTAGTGCAGGCAGACTTCGCTTCGTTCTTTGTCCATTTTGGAAAATGCTTCATCCAAAAGTACCAGTCTTATCTTGGAATCGCGGTTTGTCTGCTGCATATAAAGCATTGCAAATCCAGCCAGAAGTGCCACATATTTCGGGTTCTGTCCTTCTCCTCCGGAATCACGCCCTGCCATGTCATCGACCGCATTTTTTTTCACATTTCCATCTTCATCTTCCACTCGTTCGTACATACTGAAGGTCAGATAATTCCGGTAATCCACGTACTGCTCCATCTGCTGACGGTGCTGGCTTAAGGACTTGGCATCTTCGTCTTTCGGAGGCATGAATTTCTCCGTCAGGCGCAGGATCTGTTGCTCGTACTTCTGATAAAATGTGTCTTCGCCAAGCGTGATCTGTCCGTCGAAACCATCATCGTCCAGCACTTTGCTGTCCAATTCCGGTGCCATCAGCATCTCATAGAACTGTCCATTTTCATTTTCTGCCGGAAGAATATCAATCTGGTAAATACTGTCAGAGAATTTAATCTTTGCCAGCATACGATTGATTTCTTTCCTGTGACGGTATGCCGCTTTGATTTCACCGTGGATCGTCGCGATTACATTTTCACGAAGCGTATGGTAGATCAGATCATACTGTTTCTGAAATTCATCTTTATACTTCGGCTCAAAGTCCTGTCTGCATTGATTCAAAATCCTGTCATAAGAAACATTTTCGTGTTCTACGCCCGTCAGACCATAGGATGGATATGCCTGATTGAACTGATTTCTCGCACGGGTCAGAAGATCACGTACTTCCTCTTCCTGCTTCATCAGCTCTTCAGATTCTTTACTTTTCTTACGTCGGTATGTCTGCTCAGATTGTATCTTTAATGCTTCCTGGACTTCAGTCTGCAGTTCTTCATTCAGTACAAATCCCTGCATCAGGAAATCCATACGATTCTGGAAATTCACAATATCCTGCTCTGCCTGTCCCTGTGTCTTGGCATAGCCCAGTATTTCTTTCTGAAGCTGTTCAGATATCTTCTCATTTTCCCGGATTTTTACTTCTAATTCTGTCTTCTGCTGATTGAGTTCCGCAGTTCTGCTTCCTTCGCGAAGCTCTCGCAGTTCCTTCTCCAGCTGATCCTGTTTCTCGTAAAATGCCTGCAGTTCTTCGCCTGCCCCGGCCAGATGCAGAATCTGATCTGTGCTTTGGTTCAGCCGCTCAAATCCCTGGGCTGCTTTCAGGCTTTGCTGCATCTGCTGATCTTGCAATACTTCTTCACTCAGCTTCAGAACCTCATCTTCCATTTCACGAAGCTTTGCCTTAGAAACCTTCGTTCCAATGCAGGCATATTTTTCGTAATCATTTTTCTTCAGATGACGGAAAATGTAATTATTATAGGAATAGCAGTCGGCTGTCACACCATTTCCGGAGGCACGAAGTTCTTCCTCTGTCTCGCATTTGGCAATTCTTCCGAGATAACGGCGCAGGCACTGGTCCACGTATGGTTCTTCTGCATGAACAGCCTCATAGATCGAATTGTCATGAACTTTTGGCTCGGACTTCACAATTGCGGCCGTATCTAACAGATCTACTTCATCAATCCCACCAAGATATTGAAGCTTACGAAATACTTTCGCTGCATCAAGGGCGTACTCCGGTGCGGTCACAAGACTGTGTTTCACACGCCCCATACGACCTTCAATCGCATTTTTCCACTTCTCATCTGTAATATCAAAAAGGTCTGCGAAAATGTTGACGTGAATGGTTCTTCCATATTGTGTGCTCAGACGGTTCTGTAACTCCTGCCTTGCCTGTTTTAACTCTTTTCGGTACGGTTTGCGGTCGTTTTTCAGATCCTCCACCATTTCCTTTTTCTCTTTCAAATCCTTGCGGTTCTGACTGATTCTTGTACCGATTTCATCAACTTCTTCATTAATGCTCTCCAGCGCGTCACTTAGTTGTTTCTTTAGCTTCTCAATTGCTTCCTTTGAAACATTTCCCGACTTGATCTCATCAATCCTCTGAAGTGCCGGATTGCTCACATAGGCACTGATCTCTTCATCTTCCTCCCAGCGGACAAGTCCTTTTACAACCTCGCGCCACTGCTCACTGTTGCGGGCCAGAAGCTTGATGGTCTCCTTAAGACTCTTCAGCTCCTTCTCCTTCTGACCATAATCACTGGATTTTAGTTCCGCTTCTACCTCAACAAGTGCGTTCGTAAGCTGTGTCTTTTTCTCATTATTCTCATTCTGCTGTTTTTCTCTGGCACGGATTTTCTCATTGATATCCATAAGATCCTGACTTCTCGCCTCAATCTTCGTCTTGAAGCTTTCAATATCAATGTATTTTAACACCTGTTCCACATGGAGCTTATCCGCACGCGTCGTCTGAAGTGCCAGATTCTGCCGGCTGATCTCATCCAAAAGATGAATCCGATTCTCCAGGTCTTCCACACGCTCTTTGATCTCACGGTACGCACCAAGCTGGTCACTGATGGTCGAAACCGTGTCCTCCTTACTCTTCGGGAACATATAATCACGGATAAACTGACCCGTTCCATTTGTCATGCGAAGGGCAATCGCACTCTTTTCCATGGTCATCATGCGCCCCGGCTCCACATATCCAAATATCACATCATAAACCGTTTTCAGATATGCCTCTTTTGACGGATAAAGGCGATTCACATCACCTCGTCCACGATTGTCCGAAGATTCCACCCGCTTTTCCACAAGCTTTCTGAGCCCTGCAATTGTATATGGCACACCTTTCTCCGTCAGATACTCGTCCTCCGGAATTTTCCCGGAATGGCTGAAAAATGTATACTTCCGGATATCGGTATCATTTTTTCCAACTTCGAATGCAACACCGATACAAGTGCTCACCTTCGTTCCGGTGTCAAATATCTCCAGTACGATCTGAGAGCAGAAGTCCTGTCCATCACGATTGTAAGAACCGTCTTTCTGCGCACCTCGCAGGTAACTGAGCACACTTCGGCGGTTCTTCGCATCGTCCGCCGCCTTATTTAAAAATGTAGCGGAAATACTTCCGTACAGAACGACTTGAATGGCATCCATAACTGTTGATTTTCCAGAGCCACTCTTACCACTGAACAGATTCACATACTCATGGAACTCCATGATCTTGTGACTGACACCGCCCCAATTATTCATCAGCATTCTTGTAAATATCTTCTTCGCCTGCTTCAACTTCTGCACCGCCTTCCTCATCAACATATTCTTTCATCAATGTCTGAATATCTACACCACTGCAATACAGATTAATTGTGCTGTAAATGTAAATCTTTGTCTGATCTTCTACGTTCTGGATCGCGCCCGGCACCTCGATGATCTGATGCTTGCTCATAACATACAGCGCATCTTTCCACTCTGCCATAGTCAGCTTCTCATTGATCAGATTCGTGTTCTTTCCATACTCACGGATCTCCGCCAGATTCGTCACTGTTGCATTCAGACCTTCGCCAAGAATCTTATCCCGATAGATTATTTTAATAAGAAGAATGATCTTCGTAGCCGTCACATTCAAACGTTCCACAGCCACGCCTTCCCCGGTCAGCCTGAAAATGTGTTCCTGTGGGTCATGTACCAGTTCGCACCCAAGTACGGACAGATAGTCTTCTATAAATTTCCGGTGTCTCACACAGATTTCATAGTGAAGGTTATCCCTCGGCGTCAATGTGACCGGATCGTATTTTACTTGTAAAATGCATGTCTGCCGAAACAGCGCGGAAATGGTTTTCTTCAGATTCTCCGCCTCCGTCACAGACAATTCTTCCATATAATTTACCATATATTTTTCCTTATCCTTGTCTTTCTTATTATGATGTTGGGGCACAAGCCCCCATCTATGATATTTCACCTGATGATTACTGAGATTTTTTAATCACAAGCTTAGAGAATCTCAGACCATTCTCGTTCTCAAGTTCTTCTCCGACCTCAATCTCTTCTGTTCCTTCCGCAACTTCCGTAGCATCCTGCCAAACAAGAAACAGCTTTTCCAGATCTTCCATGGATTTTACTGTGTCTTTCGTCACAATAAAGTTTCCTTCCTGTTCATTTTGTTTCCGGAACTCTCGAATTTCCTTCTGCGTGTAAAGCGGCTTCAGAACATACTCATTCATTTCTTCCGAATCTGCCTGTTCTGTTACCTCTGTCACCGCCTGCGGTACAAATGCTTCTTTTTTCCGGTCACGTCTCTGATACAGACTCTTTTCATTCATCACACGGTATGGTTCGGTCAGCTTCATTTTCTGAGACAGCTTGTCCAAAATTTCATCACGTTTTTCACTCTGAGTCAGAAGATTTACAAAGGCAATTGTCTGATCTTCCTCGACCGCGCCTTCCATCAAAATGTACCGGATTCTCGCAGCAGCCCGGCTTGCAAATACAGTCTTCTGCTCAATCAGCATATTGTATCTTCGCTCAATGGCATCGAACTCTCTGGAAATGCGGTACAACATTTCATTCGCTTCGTCACAGAGCTTCACTGCCCGCTCCAGGCGGTAACGCTGAATGCTCAGCTTATTCTGCACATTTCGTTCTTCAGACTTCTCCTGCTCCTCTCGCGCCAGCTGAACTTGAATATCCCGGAGCTTTTCCACAAAACCTTCGCGCCTTGTCTCATTTTCCCCAAGATTCTTCTCTATCAGCTCTTTGACCGCTTCCTTGTAACGATAAAAGCTGTCGGTTGTCGTCAAAATCGCATATTTCTGGCTGTCACTATTGTTGATTTCCTTTACAAGAACTTCCTGGATTCCTAAAAAACTTCGCTGGCTCGATAATTCATCAAAATATCCACGCATCCCTTCCTGCATATTTGCCAGCATCTGAAGCAGGGATCTTGACGTATGCAGTGCACTTTTCAGAATGTCATTATTCTTCTCCCGATCCGAACTATATGTATAAAGGTGACTGTACACTGCCAACACACTCTCGCGCTCCTTGCTGTCCTCATCACTATAAAGATTACGGAACAACTCCACATACAACTGACTATACTCCGGGAAAGATACTACATAGCTGTTTAGTGTTTCGTCATAGTCACGTCTAAGCCATCCCCAGTCTTCAAAATGCCGTAAACTTATCATCGCCATGTTCGACCGCGTCAAAAGCTCCCCTTCCTCATCAAAACGCTCCTCACTCCAGTCTAACGTCATACGGGCAAGCTGCTCATTCATAATCGCCTGACACTCGCCCTCAGTCAACCCCAAAAGCGAATACGACTGGCTGCTCTCCTCGTAAACCGCCACAAGAAACTGCATATAGAATTCCATATATTTACTTCCGAATACCTTGTAAAAATCCTTCGGAATCCGACTGATCAGATTCATTCGTTCCTCCTTCACCCACAAACACACGGGATTTGCTCCTATCAGTATACCGAATTTTGCCCCTAAGAGCAACCTTTTGGGGACGTAGTTATTCTGCGTTTTCTACCGTAACTTTTCTATTTTACTACGCCCCCTAGTACTACGCTGGCCGCCAATCCGGCGAGTGTTGCCAGTAATGCCCCTGGCAGTGTGTATCTTGTTTTTGTTACTTTTGCGGTCATGTAGTAAACGCTCATGGTGTAGAATATTGTCTCTGTGCAGGACATGCTGATGGATGCCACTAGTCCCAGATAGGAATCTGTCCCGTACTCTTTGTAGACATCAAGGAGTAATCCTGTCGCTGCGGACGAGGAGAACATCTTTATTATCGTGAGTGGAACTAATTCGCCCGGGAATCCGATATATTGTGTAACTTTTCCAATCATTTGCGCCAGAAATTCCAGAAATCCAGATGCTCTTAGTACTCCGACTGCTACCATAAGCCCTACCATAGTCGGCATAATTTTGATAACGGTCAAAAATCCGTCCTTCGCTCCTTTTACAAATGTGTCATAAACTGGATTTTTCATTGTGATTCCGTAACAGATAATCCCGAATATCATGAGTGGTACAATAAAATCCGACAGGTAAAGAAATAGTTTCAATTCTTGAATTCTCCTTTTGCTTGCCCTATACTATCTGTTGTATATTATGCCAGTGTAAAGAAATCCATACCGGCATCAGAAAGGAAGTTTCCGAAATTGAATCTTTTACATAAACATAATACAAATGCTTTACCAAAAGCAAAATCTACAGACACTCATGACTTTGGTGAGGGCAGCATCTCTGGAAATATTCTGCGTCTTGCAATTCCTATGACGCTTGCGCAGCTCATTAATGTCCTTTACAACATTATTGACCGCATTTACATCGGTCATCTCCCAGACGTGTCCACCCAGGCGCTGACCGGAATCGGTCTGACTCTGCCGGTCATTACAATCATCACCGCTTTTACCAATCTGTTCGGTATGGGCGGCGCACCGCTTTTTTCTATGGCAAGAGGTGCCGGTGAACCTGCGCGCGCCCGGAAAATTCTCGGCAACTCCTTTTCCATGCTCCTGATTTCCGGCGGTATTCTCATGATTTTGTGCTACCTGTTCAAGCGCCCATTGCTTTACCTGTTCGGCGCCAGTGATATTACTTATCCTTATGCAAATGCATACATCAGTCTCTACCTTATCGGCACGCTTTTTGTCATGATCAGTCTTGGCATGAACAACTTTATCAACGCCCAGGGATTTGGAATGACCGGAATGCTCACCGTCTCCATCGGTGCTGTCCTGAACCTGATCCTTGACCCTCTTTTTATCTTCGTTCTCCATATGGGAGTCCGCGGAGCCGCTCTTGCGACCATCATTTCGCAAGGAATCTCTGCAATCTGGGTATTACATTTTCTAACCGGAAAGAAAGCAATCCTTACACTCTCACTTGCTTATATGAAACTGGACTTCCGATTAGTAAAGGAAATCTGTGCTCTTGGACTTGCCGGATTTATTATGGCGATTACAAATGGATCGGTACAGATTGTCTGTAACGCAACTCTTTCCAGATACGGTGGTGACCTGTACGTTGGAATCATGACCGTTATTAACTCCGTCCGGGAAATCATTACCATGCCGGTCACCGGTCTTACAAGTGGTGCGCAGCCTGTCATGAGCTTTAACTATGGTGCCAGAAGACATGCGCGTGTAAAATCAGCAATCAAATTTACAACGATTGTCTGTATCTTATTTTCCTGTTTTATGTGGGCATTACTGCTCGCCTTCCCACGCTTCTTCATTCACATGTTCAACAGCGAACCGGAATTGTTAGCCGAAGGCGTACCTGCGATGCATTTATATTTCTTTGGAATCTTTATGATGTCGCTGCAGTTTGCCGGACAGTCCACATTTACTGCACTGGGAAAAGCAAAACAAGCCGTATTCTTCTCCCTGCTGCGAAAGGCAATCATCGTCATTCCACTGACACTGTGGCTTCCGACTGTAGGCGGACTTGGAACAAATGGAGTCTTTCTTGCCGAGCCGGTTTCCAACTTCATCGGCGGAACCGCCTGCTTTGTCACGATGATCTTTACCGTATGGAGAAAGCTGGATTCAGGTAAACAAAAGTAAATGATGCATCTTCCAAAGTCTTTCTCAGTAAATATACTTCATTGCAGCATCCGGATTATTTTTCTGAAAATAATATGACATACTTATTACACAAACCTCATAGTTTTTATAAAGCGAAAACTATGAGGTTTTCTTATGCTCAATTAAAGCAACAGGAGACAAACC
>JABLTN010142538.1_pt1 | contig 11185 bp, 6 predicted proteins | sample 7160141 | NCBI WGS metagenome assembly JABLTN01 (sample SAMN14651226, study PRJNA627086) | human gut metagenome | isolation source: feces | host: Homo sapiens | reverse complement strand
CTATGTCTTTGCCGCCTACTACCGTGTGGAGGATATGCAGAAGCTTGGCGTTGCGCACTGCGACGCCGCATCTGCCGCACCGATGGAGGGCGCGCCGCAGACCGGCGTCACCTACCGCGTTTCGTCGGCCAACGTGGGCTTCGGCGCGTACAGCGACGATTACAGCTTCTTCATGGACGGCGGCAAGGAGAGCCGCGCCCGCAGCAGGCAGGCTGTCGACGAGAATATGCGCGGCGAGGTCTCGCTCGTCAAGGACCTTTCGCCCGACTTTGCGCTCTTTCAGGAGGTCGATATCTACGGCACGCGCAGCTGGCACATCGCAGAGGACGCTTATCTCGACGATGTGATGGGGAACAGCGAATTTAACAAGGTATTCGCGCAGAATTATGACAGTCCCTACCTCTTCTATCCTCTTATTAACCCCCACGGCGCGAACCAGTCCGGTATCGTGACGCTCTCACGTCGCCCGATCTCTTCCGCCGTGCGCCGTTCGCTGCCGATCGAGACGGGCATCATGAAGTTCGTCGACCTGGACCGCTGCTACTCCGTCAGCCGCATCCCGATGGAAAACGGCAGGGAGCTGGTGCTCTATAACCTGCATCTTTCGGCCTACACGTCCGACGGCACGATCGCGACCGAGCAGCTTGAAATGCTCTGCGCCGACATGCTGGCGGAATACGAAAACGGCAACTACTGCGTCGCGGGCGGTGACTTCAATAAGGACCTGCTTGGCAATTCTGCCGAGATCTTCGGTGTCGCAGGCGGCGAGAACGACACCTGGGCGCAGCCCATCCCCGAGGGGACGATCCCCGACGGGCTCTCCCTTGTCGTGCCGTTTGACCCCGAACACCCCGTCGCCACCTGCCGCACGGCCAACGAACCCTACAACGAGGAGACGACCTTCCGCGTGACGGTCGACGGCTTCCTCGTCTCCGACAACGTCGAAGCCGTCTCCGCCGATGTCGTCGACGCAGGCTACCGCTACTCCGACCACAATCCCATCTATATGGACTTCATTTTGAAGGCGGAATAAAGCGTCAAAAGTAAAGGAAGCGAGCCTCACGGCTCGCTTCCTTTTTATTCTCTTTCACTTGAGCAGCGTCATCACTGTGTCGTAGATGCGCTTGGTCGCGTCAGGGATGCCGAGCGCCGCCATGTTTTGAGACATCGTCTCCATCCGCTGCGGATCGTTCAGGATGCCCGCCGCGGCGGCGAAGAGCTTCTTGCCGTCAAGGCCCTCTTCCGGCAGCACGAGCGCCGCGCCGTGGTCGCCGAGCAGCGCCGCGTTCTTTTCCTGATGGTGATTCGTCACGTTGGGCGACGGCACAAGAATCGCCGGAACGCCGAGCGCCGTCAGCTCGCTGAGCGTAGACGCGCCCGCGCGGCAGATAACGAGGTCGGCGGCGCGCATGACAGTCGCCATATCGTAGATGTACTCGCGCACGTCGAGCGCGGGATGCTCGGTGATCTCCAACCCGTCATCGTGCATCCACTGCTGCATCGGCTTCCAGCAGATCTCGCCGACGCCGTGGATATGGTAAAAGGGCTCCTTCGCGCTCTCAAGCGCCAGAAACTCCGCCATCGCGCGGTTCATCGCGTTCGACCCGAGGCTGCCCCAGAACGAGACGATGAGCTTGCGCCCGTCGTTCATGCCGAGCTTTTCCTTCGCCTGCTGCTTTGTCACTGTGAAAAAGTCACCGCGCACGGGCGTACCGGTCACGACCACCTTTTCGGGGTGCTTGTAGTGCGCGCGGCAGTCCTCAAAGCCAACCATGATGCGGTCGCAGTGGGGCTCTAACTGCCGCGTCGTCAGGCCCGGCACAATGTTTGACTCGTGCACCGCCGTCGGGATGCCCGCCTTTGCGCCGTAGCGCACAAGCGGATAGCTCGCGTAGCCGCCGGTGCCGACGATCAGGTCGGGGTGAAAATCATTTAAGATCGCGTTCGCCTCACGCTCGGCGTGGGCGAGATTTTTGAGCGAGACAAGGTTGTGCTTGATCTCCGCAGGCCTAAACGAGCGGTGGAACGATGAAATGTTCACCGTACGGAACGGATAGTCCGTGTGCGCGATCAAATCGCGCTCCAGTCCGCGCTCCGCGCCGACGAATAAGATCTGCGTGCCCGCGTCCTTTTCCCGCATATAGCCCGCGAGCGCGAGCGCGGGGTTGACATGCCCCGCCGTGCCGCCGCAGGTAAAGATGACCTTCATAGCCGTTTTCTCCTTCCCGCGTCAGCGCATCTGGCGCGAAACGCTCAGTACGATGCCGACCTCGGCCAGCTGCACGGCAAGCGCCGTGCCGCCGTAGCTGAAAAACGGCAGCGAAATACCCGTGTTCGGGATCAGATTCGTCACGACCGCGATGTTCAGGAATACCTGCAAGGCGATCTGCGTCGTCACGCCGACGGCAAGAAGGCTTCCGAAGCGGTCGCGCGCGTGCAGGGCGATCCAGTAGCCGCGGATGATGAGCAGCGCGAACATGACCATGATGATCGTCGCGCCGACAAGGCCGAGCTCCTCGCAGATGATGGCAAAGATGAAGTCGTTGTGCTCTTCGGGCAGGAACAGAAACTTCTGCCGGCTCTTGCCAAGGCCAAGGCCGAACAGACCGCCTGAGCCGATGGAGAGCAGGCTCTGCCGGATCTGATAGCCCTTATCGCGCATCCACTCTTCGTTGAACGGGTCGAGCCAGATGTCGATTCGGCTCGAGTTGTAGGTGATGATGCCGGTCGCAAAGGCGTAGATCACCAGCAGCACCAGCGCAAAGCCGAGACCGACCCAGTAGTTGCGGATACCGCCGACGTACATCATCACAGCGCCGATGCCGAGCAGCAGCACCATACCGGAAAGATGCGGCTCCTTCGCCATCAGCGCCGCAATCACGCCGAGGATGGCAACATAGGGCACGATGCCGTAGCGCAGCGTGGCCATTTTGTCTTTCTTCTTCGAAATGCTGTCGGCAAAATAGAGGATGATGCCGACTTTGGTGATCTCAGACGGCTGGAACTGGATGGGTCCGAGACGGATCCAGCGCTGCGCGCCGTGCGTCAGTCGGCCCGTGCCGATGCCCGGGATCAGAACGAGCACCAACAGGATGATGGAAAAGATCAGCAGCATCTTCGCCACCGCGCGATAGCGCTCGTAATTGATCTTGCCGACAATAAACATCGCCGTGATACCGAGGATCGCAAAAATGCCCTGACGGATAAGGTAGTACGCGGGGTTACCCTCTTCATAGTAGGCCGAGGGGAAACTGGCGGAAAACAGCATGATCAGGCCCACGCCCACGAGCGTAAGCACCAGCAGAAGATACGGAAGGTCCAGCGGTCCGCGGCCCGCTTCGCGCGCTGCCGCCTCGATGGCCTTCGCCCGCTCGCGCTGCTCCTGCCGCAGCAAGCGTTCTTCCTTGGTCATGCAGTCTTCCCCCTTTCATACTGATTGCAAACTCGCGCTCTGCGCGAGTTTGCCTCCATTTTGCAACCAAGCGTCGCAGACTTTCGCGCCCGCAGGCGCGAAATATTTTTAATCATTTTCCGCCGCGACCGGTGCGTGGCGAAAAATACTTCTCGCAGAGTGAGTGTCGAGCCGCCAAGGGCGGCGAGGCACAGAGCGCCGCGCATCCCCTCTCATTTTTGAGAAACGGCTTGCCGTTTCTCAAAAATGAAATCTGTTGAGTACTCCGAACAGCGCCGCCAGACAGCACAGCGCACTCACGCTGGTGAACACGGCGACGAGCTTTACTTCGCTCCAGCCGCAGAGCTCAAAGTGGTGGTGCAGCGGCGCCATCTTGAAAAGGCGCTTGCCGTGCGTCGCCTTGAAGTAGATGACCTGCAAAATGTCGGACAGCGTCTCGCAGATGTAGACAAAGCCGACGGGGATCAGCACGAGCGGCATATCGTAGGCAAAGGCCAGCGCCGCCACCGTGCCGCCGAGGAACAGCGAGCCTGTGTCGCCCATGAAGACCTTGGCGGGGTGGAAATTATAGATGAGGAAGCCGAGAATTCCCCCGACGAGCGCCGCAGCATAAATGCCGAGCTGCTCATAGCCCTGCCACCAGATGGCGAGCACGGTGAAAAACAGGCCGACCGGCACCGTCACGCTGCCGGCCAAGCCGTCGATGCCGTCTGTGATGTTGACGGCGTTGACCGTGCCGACGATGACAAACGCCGCAAACACCATGTACACCCACCAGCTCATGACGATCTGCGTGTTGAAAAACGGCACGTAGAGGTTCGGCGTCAGCATACCCTCAAAGCGCATCAGGCAGAGGAACGCGACCGCCGCGGCGAGCTGGAGCAGGAACTTCTGAATGGCCGTGAGGCCGAGGTTCTGCTTGTGCTTCACCTTTTCAAAGTCGTCTAAAAAGCCGATGCCGCCGAAGATCAGCGCGAAAAAGAAGATGTAGAGGTGCTCAAAGTCCCCCGCCATCATGCCCTTCCAGCCGCAGATCAGGATAGAGACGAAGATGCCGAGGATGAACATTAAGCCGCCCATCGTCGGCGTGCCGGCCTTTCCGGCGTGCCATGTGGGGCCGTCCTCGCGGATGCTCTGTCCGGCCTTGAGCTTTCTCAGCTCAGGGACCAGAAATTTTCCCGTGATCGCGGAGACCGCGAAGCTCAGTATGCAGGCAATGATGATCTTCATGTTCGTTTTCCTTCGCCGCGTCGGCGGCGTCCTTCCTTTGTACTTGCGCGAACCTCTCGCGCACGACCTCCCTCTCGTCGAGGTGGTATTTTATCGTTCCGATCTCCTGATAGGTCTCGTGCCCCTTGCCGCAGAGGACGACGACGTCGCGCGCTTTCGCCTCGCGCAGAGCAAAGCCGATGGCCTCGCGCCGGTTCTCGATGACGGCGAACGGCGTTCTGCTCTCCAAAATGGCGGGGAGCACATCTCGTAGGATGGTGTAAGGGTCTTCGGTGCGGGGATTGTCGCTCGTGAGGACAACAAAGTCCGAGAGCGCCGCGGCGATGCGGCCCATGCGGGGTCGCTTTGTCTTATCGCGGTCGCCCCCGCAGCCAAAGAGCGCGATGACGCGCCCGTCGGCAAAGCCGCAGACCGTGGAGAGAATATTTTTGAGCCCGTCGGGCGTGTGCGCATAGTCAATGATGACGGTGAACGGTGCATCAAGCGGTACGACCTCGCACCGCCCCTTAACGCCGACACATTCCGTCAGCGCTTTTGCCGCGTCGGAAAGCGGCACGCCGAGCGCCTGCACGGCGCAGAGCGCCGCGAGCGCGTTATAGAGCGAAAAGCCGCCGGGGATGCCGATCCTCGTCTCCTCGTGGTCGAAGTCGGTGCAGGCGGTAAAGCGCACACAGTCGTTTTCGTAGCGGGCACGCCAGCCGACAAGGTCATTCGTCATGCCCTGCCCGAATGTAATCCGCTCGCTCGTAAAGCTGGCGAGCAAGCGCTCCGTCCACGCATCGTCACCGTTGACGCAGGCGATGTCACACTGGTCGAAAAGCCTCGACTTCGCGTCGCAGTAGGCCTCCATCGTGCCGTGGTAGTCAAGATGATCCTGCGTCAGGTTCGTGAAAACACCGACGCGGAATCGGATTCCTTCTACCCTGCTCTGCATCAGCGCGTGGGACGAGACCTCCATCACGGCATAGGTGCAGCCCGCATCGACCATCTGGGCGAGCAGGCGCTGCACGGTCAGCGCGTCGGGCGTTGTGCGGTCGGTCGGGATGGTCTTGTCGCTGATCAAATTCTGATTCGTGCCGATCAGGCCGACCTTTGCGCCCTTCGTGCGCTCCAAAAGCTGTTTGATAAGATATGTCGTGGTCGTTTTGCCGTTTGTGCCGGTCACGCCGACCACGGTGAGTTTTCCCGCCGGAGTACCATACCATACCGCCGCGCAAAGCGCAAGCGCTTTGTGCGCATCCGGCACTAAGATATAGGGAATTTCCGTCTCCGGCGGATGCTCGCACACGGCGCAGGCCGCGCCGCGCGCTTTGGCTTCGGCGATAAACTCGCCGCCGTCCTCCTTCTCCCCCGGCAGGGCGAAGAAGAGGAATCCCTCTTCTACCTTGCGGGAATCGAGCGCAAGGCCTCTGACTATCAGGTCAGGCGGCGCATGCACCGTTTTGTCTTCTAATGCGGAAATAAGCTCAGATAACTGCGTTTGAAAAATTCCTTTCGGAATTGGGTCTTGCTGTCTTTAGTCGCGCACCGAGCTGTCGCTGAACTGGACGCGCACGACCGTACCGGCCTCGACCTCCGTGCCCGCGGCGATGCTCTGAGAGATGGCGCGCACCGTGGACGAGCTTGCGTTCGTCGCGCCGGAAACGCCCATGATGAGCCCCGCGTTCACGATCTTCTGGTTCGCGGTCGCGGCGCTGTCGCCCACGACGTTCGGGACGATGCACTTGTCAGTCGACTTCTCCGCGCCGAGGTAGAGGATGATCTCCGCGCTGTTCGGTACGATCGCGCCGCCTGCGGGCGTCTGGTCGGTGACGGTATCGCCGCTGCCGACGGTGCGGAAGCTGAAGCCGTTCGCGCTCAGGCGCTCGGCCGCCGCGTCCTTGCTGAGGCCGACGACGTTCGGCACAGTCTTATCCGCGCCGACGAGCTCTTCAGCGGTGTAGCTCGGCTCAATGCCGAGATACGGCAGGATCTCGCCCATGACGGAACTCGCCACGGGGGCGACCATGTTACCGCCGGAAACGTAGGTACCGGTCCACTTGCTCGGCTCGTCGAGCGTCAGGAGCATCATCACCTGCGGGTCATCCGCGGGGGCGAAGCACACGAACGAGACGATGACGCCGCCGCCGACCTTATCGGCCGTGCCGGTCTTGCCGCCGATGCGGTAGCCCGCGACCTGACCGTTCTTGCCCGTGCCAGTCGTGACCTCATACTCCATGATGTCGCGCACAAGCGCGGACGTCTCCTCGGAGACGACCTGGCGGATGGGCGTGGAGTCGTGCTTGGAGACGACGTTGCCGTCCTGGTCGGTGATCTCTTCGACAAGATAGGGCGTATAGAGGTAGCCGCCGTTGACGCAGGCGCACTGCGCCGCCAGCAGCGCGATGGGCGTGACGTTGAAGTTCTGGCCGAAGGCGTAGCACGCCAGCGCCAGCGTCGAATATTTAATTTCGCTGTTGACGAAGCCGCTGGCCTCGCCCGTGGTGTCGACGCCGGTCTTCTCCGTCAGGCCAAAGTCCAGCATGTACTGGTAAAACTTGTCGTTGCCGATGCGAAGGCCGATGTTGATGAACGCGGGGTTGCAGGAGTTGGCGAACGCCTGCGTCAGGTTTTGCTGGCCGTGACCGGGCGCGCGCTTGGAGCAGTTGATGGTCTCGCCCTCGATCTTTACGCTACCGCTGCAATAGAAGCCCGTGTTCAGGTCGACAACGTTTTCCTCAAGCGCCATCGCGAGCGTCAGTGTTTTGAACGTGGAGCCCGGCTCGTAGGTGTCGTTGATGGCCTTGCTGCGCCACTGCTTGTTGAGAAGGTCTCTCATGTTTTCGAGGACCTGCTCCTCCGTCATGCCGGAGGTCAGAAAGTCGTTGTAGACCATGCCGGGGGAATTCAAGTCGTAGGTCGGCAGCGACGCCATCGCCAGCACCGCGCCGGTGTTGACATCCATGACGATGCCCTCGGCGCCCTTGCCAGTGCCGAAGCGCGCCTCGAGCTCCTGCACACCTTTCTCAAGGTAATACTGAATGGTCGTGTCGAGCGTCGTGTGCAGGTCGCAGCCGTTTTCCGCGTCGAAATACTGGTCGTACTGGTAGAGCACGGAGCGGCCGTCGCGGTCGCGCGCGGTGACGACCATACCGTTCTCGCCGGTCAGCTCGTCGTTGTACGTCGCCTCAAGTCCCATCGCACCGCCGAGGTCATTGGTAAAGCCGATGACCTGTGAGGCGAGCGTCCCCTTGGGATAGGTCCTCTTGCTCGTCGGACGAATGAAAACGCCCTTGAGGTCGTTCTCATTGATGAATTCGCGCACCTTGTCGGCAAGCTCGTCATCCGCTTTTTTCTTGAGCTCTTCGTACTGCGAGTTCGTTTTCTCCATCTTTTTGAGAATGTCAGCGGGGTCAAGGTCCAGAATTTCAGCAAGGCCGCCCGCGATCAGGTTTTGATCCTGATCGTTTTCGATGATCTCCTTCGGAGAGATGAAAATATCCTCCGCCGAGGCGGACATCGCGAGGATGGTGCCGTTTCGATCGTAGATCGTGCCGCGGCTCGCCTCCACCGTGGTGCGCAGCGTTTGCTGGCGCACAGCGACGGACTGGAGCTCGTCATGCTCGGTGATCTGCCAGTGATAGAGTTTGGTGAAGAGCAGCACAAACGTCAGCACGCCGAACACGCCCAGAAGCAGCAGCGTTCTTGTCTGAATGATGCGGTTTGCGCGGCGCGCGGATTCGGGCCGTCTTTTCTGGTTCTGGGGGCGTGGTGCCACAGTCGTTCATCCTCCTTAAAAATGGAAAAGGAGTAAGGAAGCTCCTTACTCCTTATGTATAGCTTCGCTCATTTGAAATATTCCACCACTGCGCATACGCCGTTGCCAAGCGACGTAAGCACCCGCGACAAAACGTTCTGGCTCTTCTGCTGGTAGACGACCACGCTGTCGGGCTCCGACAGGTCGATGTAGTAGACCTGCGAGGCGCTGGGCTTGGCCATACCGGCCGCGGCCGCCGCCTCCTTGATGGTAGTGAGGTCAAAGGTTTTTTCGTAGCGCGTGAGCAGCGCGACATGCTCGTCCTCGAGCGCGGAGATCTCCTTCTGCACGGAGACGACCTGCGCGGAGATTTCCGTCAGCTGTGCGCGGCACATGATCATCAGCGCGACCATTGCGGCCAGCGCCATAAAGCCGCACAGCGTGCCGAGCGAGACCTTTTCGCGTTGACGGCGGACGGGCGCAGCCTTTTTCTGCACCTTCCGCTGCGGGGGACGCATGAATTCCTCGCGCTGACGCTCGTGCTCGCGCTCGTATTCACGCTCGCGGCGCAGCCTGCGCTGGCGCTCTTCGTAGGCGGGATCGTAAGCGAGATTGCCATTGACTCGTCCGCTGTAGCGGCGGTATTTCATGTTCTGCTCTCTGCGGCTGGCCATGGCGATCTCCTTTCTTTTGCGTATTTTCGGCTGTTGTCAGCACTTTTCCGCGACGCGCAGCTTGGCGCTGCGGGCACGGGGATTCTCTGCGAGTTCTTCTTCGCCCGAAACGATGGGCTTTCTTGTGATGAGCTTGACCTTTGGCTTTCGTCCGCACACGCACACCGGAAATTCCGGCGGGCAGATGCAGCCCTGTGCAAGCTCCTGTAATTTCTTCTTGACGATGCGGTCTTCGAGCGAGTGGAACGTGATGACCGCGAGCCGTCCGCCCGGTTTCAGATTTTTCTCCGCCGCGTCGAGCATCGGCGGAAGCTCGCCCAGCTCGTCGTTCACGGCAATGCGGATGGCCTGAAAGCTGCGCTTGGCAGGGTGCTGCTTTTCGCGCAGCGCGCTCGCGGGCATGGCCGAACGGATGATATCGGCGAGCTCAAGCGTCGTTTCGATGGGCTTTTGCTCGCGGTGCTGGCAAATTCTCTTCGCGATGGCGGGCGCATAGCGCTCCTCGCCGTATTCAAAGAGGATGCGGCGCAGCTCTTCATAAGAATAGGTATTCACGACCTCGCGCGCGGTCAGTGCGGCGGATTCGTCCATGCGCATATCGAGCGGCGCGTCCTGCTTGTAGGAAAACCCGCGCTGCGCTTCGTCGAGCTGCGGGGAGGAAACACCGAGGTCAAAAAGCATCCCGTCCACGCCGTGGACGCCCAGCTCGTGCAGCACAGCGTCGAGCGCGCTGAAATTGCTGTGGACGAGCGTGACCTTGTCCAAATAATCGCCGAGGCGGCGGTTTGCCGCTTCGATCGCGGTCTCGTCACGGTCAAGCGCAATGAGACGGCCCGTCGTCAGGCGGCGCACGATCTCGAGCGAATGTCCGGCGCGACCGAGCGTGCCGTCCACATAGATGCCGTCGGGCTTGATGGCGAGCGCGCCGAGGCACTCGTGCAGCAGTACCGGCTTATGGCCGTAGTTCTCTTCCATATCAGAATCCCAGCTCTTCCATCACGGCGGCCAGATTCTCGGGATTGAGCTCCTCGGCCTCGATCTCTGCCCACTTCTCCGCATTCCAGATCTCGGCGCGGTTCGAAACACCGATCACGACCACGTCTTTTTCAAGGTGGGCGTAGGCTCTGAGCTTCTGCGGCAGGACGATGCGTCCCTGCGCGTCGGGCTCGCACTTGGCGGCGTTGGCGAAGAGCGGGCGCATGGCCTTGGTCTTCGTGTAGGGCAGGCTTTCAAACTTTTCGGTGAAGCGCGCCCAGGAGGCGTCGGAATAGATGCTCAGGCAGGAGTCCATGCCCATGGTGACATAAAACGTGTCGCCGAGCTCCTCGCGCAGCTTCGCGGGGATAAAGAGCCGCCCCTTGGCGTCGATCGTGTGCTGATACTGACCCGTCACGGCGGCTGGCCCCCTTTTTCTGTGCATTTTCGCATACAGAGGGCACGAAAGCGCGGCCTTTTCTTCATTTTGGAAAAAGCCGTGCCGCGTCCGATCTGATGCTTATGTGGGAAAGTAAGCCATTTTCATGGTATGATACACCACTTTCCCCCACCCTTGTTTTGAGTATACGAGATTCACATAAAAAATGCAAGCAGAAATTTCCCTGAGATTTCAAGCCTTTTACCGCTTTTTCCTGCAAAAATTCGGCCAGTGCACCGTATTTTTAAAACGCATGTTCTACTTTGTTTTTGGTTAAAAAAGGGCCGCCACAATATCTTGTGGCGGCCCTTTATGCTATGCCCAAATATAGATTATGTCTACCGATCATGTCGGTTTTTGTCACTTTTGACAAAATTTTATCCGTTCTGTGTCTGCTTTTCGGCTGACTGTGCCAGCTCCTCGCGGCGCTTCTGCATCTGCTCGGCAGAGGCGGCGCGGAAGCGCACGCGGGACTGCTTGACCTCCTCGAGCGCCATCTGGATGGCCTCCTCGGTGCGGCGCAGCGCATCCTCGGTGTACTCGTTGGCCACGCGGTACATTTCGCGCGAGCGGTCCTCGGCTTTTTTGATGATCTCGTGGCTCTTTTCGCGGGCGATACCGAGCACCTCGGTCTCGGAGACCTTGTTCTTCGCGTCCTGCTCGGCCTGCTGCATCATGCGCTCGACGTCGCGCTTGGCGGCCTTGACATAGTCCTCCTT
>JABLTN010127993.1_pt1 | contig 11193 bp, 7 predicted proteins | sample 7160141 | NCBI WGS metagenome assembly JABLTN01 (sample SAMN14651226, study PRJNA627086) | human gut metagenome | isolation source: feces | host: Homo sapiens | reverse complement strand
GTTCGGCAAGATCATCTCGCTGGAACGGCTGCTCCAAATATCGCCATCGCTGTGATTCCAGCGAAGTGAAGTATTGAACTTGAATTTATCCTTCAGTTCGTAATTGGAGTTGGCGGCTATCCTCTTGCTGGCATTCAAACCGTTAGCACCTCCGAAACCTCTGCCAGGGCCACCGCCTCCGAAACCACGGTCGCTGGTGTTTTTGGCATTGGCAAAGAGCATGAATCGGTTGTTATCATTGAAATAACCGCCCATGCCACGCATGTTGTAGCGGCTCTTGTTGCCCACGCCCAGGTCGATGTTGGAAATCAAACCCTTGTTCATACCCTTCTTCACACCGAAGTCGAGCACGGTCTGCTCCTCACCATCATCAATACCGGTTACCTTAGAGAGATCGCTCTTCTCATCGTATGCCTTGATTTTCTCGATGATGCTGGTAGGCAGGTTTTTCAGGGCTGTCTTGGTATCGCCGGTCATAAACTCCTTACCGTCTACCAGAATCTTCTTTACTTCCTTACCATTGATCTTGATAGTACCGTCATCGCTCACCTCTGCACCCGGCAGACGCTTTACGAGTTCCTCTACTACCGAACCTTCCGGTGTGCGATAGGCAGAAGAATTGTACACGAAAGTATCCTCCTTCAGGGTTACCTTCTGAGCCATAGCTGTTACCACTGCGCCTTTCAGCATGATAGCCTCAGCACCCAGCACAATCTTACCCATAGCCAGATCCTTGTTATCAGAAATTTGGATACGCTTCACGGTAGACTTGTATCCTACGCTCGAAATCTTGAGCAGATACTTGCCATTTGCCGGAGCGGTGACATGAAAGAGTCCGTGCTCATTACTGATGGCACCAGCCACATACGTGCTGTCGCTCTTAAGCAATTGAATAGTTACCTGCTCAATGGCCTCCTTGGTATCGCGGTCGGTTATCTGACCGGATATCAGTCGCTGTTGAGCAAAGGATGCTATTGCCATCAACAGCAGCAGCATCGTCAGAATCGATTTTTTCATTCTTATTTTTAATTTGTTATTATTTCCAACTATGAGTGTTTTCACACATAATCGCTATGATATTCTATTATCATTTTTGTTACTCGATTGTTTTGACGCGTTAAATACACCAAGGTTTAATGCATTCTGAGATAAAAAACGCAAATTTAGCAACTTTTTTTTTGTATTGTCTCCATTTTAGTGTATCTTTGCACAAAAATTAATACGTTAGAATGTTATGGAACAAAGAGTAATCATATCAACCCAACTGGAAAGCGAACTGGTAAGTGCACTTTCTGAGTGTGAGCACGACAAGCTTTTTGTGCTTACAGATACTACGACATTGGAACTATGCATGCCTGTATTGCAGAATTTTTACTGCATGAAGGAAGCCCATATCATCACTATTCCGGCTACCGACAGCCATAAAGACATCGAAAGTCTGATGATGGTATGGAAAGGACTGCAGGAGGGAGGAGCTTCACGCCACTCCTGTATGATTAATCTGGGCGGCGGTATGGTAACCGACCTGGGTGGCTTTGCTGCCAGCACTTTTAAGAGAGGTATCAACTTTATCAATATTCCTACCACCCTGCTGGCTATGGTAGATGCATCGGTAGGTGGAAAGACAGGCATCAACTTCGGCGGACTGAAGAACGAAGTAGGTGTGTTCAACGATTCTAAGTTCGTTATTCTCGATACAGAGTTTCTGAAGACGCTCGATGCAGAAAACATCTGTTCGGGCTATGCTGAGATGCTGAAACACGGTCTGATTTCTACAGAAGCCATGTGGGAAGAACTGGTCAGCTTTGACCTCGACAAGCCTGATTTGAAGCAGTTGCAGCGCATGTTAGGCGACAGCGTGAAGGTAAAGGAGCGTATTGTAGAGCAGGATCCTCACGAGCAGGGCATCCGCAAGGCGCTGAACCTGGGCCATACTTTCGGTCATGCGTTTGAGAGCTGGGCTTTGAAGCGCAAGCCTATCCTGCATGGTTACGCTGTGGCATTCGGTCTCATCCCTGAACTCTATCTGAGTGTTGCCAAAACCGGATTCCCTACAGAGAAGATGCGCCAGACCGTAAACTTCATCAAGCAATTCTATGGTACACTGGATATTACCTGCGATGACTATGATGAGCTCATCGAGCTGATGCATCATGACAAGAAGAACCAGAATGGCATCATCAACTTCACGATGCTGGGTGGCATAGGCGATATCCGTATCAACCAGACTGCTACGACAGAAGAGATCAAGGAAGCACTCGATTTCTTCAGAGAAGGATAATTCAGCTAAAGAATCTTTCTTCAGAGAATCCCTTTAAAGAAAGATTGAGCGCTTCGGCTTTCCGGTTTCGGTAAGCGGGAGTTGATTTACATGAAGGAATTCCCTTGGAATCCAATATTTATGATCAGATAAGAGGCGGCGAACAGTCGCCTCTATTTTTTCTATATCCTCATCTTCCGTCAGGAGGACTGCAATTTCTCCAAACTTCCCGTCTTTCTTCTTGGCTATCATGAAAGGTTTTTCGAGATAAGGCTTCAACAGAGCCTCAACCTCTTCTATCTGTATCTTGATGCCTCCGCTGCAAATCACATTGTCTTTTCTGCCTTTGATGCGAAAACGGAGTTTTTCCACCTTATTATATATATAGGATTCTATTTCCACTATATCGTTCGTTACCAGGGGCTCTGCACAGACTTGCGGAGCATCTATCACCAGACATCCTTCATCGGTCTGACTGATTCTGACACTATCGAAAGGCTGGTACCATTCGCTAGCCTCATCACCGTTAATTCTTCTCAGGGCAATATGCGAGAGCGTTTCGGTCATTCCGTAGGTACTCCAGATGGCAATATCGCCGGGAAGAGCCTTCAGTTTCTGTTCGAGAGCCTCATCTATGGCTCCGCCACCGATAATAAGATGCCTGATGCGGCAGAGACGAGCCCGCTCTTCAGGAACCTGCAGGGTGTTATAAACCTGCATCGGGACCATCGCAGCGAAGGTAATCTCTTCATTTACATCTTTCAAAGGATGCCCACTTGGGCAAACAGAAATAAGATGGAGATGGCGCTCTATACTCCGCACCACCACCATCTTACCTGCAATATAATCGAGCGACATGCACAACAGGGCGCTATCACCAGGTTTCAATCCCAGGAAATCACAAGTGATGCGGGCTGAGTTGAGCATTCGCTTCTTCTCTACCATCATCGGTTTGGGCTTTCCCGTGGAACCACTGGTATGCACCAGCACCCGGTCGCTACCGTTATTCCATTCTGAAAGGAATTCTTCTAAAGTCATTTTACTACAAACAGTTTGTCACCACGAATCTCCAAAGGCATCGGTATATTATCAGTAAAGAGCTGACCGGTACCCAAGCCTTGCGGCATCTTGACATTAGGACCATATACTTTAGCTGCATAATGAGCAATAGCATTCAGACCGATATTACTCTCAAGAGCAGAAGTAATCCAGCTGCCGATACCACGCTGGTTAGCCAGTTCTATCCACTCGTTACATCCATAGATTCCACCATGAAGCGAAGGCTTCAAGATGATATATTGCGGACGAATGGTATCAAGCAGAGCCTGCTTCATACTCCGGACATTCACACCAATCAGTTCCTCGTCTAGGGCGATAGGAAGCGGTGTTTCGCGACAAAGCTGAGCCATCTTAGGCCACTGATGCTGCTTGATAGGCTGCTCAATCGAATGAATGTCATATTTAGCCAAAGCCTCCAGCTGACTCATCGCATTCTCCGGCAAGAAGCCGCCATTGGCATCTACACGCAACTCAACCTGCTCCTTGGTATACACATCACGGATGCGCTTGATGAGATCGAGTTCCTTGAAAAAATCGATGGCACCGATTTTCAGTTTCACGCAATGGAAACCCGCCTGGAGTTTCTCCTCCAATCGTGCCAACATCTCCTCATAGGTTCCCATCCACACCAAACCGTTGATGGTAATACCTTCTTCTCCCCTACCGAAAGGAGAGTCGAAAAGATCTGTCAGGTTCTCCATTCCGGCTGGAACAGAAGCACTTAAGTTCTGCTTCTTTGCTGCATCGAAGAACGAAGCGAAGGCTGTTTCCAAACCGAAGGTGATGCTAGGGTAAGCACGAATCATATCGTAAGGAATGCGTCCCATCTGCTCCACCATCTGACAAACCTGTCGCAGGGTCATCTCATATTCCGGTTTGGCATCGCAACTGAGATCAGGGAGCGTAGCACACTCTCCCACTCCCTCTACCCCCGGCATTTCATCAGAGGTGAGAGTGAGATAATAACTGTGTCTCGTGGTATATACGCCACGAGATGTGCCTGCCGGCTGCTTGAAGTGGAGCGTGCGCTCCGAGATTTCTATCTTATACACTTTATTTAAATGTTAAATGTTGAATGTTGAGTGTTGAATTATCCTTCCTCACTTACTTCTTCTGTTTCAATTCATACAGATCCTTGCGACGGTCGCGAAGATTTCTTACAGCACCGTAGGTATGAAGCTCATTCAAGAGATTCAGGTCAACATCTGATACGAGAATCATCTCGGTATTAGGTGTTGCCTCTGAACGCTTGCCATCGTTAGGGAAAGCAAAGTCGCAAGGAGTGAACACGGCGCTCTGGGCATACTGGATATCCATGTTGTGAACACGTGGCAAGTTGCCCACACTACCCGCAATGGCTACATAGCACTCGTTCTCGATAGCACGGGCCTGTGCACATACTCTTACTCGGGAGTAAGCATTCTGGGTATCGGTCATGAATGGAACGAAGAGAATCTGCATGCCATCCTCAGCCATTAATCTTGACAACTCAGGGAACTCCACATCATAGCAGATGACGATACCAATCTTACCGCAATCGGTATCGAAGGTCTGGATATGGCTACCACCACTCAATCCCCAGCACTTCTGCTCATCTGGTGTAACATGAATCTTCTCGTACATGTCTACGCTACCATCTCTACGGCAAAGGAAGCCCACATTATAGAGGGAATCGTCCTTAAGATAAGGCATACTACCCGTGATGATATTGATGTTGTAACTGATGGCCAACTCGCGGAAACGGTCACGGATTTCTTCGGTATACTGCGCCATCTTTCGGATGCTCTGCGCCTCACCCAAGTCGTTGAAACGAGCCATCAAAGGCGCATTGAAATACTCAGGGAAGAGAATGAAATCGCTCTTGTAATCGCTCACAGAATCTACGAAGAACTCAACCTGTTCGAAGAGGTCATCCACCGAAGCGTATGGGCGCATCTGCCACTGTACCAATCCGATTCTTACGGTTGGCTTGCGGTCTACATAAGAATCCGTAGGTGGCTGATAATAGATGTTATCCCACTGCAAGAGGGTGGCGCAGTGTTCGCTCTCCTCATCGCTAGGAAGATAGTTGCGGATTACGCGGCGCACGTGGAAATCATTGGAAAGCTGGAAGGTAAGAACCGGGTCATAGATTTCACGGTTTCTTACATGCTCGATATACTCCTTAGGGCGCATCTTATCGGCATACTTGTGATAGTTTGGTATACGACCGCCAAACATGATAGCCTTCAAGTTGAGCTTCTCGCAGAGTTCCTTGCGATACTCATACATACGGCGAGCCAGGCGCAAACCACGATAATCAGGGTGGATAAATACCTCGATGCCGTAAAGAATGTTTCCATTAGGATCGTGGGTATTGAAGGTTTCATTACCTGTAACCTGAGCATAGGTATGATCACCCTTCACCATATTATAGTTAACGATAATAGAGAGCGCACAGCCCACAATCTTATCATCAACGATAATAACCACCTGCCCCTCAGGGAAGATAGTAATGAGTTTCTTAATCTGTTCTTTTGTCCAGAATACATCTGAGTCTGCGTAAATACGCCTAAATGACTTGGCAAGCTGATCATAATCCTCCATACGGAGGTTGCGCATGCCTACCTTTTCGATTTTTCGAGTTGGTTCCATAACAACTGTATTTTTATTATTATCTAAATCCGGGTGCAAAGATACAGCAAATTATAGATACAACAAAGAGTTTTCGCAAATAATTGACATTTACGAAAACTCTTTTCATGTATTTTACACAAAGAGCGCGTTTACGCTTAAAATCAGATGCTAATATTTGGCATTTTCCTGTGGAATCGCTTTATCATGATCATCCAGATAAAACAACTTCACAGGATGATACTTCTCACTTGCCACAGAATATTCATCCTGGCGATAACGGGTCAGGATGCCTCCTATCCCCAACATCGTATGAAAAGCCGAAAGACTCGTCTGTACCTGTTGGGTACGATGACCAGACAAAGTTTTCAGTATTCCCGGATATTGTTTTCCATAACCATCTGATGTCCAGATGATGAAAGGAACATGCAGCTCATAATCAGATGCCTTCGGGGCGGCGTGCAGAAAGAGGCGACGGTCATCATCAAAGATATTCTCTCCATGGTCGCTGGTATAGAGCATCGCCGATGTAGGTTGGCTATATACCCCATCCGTCTTTGCCTGAGTCTTCTCCCATTTCTGCAGACGTTCTACGATACCATGCAGGATATAATCGGTATACCGGATGGTATTATCGTATGCATTCAGCAGGTCACGCCGGTTCTCCGGCTTCGCTTCGCTCTTACTGTCAGGTTTAAAGAAAGCGAAATTACGGGGATAGCGCTCCTGGTAATTAAAGTGAGAACCATAAGTATGAAGTACCACGAAGAGTTTCCGATAACGGTATTGCTTGGATGAAGAAGCATCTGCCGCAGGCAATATCCCATCCAACTTCTGCAACAAATCACTATCATAATGATTATCTTTTGCAGAAGCACCTTCCTTCAGGAAGTAATGTTCATCAGCCTGTTCGCCAAGGAAATCAATAAAAGAATGATTAGGCAGCTGATTGCTGATAAATACGGTATGAAATCCCGCCTCCCTGAAAGCAGCCAGGATACCTTTCTCATGAAAGAGACGTTCGAAATCCTCTGCTGATGCAGCCGACAGGAGCATAGGAACACTCTTATGCGTAGTATTACTCTGGGTTGTAGCATCGGGAAAAGCTATGATTCCAGGAGTCTTGGAAAGCAAAGGATTGGTATCGCGCGGATAGCCATAGAGACTGAAATTGTGGGCTCTCGCCGTCTCTCCCACCACCATCACATACACCTCGGGAGCCTCAGCATCATGCTCGCTCCTGGCATCAAACCTGAAATTTCTGCTTGCCTCCCTGTAATTCTCTGAAGCCGCATCACGCTCGAAAGCAAGATAGAGATTATAGCAAACGTTAACAGGATAAAGCTGGTTGCGCAAGCGATAATCATCTACAGCCACATAGCAAGCCAGCAGACAGAATAAACCGACAGCAGCTATCTCCAAAGCCCAACGACGCACTCGATGCTGGAGTTGAACCACTATCATCCCTTTCTTGCTGATATTGACAATAGCCAGAACCAGCAAAGGAAGATAAACCACAAAAACACCCACTACAGCAGGCAACAGATTACCAAGCAGTTCCTTCACCTCGCCAGGATTGGTAGTTACAAGATTCAGAAACATATCTACCGCTATCACTCCCGTCCCGAAGAGATAAAGCAATACCAGTTGGAAGGCAGCGAAAAAAACAAAAAGAAAAGCCCACCAGATCATCTTACCCGGGCATCTGGTTAACGAAAAGAACCACATGTAGAGTGCCAAAGGCAGCAACACATTGGCACCACAAGCCCAAGGAGCCAGACATTCGGTATAGCACAGAGCTATATTAGGCAACAACAATGCTACCACAGCATACCCGTAAAGGAATGCGCCCGATGACACCTTATTATATATAGGCAACACCACCTTATTATATATATCCGTAAAACTGTTCATTCTACTTATTCATTAACACTTTAAAGAGCATTATCAAACTACATAAAGAGCATTATTACTAAAACGCTTCATTGATATTGAAGAGAAAACCAGACTGCCCCGACTTACCGAATCCATAATCCAGACGTACATTCACATTCTTCTTAAATTCCCAGCGATAACCTACACCGGCATTCGGCAAAATCTGTTTAGAGCGCAATGCCGAGAATTTTGGGAAGATGGTTCCTGCTCCAACCCACACTACGATGCCATTACGCTTCCATACATGTTGGCGCAACTCAACCGTAGCTTCCAGAGAATGTTTATCGCGATAACGGCCTTCATAATAGCCACGCATGGAATGAGTACCACCCAATTCAGCCATCATTCCCCACGAAGGATTACCAAAGTTGAGGTTAGCCCCAATGTCCTCGGCAAGAACCGTCCCCTTACCCAGTCGCTGATAGGCATCAAAACGAAATGCCGTCGTACTGAAGGCATAATCATTTCCCATAAATCCAGGTCTGAACATCTGATTGATATTCAGATAGATACCACGATGTGGATTCGTAAGATTATCTCTGTTATCATATACCAGAGAAACGCCAGCTCCTACATTCCAAGTATGCTGATCCATGCCTTGCAGTAATTCCGGACGCTCAATATGTTTACCTATTACATAGTCATAACTCGCCATCGGTCCGATATAGAAATTATCTGCTACACGAAACAGGAAGCTAACTTCAGCCTGAGCCTGCCAACGCTTCATGTCACTCTTATTGGCATCGTTATCGCCCATCTCATAGCCTATTCCCCAAAATTCAGAGGGAAAAGAATAGAAATAAAGGTGATAATCGATGCGATATCTTCCTTTAGGAGCAATATGGTTACCACGGACACCCAACATATAGAAACCTACAGAACTGACATCACCATAAAGCGAGACATTAGAAGGAGGAAGAATACTGTCATTCGGATCTGTACGGTATAGTCCTGCTGCCACCAATCCCAATCCAAACTTGGTATCAGAGGCATAATGAGGGCCACCTATCACACTAAAATCGAAACGCTTATGCTTCTTGTTTTTATTGGAATCATTAAAGTAGTCAAGAATCCGGTTCACCCATGATTTCCCGACATGTAAAGCCATCGTATCCACCTTCTCTGCAGATGAGATACTATCGGTTACAGAAGGCTCAGAGGCATAGCTGCCCAATGCCAACATCATAATAAGTATTGTCAGAATATGCTTCATTTTGTCGATTTTATTATTTTAATACACCAATGCTACATTATCAATCCACAAGGTATTGCCTGGAGTTCCGATATAGGCTCCACCATCGGATGAGGAGAACTGAAGAATCAGATGAGTAGGCTTTTCGTTAGCACTCGCCCATCCTACTTCTTTTACCGGCACACTCTTACCCTTGCTGTTACGGGCATAGTCAGTGGATCGCAGTCCCATAGTAGCAGCCTGATAACCTGCCATGTGGCGGATATCGCCATAATGGATTGTATAGGTAGCATCTTCCACCCATCTATCGGTACTCTTTCCGAATCTGACTACCATCGTACCCACACGTTTAGCTGTTATATTTCCCTTAGCATCTTCATGCCGTTTCTGCAGATAGAGCACAGCTATAGCATGATCTCGACCTGCAACCGTAGAGGCTCCGCTAAATCCATTCTGCTTGATACGATTGGCTGCATGAGGGAGAGATGTCTTATAATCAAAGCGCAAAGCCTTAGGACGTGCGGTGAATGGTATACCCCAGTTGATGGCTTTAGGACCATCCTTGGTACTTGTTATCGGTTCACGAACATCACCCAGAAAGAGAGAACCGGCAGCCAAGACCTTGATATTGATGAGTCCCAGAACTTTTACTTTCTCAATATGGGTTACCAGTTTGGCACAATATCCACTACCATGTTTATCACGAAACACAGAGTTATTCGTCTTATAGATGCCCGATACATGTGCCAGGACATTAGAGGAACCCCAAGGCGAACCACCCTTATTACTATAAGGAATATTACCATTGACAGTCATATTAGGCCCAACGGCATAAACTTTTTTCTGATTTCCTCCGATAATGCCTGATTCTTTGATATTCCTGATTACCCAGTGATCCATATTACCATATTTAAAAGGAACCACCTTTTCCTGTCCCTTAACGGGAAGGCACGACAAGGTAGCAACCGCCATAACGATGCCTGATATTATTATTTTCTTCATATCTGTTTTTTTTATATCATTAAGGCTGCAAAGATAGAAAAATATTTTCTAGTTTTCAGTTTTCTTCGACATAAAGCATAAAAAATTAAGAAATAATAATATATTTACAGCATTTTAATTGCCATAAAACAAAAAAGTCCTGCATTTGCTGTTATAAACAAATACAGGACTCCTAATTCAATATACAAAACAGAATCTCTTGCACCGGTTACAATAGAGACATGCACCGGTTACAATAAAAACATGTTCCGATTACTCCAAAAGCTATTATCGGTTTGAATACATATTATCGTAATACTTCTGGTAATCACCCGATGTTACATTATCCATCCATTCCTGGTTATCGAGATACCATTTCACGGTTTCCTCGATACCCTCCTCAAACTGGAGTGATGGTTCCCAACCGAGTTCCTTCTGCAACTTGCGAGAGTCGATGGCGTAACGCATATCATGGCCCTTTCTGTCTGTTACATAAGTGATGAGATCCATATCCTCGCCTTCCTTTCTGCCGAGCAATCTATCAACAGTCTTGATTACCACTTTGATGATATCGATATTCTTCCACTCGTTGAAACCGCCGATGTTGTAAGTATCGGCAATCTTACCCTTGTGGAAAATCATATCGATGGCACGGGCATGATCTACTACATACAACCAGTCGCGCACGTTCTCACCCTTACCATATACAGGCAATGGCTTGCGATGACGGATATTGTTGATGAACAAAGGAATCAACTTCTCTGGGAACTGGTATGGACCATAGTTGTTTGAACAGTTGGTCACGATGGTTGGCATACCGTATGTATCGTGGAAAGCACGGACGAAGTGGTCTGAGCTTGCCTTAGATGCTGAGTATGGAGAGTGAGGATTGTACTTGGTAGTCTCTACGAAGAACTCCTCGCCGTAAGCCTCGTGGTTCTTACCGCTTGATGCCTTGGTAGTGAAAGGAGCAGGAATACCCTCAGGGTGAGTCATCTGCAATGCACCATAAACCTCATCAGTAGAGATGTGGTAGAAGGGCTTACCCTCGTCTCCTTCAGGAAGACTCTCCCTGTAAATCTTTGCCGCCTGGAGCAGAGACAGGGTTCCCATCACGTTAGTCTGAGCGAAAGTGAACGGATCCTTGATACTT
>JABLTN010130551.1_pt1 | contig 11211 bp, 11 predicted proteins | sample 7160141 | NCBI WGS metagenome assembly JABLTN01 (sample SAMN14651226, study PRJNA627086) | human gut metagenome | isolation source: feces | host: Homo sapiens | reverse complement strand
TCCAACGGTGCGGGAAAAAGTACTCTGCTCCGTATCATGGCCGGGATCATCCGTCAGGACAGAGGAGAGGTGCTGATGGATGAAGAACCGGTTTTTGAAAATGAAAGGCTCAAAGCGCATTTTTTCTACATCCCGGACGATGCATATATTCCGGAAAATTACAATGCTCTGGACATGGCAGAATTTTACCGTTGTATTTATCCGAGATTTCAGCAGGCACGTTTTGAGACAATGATGAAGCAGTTTCATCTGGATGGAAAACGAAAAATCAGCACTTTTTCCAAGGGAATGAAGAAACAGCTTCTGGTGATCCTGGGAATCAGTACAGGAACGAAATATCTGTTTTGTGATGAAACCTTTGATGGCCTGGACCCGGTAATGCGCCAGGCAGTAAAAAGTATTTTTGCATCGGAGATCATGAGTCGTGAATTTACGCCGGTGATCGCTTCCCACAATCTTCGTGAGCTGGAAGATATCTGCGATCACATCGGGCTTCTTCATCAGGGAGGAATTCTCCTTTCCAGAGATCTGGAGGATATGAAATTCCACATCCATAAGATCCAGTGTGTACTTACTGACAAAAAGAAAGAAGAAGAATTAAAGAAAGAGCTGGATGTTTTGAAAACAGAGCATCAGGGCTCCCTGCTGCTTATTACTGCAAGGGGAACAAGAAGAGAGATCATGGAGAAGATACAGGCAAAAAATCCTCTTTTCTGCGAAGTGCTCCCACTGACTCTGGAAGAAATATTTATCAGCGAAACGGAGGTGGCAGGCTATGAAGTCAAAAATTTATTCCAGTGAATATATGAAATCTTCTTCTAAAGGACAAAGGTGGATCCCGGCATTTGCCATGATCGCATTTCTCCTTGCATTTCCGGTAGCGGAACTTATTCTGATGGGAAAATGGAATGAGCGCAGTTATACTCAGAGTCAGCTTTCCTATCTGTATTCCAGCCTGTGGAGCAGTGACTTTCTCACAATGGGAGCAGCTGTGGCTGCGGTAACCGCATTTTTTGCAGCAGTAAGCGGCTTCTGGTATCTGTATTCCCCGAGAAAAGTGGATTTCTATCACAGCCTTCCGGTAAAGCGAAGTGCACTGTTTCTGCACAGAGTATTGTTGGCTGTTCTTTATTATCTGGTGCCATATGTGATCATGGAATTTGCTGCGGTATGCATCGGGGCAGCCAGAGGATATTACAGCCTTTCTATTATGAAAAAGGCACTGATCCTGCTGGTGCTCCATCTCCTGATGTATCTTCTGGTGTATTTTTCCACAGTGCTGGTGATCGCCTGCACCGGTACCATGCTGATGGGAGCCCTTGCATGGGCAGGATTGTTTACCTACAGTATCATTCTGGCAGTGATGCTGCAGTTAAGCGGACATTTATTTTTTGATACCTGGTACGAGGGCAGTTACGGAATTCTGGCAGCAGTGCGGAATCTGGGATCTCCTCTTATGGTGATCGTAAGCTTTATAGATAGATACAGCAGCGGAAGCTTTGGAAAGCAGTTGCTGATACTGATCCTCACGCTGTTTATCATGGCAGCACTTTCCTGGATGGCATTTTGCAGACGAAGGTCAGAGAATACCGGAAAAGCTCTGGTATATACCTGGATGGAGCCGGTCTTAAGTGCCCTGATCACAATACCATCCGGACTGGGGATCGGTCTGATCTTTTATATGATTCCGGAAGATTCATCCAAAACAGCATGGTGGATCTTCGGAATGATACTGGGAACGATCCTGGTCCATGGAATTTTGGAAGTGATCTATGAAATGGATTTTCGCAGATTTTTCCGCAGAAAAGTGCAGCTTATGATCCTTGGAGGTGTTGTGGCAATCTGTGCGCTGACCATGAAAATGGATCTTCTGGGATATGACAGTTATTTTCCGGCTTATGACAATCTTCAGGGAGTTGTGATAAATGTAAGCAATCTTTCATATACAGAGCAGCTTTGCAATGTGGAAAAAAAAGAAAGCGGAATCTATAAGATCCGGTATACTGCCACCTCAGACAATAGTTCTGGTCTGCTGGATCAGCCGGTGATGAAAAGTAAAGCATTATATAACAGTCTGGAGGATATCAGGCTTCAGAATGAAAAAGGAAAAAAATCAGGAAGGCGCGTGTATGTGCGCTACATAAATAAACAGGGATTCAGTGTATGCAGAGGTTATATTGTATCCTCTGCACAGGCACAGAATCTTATGGAAGCCCTGTATGATGAGCAGACATGGAAAGAAGACAGATATTCATTTTTCCAGCTGGACAAACAGTATCTGAAAGAGGTCACCGGTATTTTCTGTGACGGAGATATTCATTCCTTATTTGAGAAAAATGCAGAGAAGCGTCAGGCACTGGCAGAGGCGCTGAGAAAGGACATTTTGGAAAACGGCGGTCAGACAGTAAAAGACCAGCCATGTGCAATGCTGATGTTCGATTATGCGGGAATTCCGTCAGAAGGATACATGGATGAATGGGGAATGAATGTACCGGCTGTTCAGGAAGGAGAGAGGGTGTCTACCTCCGTTCTGGTGTATCCGGCATATAAGAGAACACTTGCAATTTTGGAAGAAACAGGATATCCTCTTTCTATGGATGAGCTGTCTGTTGAGTATATTGATGTTTATTACTTCAGCTCCGAAGCTGCCGGCGAAGATGATGAAGCTTTTTCCGACACTGAGCCCCTTTCGGATCTTGAAGAAACAGAGAACGGTTATAAAGTCCGTTACGATAAAAAGGAACAGCTGGAAGCCCTGAAAAAATGTATCCGTCCATCACAGCTGGTAAACGGATGGACTATCTGGAATGCAGATGTCACAATGGAAGTGGTTTTGGAAGGACAGGAGAGCACCGACGGGGATTCCGGCTTAATTGAAATAGTTACATTATCCATAACTGTTATTTTCATTAATCCTTCATAATAAGATTTGTCTTCGTCAGATAATTCGTTTTTTCTATCATATACACTTAGATTCCATTCGGATTTTAAGTCTTGATATGGGAGTTTGTATTCGAAATAAGAATTCTTTCCTAGATATAGACATTGCTTAGATTTATCATAGATAGGTTCTAATTCTCCATCATCATTAAGAGTTAACCACCTGATTTGAGATTCCGTAATCATCATTTGAGGCTTTTGTATAGTCTCAGTTTTTTGATCACCGGAGTCCGTATAATAATCACATATTTGTAATTCTACATTATCCCGTTTATTATCCAATTCATCCTGCTTAATAGAGTATTTTATTACTCCAGAAGGATTAAGATCTGTTACTTTCGTAACCTGATATACTTTAGGATCAAGAATATTATTTGAGAGCATGAAACGTTGTTCATGCATCACAGTTCTATTGTCATCTAATCCAAGTTCGTATAAGTTATTACCATAAGCATAATAAATGTCTGGCATCCACGCTGATGTCAAATTGTCAAGCGCAGATGAATATTCCTGAATGTTACTTATTTAATTCGTTACTTTAAATAAGGATTGTTTATATTAAGCACAGTACATATTATAATATCTGTAAAATTCCTCCTAAATTTATGTATAATAAAAAGACCATAATTGTTATATAGGAGGTATAACAAAACAGGAGCTACCTGCTGTCTGGTCTTAATATTTAATATTAATTCATAAACAACTTTTCTTACACTTTCATGTAAGCACTGACTATATCATTCACCATATGCAATTAAGCACTTAGGAGTCTTTCACTTCGGGAGACTTCTCCCTAACGGTATTTCAACCGATAGTCGATGAGGGCAAGCCTAGTTAAACTATTCCCTGCTGATTTCCCATTGTAGTAGTACTTAGCACTTTTATTATATAAAAGCTTTTGTTTCAGCTTATACCATCTTACTAATTTTTTCTGCTTTCGCGACATTCACACTTATGCATATTCCATCATTATGTTGTAGTTTAGTAAGCTTTAGGACGGCTATGTGTACAGCCTAATTCCAGCATATCCGAAAGAATGCGCTGTCAAGGTTTCCCTTTACAGCGGACCATGTATGTACAGAAAATCCATACAAAATCTGTCCATTTACCGCTTGTGTAGCTGTTGGCCGATCTATTCGCACCCCAGCATGTATATAACTTATTGTTGTATATCCATTTAAATTTCCAATTGCATTGCAAAACATTATATCTGACAAAAGATGGATCATAATCACGACCGACTATAAACCACAATTGAGTGATTTGATCTTCTGGAAGCGACAATGGATGTTCTAAGTCTTTACCGTGAATATTAATTTCGTGAGCAGTATCGTCCGGAATAAAAAGATAACTACCAACAGAGTAATGTACTTTTGGGCGAAACTGAACGTAATAATCAACGGCGTCTTTAAGAATAGAATATTTCGCATGCTTTTGAAACTTTGCATCCTCGAATTTCCATCCATCTTTTGTTAATATATAAACTCTTTTATATTGTGCATCCGCAGTAAAGGCACTATTTACAACCATATTAGATTGGTTTTGTTTAACCTGTGCTAAATTACTGCCATATGAATTAAGATGCGATCTGTACATGTCGGCAGTAATCACTAAAATCAACTCCTATCATTAATTTTATCTACTAACGAATGTGCATCTAATACTAATTTTCTGTAAGATTGATAATCAAAATTTTCTTCTCGTGTTTCATTTAAAGCAGCCTGAAGAGTTGACATTATAGATATAATTTCAACAGGATAGGAGAGAAGTGTATTTAATCCGTCAATCCGTTTCATCAAATTAATAAAATATTTTTCGAAATCAATGTTATTAAATTCGTCTTTTGTTTTCGGATCTTTATATAAAAGTAACCAAAATAATTCTTTATGTAACCTTACCTTATAATTCTCAAATTGTTTGTCATCAAAATGACCATAAATAGTTTTCATTTAACTATTACTTTCCAAATACGAATTCCAAATATAGCCACGCTGCTTAATTATATCTTGTTGCTCTTTCACTAAAGATGCTCTTAGATCTTTAAGCCCATTTAAATGGTTCGTCTGACTGTAAAATTTTTCATCAGAAGAGGCGTATACTTGCACAATGTTATTCAAATTGACGATTTTTGGAGTAATCCATTCAATAACCATACCGATGCCTAAAATATCTGAGACAAATCCTTGATCAAAATATTTCTCAACAACATATTTCATTGAATACTCTAACTTTTGAATATCATCGTGAAATTCAACTTGGTTAAACAATCTATAAATATAAGGTTTTTGGATAGAAGAATGAAGCCATTCGCACATAAACATATTTACATCATCTTCGCGAAGATCAAGTAAATCATATGCATCGGCTTTAAGACGAAATTTAGAATATATTTCTTCGTAATTAATTGAAGGCATATGATACCTCCTAACTATTAATCAAATAGTCCTGTCATTACACTCATTTCTGTATCGAAGATTTCATCAAGAATTTTAATTTTTCTGACGCTATCAAGAGTTCCATCAGAAACCATCTTAGATGCAATATGCTTAATAGAATCCTGTGCTCCCTGTGGAAGTGACAGAATAGTAGCCTTCATATCTGCCGGACTTAAATCAGTAATAACATCTTTAAGTTCTCCAACGGAATAAAGCTTGTCATAAAGCTTCTTAAGCTGTGGAAACTGTGATACGAACTCTTCGTCTTCAATAACAAAGAATGGTCTCATAACATAACTATTGTTTGAACGAATCGCAGCAAGAAGATCTTGATACTCAACTTCAATCTGATCACCACTGTCGATCCAGGTATATAAAATATTGGATTTCAGTCCTGGCATATAAAGTCCTCCAGAAGTAATAGACTTGCAGAGAATTCCCTCGGACTGCTCATATTTTCTTTTTTCTTTTTTTACTTCTTTTTTTGTTTCTGTCTTAACCTCAGCAGTATTTTCTACTGAATTGACCGCAGTAGCAGAAGTAGTTGTTTTGCTATTTTTTGTTGCTATTGCCATTATTAAATTCTCCTTTTATTCAAAAAGTTCTTGCACATCTAAAAAGATATGCAAGAACATACAATATACTGTATACAAAAAACGTTAAAAAAATATATGTTTTATGACTATGCTAAGGTCCAAACGCCAAAATAACGTCCGATCTGTACGCCAACACCCATAGCTCTCTGTACTTCGTACTTCATTGTGTCATCCATACGAGCACCTTTCTCATTTACCTCATAAATTTCAGTTTCGCCTACATCAACAAATTTGATGAATTTATCTTCAACCTGCGGCATAATGAACAGAGTCTTCGGATCTAACAGTTTCTTTGTAGTATCATTGAGAGCGAATCTCTGTGGCAGCTCTACAAGAGTATACGGACCATAATAACCAAGGCGTCCCATTGTAGCAACGTCACGCTTCTGATCGTCTGTGATCCAATCAACATCCATTAGCTTCTGGAACTGCTGAAGTCCAGTTCTTGTTCCCATGATTACTACCTGAGCACCATCATTTGCAAGAGATACATCCTCAAGAAGAGTATCAAGTTTGTCCTTTGTAGTAGTAGAAAGAGCACCTGTTCCCTGGAACTGAGCCGGAAGTTTCTTTCCTGCATTCATCATTTCAGCATAGATGTCATTCTGAACTTTTCTTACAAAAGCAGCAGCACACTGATCAGTCAGTTTAGCCCAGTCATATCTTCTTGCAAGATATAAGTCAATATCAGCACCAACAGCGATACCATATACAGATGTTGTTACTGTATAGGATTCTCCAGAACCCAGTCTCTGGAGTGTAAAGTCATGATGATCACCAGAGATTTTAGTAACAGAAAGAATGACTTTTTCGTTTGTCCAGAATTCTTGTGAATCTCCACGAGAAAGATTTCGCTGCTCAACATAGTTATTAAAGAATTCAGACTCTCTAAAGCCTGTTTCAACTTTAATGTCAATTTCTTCTTCCATAACTTCGAATAATTCAATGCCATGTTTGGCCATAGCACGTTTTCTGTCACGTTTTGTTGAATGTTCAGTCAGGCCCATAATCGCAAATACGAATTTACGAACAGCATCTTCTGCATCTTTCTTTGATATTTTATTTCCTTCTTCATCATAAATCTCGTTCGGATTATAATTCAGATCATATGTAAGTTTCTTAAATCCTTCATAATTTTCTTCCGGTGTTACACCATCTTCACATAGATTTGCAAATACAGTCTGTACATGCGTACTTAAATCACTAAATAACATTTTTCTCATTGTATATTTTCCCTCCTTTCCTAATTACGCACTAATCTTTAATTTCTTATTTTCACAAATAACTTTTGCACCTTTGGTAATATCTCCATCGAATCCCTCTTCGGATACCTCAAAAACATCACCAACAGCAAGCTCATATCCACGAACTACGTCACCTTTTGCATTGAAGAAATTAGATTCTTTCTTCCACTTATTTGTCCAATCCTCAGCAATAAATGCCTGCATATAAACAAAAAGTGCATCACCCGGATCTACTACCTCAACATACCAATGTCCGTTAGCAGCCTGTTTCTGAACCTTTCCTTCAAATTTTGTTACAGCGGCTTCTTTATAAAGATCAAGATCTTCGAATTCGCCACGAGCTACAAGATTACCGTTATCTGTATCTGTAGTAAGCTCGATATTATAAATGTGCTTTCCGCCATTCTGAGCTAAAAGCTTAGATGGGAATGCTACAGCATGAGTTTCGATATTATAACGAATTGCCATTTTATTAAGCTCCTTTCATATATTTTTGGATAATAAAAAGAGCTGTTACCAGCTCCATTTTGTCTTTGTGCTTATTTAATTAATTTTTACTTGAAAATAGCGAACCATATTTATTTCTCTTTTTAGTTGCAGCCGGAGATCCAAGATTGTGTTTTCCAACTGTTTTCTTTTCTGGTTCTTTTTCTTCAATTGTTGAGAAATTTAATTTGCCAGATTTGGCATAAGATAATAAAATTGAATCAAGTTTTTCTTTTACCTGTTCTACTGAAAACTCTGAATGATTTTCTTTTAATTCTGCAAATTCTTTTGCATCATTGATAGCCTTATACTCATCAGAAACAAATAAAGCATCCTTATTCGCATCTTCTTCAGCCTTCTCATATTTCTGCAGTTTTTCATAAATAGCAGCATAATTAGAACGCATATTCTGCAGTTCGGAATACTCTGAATCAGTTAGAAGTTCACGATGTAGGTTATATCTTTCTCCATCAAATGATACATTATCACCATCTTTTGTATAATTCTGACCGTAGATTTTATCTCCGTCCCAATTCTCATATGTAAAATGTGTATCATAAACAGAATTAATGTAATACCATTCATTGTCTGCTTCTTCATACGCTCCTAAAAGATTATAAAGAGCATAACGAATATCGCTATGTGAAAGTTCAAAAGATTTTACAAAAACTTCAGGATCTGGCTCTGGCTCTGGATCACTTTCTTCAAATGCTTCTGCAAAAGCTGATTCCAGATCCTCATCTGAAAGTCCTTCATATGTAAAAGTAATATCATCAACTGTTTTGTTATATTTCTTTAAAAGTTCCTCAAATTTATTCACCTGATTATCCTCCTTTCCATCAGCATTATTTATATTGAAATTAGAGATGGTAGTGTTTAATTTCTCTAATGTTTCAATCAATTTATCTTCATTTAATTGTTCATATTTAGCACAAATTGAATTGTTTTCTGTGCTAAAATCCTGAATATCAAGTCTGCTGCCAAGCATACCTTCTCCAATTTCAGTTCCGTCTTTTTCAGATCCTAAACAAGTAACGCCTGAAAAGTAAAAATCTTCTAATTCAAGATATTTTTCTTTCGCATTATAAGACATTGAGTTAATACATAGCTCGCAGCTTACTTTTGTACCATTTTTTCTACGAATAATATCTGCAGCCATTGTATAATCTTCCGGTATAGCGGCGGTAGCAATAACATATGTTTTATCCATGTCTTTATCATATTCAAGATATGGTTCGTCAGCTGTAAAAGTACCAATCTGCTTCTCCGCATACACCAAATAATCATTACCATCTTCGTCTTGCTCTACTTCAATGTCATGTGTATGAAAGTCATATTCCCCAGAATCAAGCTGATGAATATAACCTAAAAGTGGACGATATTTTAATGACGGCATTGCATTTTTCATATTATCCTCAGAAACATAACTACCGTTTCTGTTAAGTAATGTGTGGCAAGTTTTCACTTTTGTAAATAAAAGTCCTTGTGTTGAATCTGAATCGAATGAAAGTTGTCCAGGAATTTGAACTGAAAGAGTATACCCAGAATCTTTAGAATTGAAATTATAGAATTTATTATCTTCACAGAATTTTATTAACTGATCTAATGTCAAAATTTTATGTATTTTTGCCATTGTTCCTCCTTTCCTTGAGAGTCCCCTCAATAGAAGAGGAGCTGTTTAAATAAATAGCTTATCTGTATAAACGAGATCACTCAAATTATTAAAAAGCATTTTATTATCATTCATAAAAATCCACTGCTTCCCTTGCTGATTCATTAATTTAAAACCAGTCTTAATTAAAAGTGCAGCAGATTCTTCATTCGTTGTAATTATAAATTTAGAATTGTTATCTATCATAATATTTACCTATTAGCCATTGGCCTTGTCTGTTTTATCTCTACTAGCATCGCCATCATCTGTAATCTCTGAATCATCTTTAGTAGGTGCTCCACCTGTATCCGAAGATCCTGATTGAGTATATGATGTCTGAAGCGGGACAAATAGTTTGGTTATACCAAGAATTTGTTCTTCTAAGTAATTAAGAGCCAAAGTGTCTTTCTCAGAGAATTGATTTAAAGTATTATAAGCAAGTTTGGTAGGAAGTCCACTGGTTGCTGCTTCCAATAATGTTTTCTTAAATTCTTCTTTTGTATATGCACTTACCTCAAAAAACTTCACTTTAGAAGGATTAGATACCCAATAAGACAAGAATCTATTGACCCATCCTTGTGTTTGAGGAAGAAGCATCGAAATAGCCATTTCTGTATCTGCTTGAACAGCAGCTGAGAAAGCGGTTGTTCCGCTGATTGACGCACTATTCAATATCTGTGCGCCTCCAGAACTGTTAAAAAATGTTTCTGTAGACTTGGCTATTTTATTTGTATCCGTAGCTCTATCATTATTAAATGTAACCTGATCAAGCTTTCCCGGGATGATAGCGGCAGAAGTATAATCGGGAAGAGCTTCATTGATCATCCGGTTAAAATACTCAATAACAATATCTGGAGTAATTTTCCAATCATCTACAGAATCACTTCCGGTTATAGTTTCTAATTCAAGCCATATCATTTTATAAATGTCTTGTTTATCTGCAATGGCCTGAATATCATCCAGATCAATAAGATTGATAATTCCAGACAAAAGTCCAGAAAACGGTGGAACTACAATTTCCCAATCCTCGGCACGAGTTTTAAGACATACGGCATATTCATCCGGCATAGGCTGCCACTTACCGTTGGTTGTATCATTTTCATATGCTCTATACATAGACTGGAATGGTTCGCCCCATAATTCTAGTATTGTCTGCCTAGATCTAAAATAAGACATATCCATTGCAAAAGAAAAATCCCCAGTACTATAAATACCGGAGATTTTACAATAATCTGGATCAAGTGGAAGAATGAACATGCCCGTTTCGTCATAATAAGCACATCCATAAAATACGTCTTCTCTAAAACAGATCATATAAATTTTTAAAAATTCATATTGAAGGTTCAATTTATCTAATACATTTAATGTATCCTGATAAGAAGAGAGCATCGCGTTTGCATCACCGCCAGCTACTAAATCATATTCAGGAATTACAGATCGTGCATCGAGACAAAACATATTCGCATTATATGCTATCAATCTATAATAAGGATGGCATCTATAATAAAGATACCTAGATAAGCTTCTGAGATTTTTTTCGTTACTACCAATATTCTGTAGATAAGACCTAAGACTATCTTTGTTAAATGCAGTTACTGTCTTAGTACTTGTCTTAGTAATATCTCGGAGAGATTTTGCCCCTTCCATTGCTTGAGCATAGTTTTCAATACTTTTTTTATTTTTCTGATACCAATTTCTTAATTCAGAAGCAGTACTTTGAGAAGTAGGTGCTGGCTCAATAGCTTTTGCTGTCGGCACCTTTGTAGTATTGACATTATTTTTCTTTCGTTGGGCCAAATTCAGCACCTCCTATTCATCAAATATAGAATGCAATTGACTTATTCATTTTTCACCTGCTG
>JABLTN010135123.1_pt1 | contig 11226 bp, 10 predicted proteins | sample 7160141 | NCBI WGS metagenome assembly JABLTN01 (sample SAMN14651226, study PRJNA627086) | human gut metagenome | isolation source: feces | host: Homo sapiens | reverse complement strand
TACAACTTTAGATGAAACAAGATTTATAAAATCTGGAGTCAGCTCTAATTTGTTTTGACAAACAATAATCATTTGTACACTACTCCAACAGTTATAGGTGTTTATGGAGATAAAGGTGATCCGGGCACAACTGATTATAATGGATTACAGAATAAACCGGTCGTTAATGGGGCTGTAACTGCTTATCAGTCAGATATTATGAAATCTCAGTTAAGGAATGTGACGTTCTCTACTGAAGAACCTAAGACAACTGATGGTAAACCTGGTGATATGTGGGTGGTGTATGGCGATGAGTAAAGAAATAGATTATATAAGTTTTACCGGACAACAGTATATTTTTTCTGGAGTCACAGTTAATGGTAATAGTACTATAGAAATTACATGCGCATATACCGGTACTGGTAGTGATACTGGTGCAATTTTTGGTTCAAGAACTACAGAATCTGGAACTGATTCCACAAGTTTTACTATGTTTGTAGTTAACGGTGCTATAAGAATAGATCATTTCGGAACAAGCAAAACATTAGATAAAAATAAATATAATCCAAATGGGAAACATACTTATAAAATCACTCCAGATACTGTATATTGTGACGGAACAAAAATATATACACATACAGTTTCATCAAATTCCGCTCCGAATAAACTTCATATTGGTGCAGTGTGTACGAACGGCACAATAAGTAAACTTAGCAATGTAAATATATACTCTTTTAAATTCTATGATGGTTCAAATTTAATATTAAACCTTATTCCATATAAAGATAATAATAAAAAATATTGTTTTAAGGACTTAGTAAATAATAAATTGTATTATAGCGGAGCGCCTGAAGAACTTAAGGGGTTTGATTCTAATAATATTAAAACTGGTGATATTTTAAATTTTAATTATACTGGTGCTGTTCAGAGTATCACATTACCTAAAGGAATTTATACTTTAGAGTGTTGGGGTGCTCAAGGTGGAAATCGGAGCCAAGATAGTGCTTCTGCTACAGTTACAGGTTCTGGACTTGGTGGTTATTCTATTGGAACACTAACTTTAACACAATTAACTACTTGTTATATTTATGTCGGTGGGCAAGGTGGAATGTCTAGTTCTACAGGTAATGTGAAAGTTGAAGGAGGTTTCAATGGCGGTGGTTTTGCTTCTCACGAGAGTACAGGTGAACCTGGAAATGGTGGTGGCGGAGCTACTGATGTAAGAATTGCTCAAGACTCATTATATGCAAGAATTATTGTTGCAGGCGGCGGTGGCGGTTCAGGTGAAGATAACGAAACTGGTGGATATGGTGGTGGTGAAACCGGTGGCGCAGGATCTGGGAACACTTCATTAACACAAGCTTCTCAAACTTCTGGTGGAACTAATTCATTTGGCTTTGGACTTGGTGGCAATACATATAATGGCGGAGCTGGCGGTGGAGGATGGTATGGTGGAGCGAGTAGATACTCCGTTTCATCATACTCTACTGGATCTGATTCTGAAGGGGGCGGAGGCGGTTCAGGCTATGTTTACACATCATCCACAGCTAAAAACTATCCATCAGGTTGTTTATTAAACTCTTCTTATTACCTTACTGACGCTCAAACAATCGCAGGCAATAATTCTTTTGTTTCTCCCACAGGTTCATCTGAGACAGGGCACTCTGGTAATGGTTATTGTCGAATTACTGTTATTGAATGCAAGAATACGGCACTATATGCCAGAATAAATAATTCAATAAAAAAAGCTACTGCTTTTTATTTTAAATTAAACAACAACAAAATGTACGGCGTTGGATCTGCTAATTATAATGGTTCTGTTATGAATTTTGATTATACTGGTTCGGTTCAAACTGCTACATTGACTCCTGGTGCATATAAACTTGAATGCTGGGGTGCTCAAGGTGGAAATAGCAATCAATCAAACGGAACTTATGGTAATGGTGGAAAAGGTGGTTATTCTACTGGTATTTTAAATGTTTCAACTAATACCACTATATATATAACAGTAGGAGGGCAAGGTCAAAATGGCATCCTTAATACTAGAACTGCTGGTGGTTTTAATGGCGGCGGTGATGGTTATGGTACTAACAACTCTGGCGTAGGTGGCGGAGGCGGTGGAGCTTCTGATATTTCTTTAATGAGTCCTGTATTTTCGCACTCATCTTATTTTATAAATAACATTCGAGATACAAACTCACTATTAAGTAGAATTATTGTTGCAGGCGGCGGAGGATCTGCAGGATATGACGTTAGGAATAATGCAGCTAATGGTGGTGCTGGCGGAGGTACTACAGGACAAGATGGATTATCAAACCGCGTTTATCATGGCACTGGCGGAAAACAAACTACTTTTGGTACAGGAGGATCATCAGAGGAACCTAATAGGTATTCTGTCCAAGCTAAATTCGGATGTGGAGCATCAGCCAGTAATTCTACAGATGTAGCGCCTGGTGGAGGCGGTGGCTGGTATGGAGGTGGATTACATTGTGATTCTGCTGGTGGTGGATCAGGTTATGTCTACACTTCTGCCACTGCTTCAAATTATCCTTCTGGATGTTTACTAAATTCTACTTATTATCTTTCTAATGCTCAAACCATTGCTGGCAACAAATCATTCCCTTCACCAACAGGTTCTACAGAAACTGGTCATTCTGGTAATGGACATGTAAAAATCACTAAATTATCAGATGTAATATATCTTACTCAGGCTAAGAACGACATAATGGATTTTAATTATACAGGTTCAGTACAATCTAAAACTCTAAAACCAGGTACGTATACTTTAGAATGCTGGGGTGGTCAAGGAGGAACTTATAGTAGTTACATTGGCGGATATGGTGGTTACTCCAAAGGCACAATTACTCTTGCTAAAACGACTACTGTTTATGTATCTGTTGGTGGAGCTGGATCTTCCTCTTCTACTACTGCAGGATTCAATGGTGGAGGAACTGGTATTTCTTCTGGTAGAGGTGGTGGAGGAGCTACAGATGTTCGCATAGGTCAAAATTCTCTATATTCAAGAGTTATCGTAGCCGGAGGTGGCGGCGGAGCTGGTGTAACAAGTGCCAATGCTAATCCTTGTGGTTGTGGTGGTGGAGAATATGGTGGAGATGGATATTACAATGATACCACTGGTTCTTATACTATAGGTCAAAATAGATGTGGTGGTAGTGCCTCACAAACTGCAGGTGGCAAAACATGGAGCACGAGCACTCAGGCTACTTTTGGTCAAGGCGGAAATGCTTCCGGCTACTCTTGTGGTGGTGGTGGAGGCGGCTGGTACGGAGGTGGCGGAGCCTACGACAATGATTCTGATTCTGATGGACGTTGGGGTGGAGGAGGCTCAGGATATGTTTATACCTCTTCTACAGCTAAAAATTACCCTAACGGATGTCTACTAAATTCTACTCATTATCTCACAAATGCTAAAACTATCGCAGGAAATCAATCATTTAAATCACCAACAGGAAAAAATGAAACTGGACACACAGGTAATGGCTTTTGTCGAATCACAAATTTAACTCCAACACAATATGGATTATACGTAAAAACGAACTCTGGTTGGGAACACATAGATTTATAAAAGGAGGGCTTAACTATGCCGATTATATTTCACGGAACAGGTAGTGGCGGCTCTGCTAAAAAACTAAAAACCGCACGAACTATTAATGGTACGAATTTTGATGGTACAGCTAATATTACTACTGCTAATTGGGGAACAACAAGAACCGTTACTGTAGGAAATACAAGTAAATCTGTAAATGGATCTGGAAACGTAAGTTGGTCGTTAGCTGAAATAGGTATTCATCTTTCAACAACGGAACCTGCAGCTAGTGACGGAAAAAATGGAGATATTTGGATTACTTATGAATAAAAGACTGAAAGGAAGGTGAGGCTTATGGCTTGTAGTAATGGATGTGGAACTTCTTGTTCTACTGACTGCACTCATTCATCATCTGGTGGATGTGGTGGTTCTTGTGGTGGTTCTTGCTCTACTAACTGTACTGGTGGATGTTCTGGATATTGTGATGGAACTTGTAAGGGAGGTTCAGGAAGTACTTGTTCTGACTGTACTGCCAAATGTGCTAATGACTGTACCGGAGCTTGTACAAATGCTTGTGTAACCGGATGCACTGGCTGTGGGAACAACTGTGATGGAGACTGTACAAGCGCCTGTGCTCAAAGGTGCTCTAATGATTGCAATGCTGCATGTACTGCTACTTGTGCTTATGATTGCGAACATACTTGCACTGCTTCTTGTGCCAACGACTGCACCAGTTGTGGTGGATCTTGCTCAAGTAATTGCTCAGGAAATTGTGATTCCGGTTGTTATACTGGTTGTTATGGTTGTGATTCTACCTGTTCTGGTGGTTGTTCTGGCACTTGTAATACTACTTGCACTACCACTTGCGCCAATGACTGCACTGGCGGGTGCAAAGGAACCTGTACAGGTGGATGTGGTGGTTCTTGTGATAATTCATGCGGCTTTTCTTGTGAAGCTTCATGTGATAACAATTGTACTGCTGTTTGTTCTGTATCTTCTGTGTATGGTGGAAACTCAGAGAAGAGTGTATTGAATTTTGCTTATACAGGTAAAGCTCAATCTGTAACCCTTGAGCCTGGAAAATATGTTCTTGAATGTTGGGGAGCACAGGGAGGTTATCGTTCTAATTCTAGTTATGGTGGAAAAGGTGGCTATTCTACAGGGACTTTAACATTGACTCAAAAAACTACTATATACATATATGTCGGTGGATCTGGAAATTCTGTTACATCAGCATCAAATTCAATCTATCCCGGAGGTTTCAATGGTGGTGGATATAGATACAATTATAAAGGTGGTGGTGGCGCTACTGATATTCGTATTGGAAGTGCTTCTTTATATGCCCGTGTTAGCGTTGCCGGTGGCGGTGGTTCTGATGGTAGTCCTAATTATAGTGGTGGGTATGCAGGTGGTGTATCTGGTACTAGGGGAAATTTTGGATGTGGTTCATATGGATATGGTGGATCTCAAACTGCTTCATATTCATCTTTAAGTGCTATTAATTCACAAGGCACCACAAATTCTTCTTCTAACTGTGCTGCTGGTTTTGGTTTCGGTGGTTTTGGATGTTATTACGCTTCAGGTTACGGTGGAGCCGGTGGCGGAGGATGGTACGGTGGACAAGGTACTTATCCTGATGGTTCTGGAGATGATGATGGCGGTGGCGGAGGTGGATCTGGTTACGTTTATACTTCCTCTTCTGCTTCTAACTATCCTCAAGGCTGTCTCCTAAATTCATCTTACTATCTTTCTGATGCTTCTAATTTATCTGGCAATGAATCTTTCAAATCTCCTTCTGGTGCTACAGAAACTGGTCATTCTGATAATGGCTATTGTAGGATTACCTGTTATGTCAAAAAGAAAACTCTACATTGTAAAATGAACAATGAAATTAAAAAAGCAGCTCCAGTATTTATGAAAATGAACAATAAAATTTATGATGCTGGCGCTAATGCTGTAATGGATTTTGCTTATACAGGAACAGCTCAAGCTATATCACTTCCAAGAGGAAAATATATTATAGAATGCTGGGGCGCTCAAGGCGGTTCATATAGTAGTTATTATGGTGGTGCTGGAGGATATTCTGTCGGAACCATAACTCTAACTAAAAATTCTACGGATTTATATATTTATGTTGGTGGACAACCAGAAGCTACAACTTCAACAGGTGAAACACCTGGTGGATTTAACGGAGGAGGAAAAGGTTGTTCAAGAACTTATAATTATAGTAGTTATGGACAAGGTGGCGGCGGTGCAACCGATGTTCGTATAGGAAAAAATGATCTTTATGCTAGAGTTATTGTCGCTGGTGGCGGCGGAGGTTCATCATCAGAAAATTCGCTTACAACAAAATATGGCGGTGGAACTACTGGTGGTTCTTCTGCTTCTGGATATGGAGCTACACAAACTGCTGCAGGTACAAATGGTTCGTTTGGTCAAGGTGGTTCTGCAACAACTTCTGGAACTAATTATAATTATGGTTCCGGCGGTGGCGGAGGTGGATGGTATGGCGGTGGTGCATGTTCTGATTATAGTGATAGCACTAACTACCAAGGCTATAATGGCGGAGGTTCAGGATATGTTTACACTTCAGCTACTGCTGCTAATTATCCAAGTGGTAATTATGTAAATTCTTCTTACTACCTTACCAATGCGCAAACTATAGCAGGAAATCAATCATTTAAATCACCTGATGGAACAAATGAAACAGGCCATACCGGAAATGGTTTCTGTCGAATCACCCGTAAATCAGGAAAAATATTTGTAAAACAAAACGGTTCATGGATCAAAGTATAACACTTTGGTCCATATTTAAATTACGAGGAGGAATTGTTATGAAACTTATTTTTAAAGACGGACAAGAATTAGTTATTACTCGTGCTAACGATACATATTCATATGAAGGATATAAAGATGGGTTGGGAAATGATATGAACAAAAATATTGTAGCTACTATTTCTATCTTCAATTCTGATAAATCTTTAAACACTATTAAGGATATGATTACTGATGAAAATAGAACAGGTTTTAAAATTATTTATGGGAATACCCAGAAAGATTATACTGGAATGAAAATTGAAAGTATTTCAGAAGAAATCTCCAATGAAAGAAGTGTTATTAATATCTCATTAGCTACAGATAAAACCATAGCTCCTACTGAGACCACTGAAACAACAACAGAAAAAACTAAAGAAGAAACTAAAGAAAAAATGGAAACAGCTTCTGATAAATAATTAAGAATGAAAGGAATATAAGGATATGAGAAAAATAATCGTAAAGGTTGATAAAGAAAAAGCTACAGAGCTTGAAAGAGTTAATTTTGAATTAAACTTCGTAAAAGACATTGTACAGAGAGTTATTGAATCACATCCAAGCGATTTAGAACTCATCAATGGAGATACTCTTATGTCTTACAATAAACGTGGTGCAGAATTACAGAGAAAGTATGCTGCTCTTGCAAATGAGATGGCAAAGGAATACATCCCAGAATACCTCGAAGGTCATCAGTATAGTTGGATTATTCCAAATAATTCTGATGAAATGACTATTACTATTAAATGTAATTGTGAGATTCCAGAATTAGAGGGAATAGCATGAAAAGAACAGAACAATATTCGGATCAGATAGCTAGACTTTATCCATCTAAGAAGGTAAAAACCGATGACGGACAAAGAATATTAACACAGAGTATCACTTTTCAAGTAACTGATGATTGCAACCTTGCGTGTCTATATTGTTACCAAGGACACAAAGGAAAAAATCGAATGTCGTTTGAAACAGCTAAGAAATTCTTTGATTTAGTTGTATCAGGTGAAAAAGGTTTTAAATCTTATATCAATCCAGAGAAATCTCCTGGATTGGTTGTAGATTTCATTGGAGGAGAACCCTTTCTTGAGATAGAGCTTATAGATCAAATCTGTACTTATATTATGGATAAACTCATAGAGTTGGATCATCCTTGGGCCATGAAAACTATGTTCTCTATTTGTTCGAATGGTGTTTTATACAGAGACGAAAAAGTACAAGCATTTCTTCGTAAGTGGGCCAATAGATTATCTTTCTCAGTTACTATTGATGGGAATAAAGAATTACATGATTCCTGTCGAGTTTTTCCAGATGGTGGTCCAAGTTATGACATAGCTGTCGATGCTGCGTCAGATTGGATGAAACGTGGAAATCATATGGGAAGCAAGATCACAATTGCTCCGGGCAATATCAGCTTTCTATACGATGCTATTAAGCATATGGTCGATCTTGGATATGATGAAATCAATGCCAATTGTGTATATGAAAAGGGTTGGACACCTGTACATGCAACTGTTCTTTACGATCAAATGAAACGCATATCTGATTATTTCTTGGAACAGAATTTTGATTTTGAACGTGATTTCTTCTGTTCCCTTTATAATGAAGACTTCTTTCAGCCTAAAGATCCTGATGATTTACAAAGTTGGTGTGGAGGCGTTGGTAATTCAATGATTGCTTGCGATCCTCAAGGTCGCATATTTCCATGTATCAGATATATGGAATCTTCTCTTAATGGAGAGCAAGAACCGTACTCTATTGGTGATGTAGATAATGGTATAGGATGCACAGAATGTTATAAATGCAGAATTAATTGTATGGCAAAAATAGATAGAAGGACACAGAGTACAGATGAATGTTTCTATTGCCCTATAGCTGCAGGATGTTCTAATTGTTCTGGTTATGATTATCAAGTGAATGGTACTCCTGACTCAAAAGCTACTTATATATGTGTTATGCATAAAGCTCGTGCTCTTGGGAATCTGTATTTCTGGAATAAATATTATAGAAAAAATAATATGAGTAAGCGAATGAAAAACTATGTGCCAGATGAATGGGCGCTTGAGATTATTTCTGAATCAGAACTTAATATGTTGAAAGAACTTGAAAGAGAGGATTAAAAGCCTCTCTTTTTTATTGACTAAAAGGAGGCTTGATATTATGGCAGAAATTAAAGGAATTGATGTTTCCAGATGGAATGGAAACATCGACTGGAAAACTGTTGCTAGTTATGGAATGGGCTTCGCTATCCTAAGAATTACAGAAAAAGGAAATATTGTTGATAGCACATTCGAACCTAATTATAAAGGCTGTATTGAGAATAAAATTCCTGTTGGAGTCTATAAATACAGCTATGCTACTACTATTGCTCAAATTAAAAATGAAGCAAATGTAGTTATTAAAACATTGAATAAAAGAAAGCTGGATTATCCTGTGTTTCTTGATATAGAGGATAAATGTCAGGAGAATTTATCTGACAGTTTAATGATGAAAATGATCGAAGCTTTTAGAGCTATTATTGTCAAAGCTGGATATAAATTTGGTATTTACTGTGGTTATTCTTGGTATCAGAACCAGTTACCAGAAAGTGCTAAAAAGTACGATTGCTGGGTTGCTCGATATCCTAATAATGATACCGGTGAATTACAGGAAAGATTAAGAGTTCCTGCTTCTATTGGTGTTATTGGATGGCAATACTCTAGTAAAGCAACCATTCCTGGAATTCCAACAAAAACCGATCGAAGTGTATTCTATAAAGACTATTCTAAATCTTCTACTACTTCTACAAACTCTCTCAAACCAACAACTACACAAGGAAGTGATACTATGAATAAAGATAAAGCTATTGATGCTCTTATTGCTTGCGCTAAAAATGAGGTTGGATATTTAGAGAAGAAATCTAATTCTCAGCTTGATGATAAAACTGCAAATGCAGGTTACAATAACTACACTAAATACTGGAGAGACGTATATCCTCAGTATCAGGCACAGGCTTGGTGTGCAGCGTTTGTGAGTTGGTGCATGATGAAAACATTCGGTCTTGATGTAGCTAAAAAACTCCTTAAACATTGGCCTTATGTATACTGTCCTACTCTTGGAAATCTCTTCACAAAGTATGCAAATCCACAGCGAGGAGACATTGTAATCTTCTATCGTAATGGTACATTCGCTCATACTGGATTAGTAACAAAAGTCGAAGGAGATAAATTTTATACTATTGAAGGTAACACTTCAGGAGGCTCTTCTATTGTTCCAAATGGTGGTGGAGTTTATGCTAAGAGTTATTATAATTCAAATCTCCCTGGGACAAAGTTTTGTCGTCCAGACTATTCTATTGTCACATCCATCTTAACTTCTAACACCTCTTCTACATCATCTCCTGCACCTGTACAGCCATCTTATACTGCATGGGTAGGTTCTTGTACAGCTAATGGAACAGATGTATTCTCAGGCGCTACAGGAGCTTCTAAGTTAAGTACATATCCTAAACTTAATGCAAGTAATCTTGTGGATATCATCGGTGAATCTGGTACAAGATATCAGGTTCGTATCGCTGCAAAATATATAGGGTATGTAGAAAAATCTAACATTAAAAATCCTAATACTCCTGCTGCAACAACTACAAAAAAATATCCATTTGTAGGAAAAGTAACTGCAAGTAAATTGAATGTTCGCAAAAAACCCGGTACTGAACATCCGTTACTTCCAGAGTATCCGATGTTAAATAAAGACAATCTTATTAATGTCCTCGGAGTTACAAAAGATACTAAAGGTGACAGATGGTACAAAGTATCAATCACTAAAAAAGAATATGTTGGCTATGTATCAGCCAAATATATCATTAAGGCATAAGGAGGTACGTCATGGGTATTGAACAGATACAGAAAATCCATGAGTTTGGTGAGATCAATGTGATCATATCTTTACTTCTTTGTGCAATGCTTGTTATAGCTTTAAAAGCTGGATGGGAGAAACTTCTTGATGTTCTTGGTCTCGAAACAAAAGCATCTCTACAGAAGAAAGCTTTAGAGAAGAAGTTGTCTGATATGGAACAGAAAATTGCTGATTTTGAGCAGTCTCAACATAATTATCATGACCAGTCCATTAATATCAGAGATGATCTGAGAACAAATCAAAATACTCTGAGCACACAGCTTACTGATCTTACAACTTTGATGCAGAACTTTATAACTAATCAAGATGAGTGTACTGTAGCATCATTTAGAAGTTCTCTCTGGAGAATGCATAGAGACTTTATGGCACAAGGGTACATCACACCGGATGGATTAAAGACATTCCTAGAGATGGGAAAGCTTTATGAAAAGGCTGGTGGAAATGATATTTATCATGAGAAATTACTTCCAGATATTGAATCTCTGGAAGTCAGATATACAAAAGACAATGTACTATAATTTATGGGTAGTCAAGCATTATACTTGGCTACCCATTTTTTTTACTTTGATTCTTTATCAAGCATATTCCGAACGTCTTCTACAGAAAGTCCTTTTTCTCGAAGTAATTTGGCAAGATCTTTCATAGACTGTTCTTCTTTTACGGCTGCTTCTTTCTTCTCTGCTGCAACAAAATCTTTAGAAAGATTCTTTTTCTGCACTCTCAAGCCTTTGATATCTTCTGTAAGCTTAGTAATTTGTTCTTCTATAGATGTAATTTGTGCTTTAATTTCTTCTGATGTAAGCTCTACTTTTCTTACTCTTGCCATTTTTTAACTACCTCTTTTCGATTTAATAAGGGTGAAATAAGGGTGAAGTTTTTAAGAAGTGCTTGTTTTATAAGGCTCTAAGTCGGTTTTTCATGGGTACCGGAAACCACTGCTCTATCCACTGAGCTACAGGCGCGTATCTTGAAAATCTGATTTTCAAAGGATTTATATAATT
>JABLTN010059955.1_pt1 | contig 11237 bp, 13 predicted proteins | sample 7160141 | NCBI WGS metagenome assembly JABLTN01 (sample SAMN14651226, study PRJNA627086) | human gut metagenome | isolation source: feces | host: Homo sapiens | reverse complement strand
TAGAATAAATAAAAATAAAAATAGATTAAATACTATAATAATAATTTTAGCATCGGGATTATTACTAAATAAAATAGCTCACTCTATTATTTTTTTGAATTTCTATATTATTTTAGATATTTTAATTAAGTTAAGTAGTAAATGTGAATCTAAATTAGATTATATTAAACCAGCCTTTATTTTTCTAATAACCGTTTTATTATCAGAGGTTATGGATGTAGAGTTCTATAAAAGTTTTATATTATTTTATACAAGTATTAGTATTATTGGTATAAATATATTAGAGCCTATTTATAATAAAAAAGTAATACACGATGGTCTTTTAAAGGATAAAAGTAGTTTAACTTTAAAAATATTTTCTGTGATAACATTTTTATTTATAACTGCACTTTTATATAAATCTAATTTACTTGAGTATATGTTATATGTTAGTAAACCAGTATTAAGTATTTATATAATAATGATTATATCGATAATAAAAGAAAATATTATATTAGATTAAATGTAGCTATAAGCTGCTTTTTTGAAATATAAAATAAAAAGTTTAAGATAAATTTATACATATAATATAAAAATATAAGTGATTATAAGAAATTATATTGTAAATTAATAATGTAATATGAGTAAAGGTCAATATTAATAAATTTAATAGCAGAAATGGTTAAATTGACAAACACTATCTCTGATGATACCCTCTTATTTGAAAGTAGGATTTTAAATAAAGCCATGAAGATTAAGTGTATATACATTTAAATCTTCATGGTTTTTAGCATATAAATAGGGGGGATTGTATGAGAGATTACACAGAATATAGGGGAAGTATTTTTGATAATGAAAAGAAACTTTGGAATAAAGGATCAACTTCAAATTTAGATTTTAGTTACTTAGAGTTAGATGAATACAAGTCTGAAATTTTAAAAAATCTTATATTAAAAAATGTTACAATGAAAAATGAATTAAAAATTTTAAATATAGGTAATCTAAATGTTCTTTTTTCTAAGATTATGGCAGATGAAGGACATGAAGTTACACTTATAAGACCGACCTATAAGAGCATTAATGAAGCTAAACAAAAATTGAATAAGTTTAAGGTGGAAGTTGATTTTAGAATAATGGATAAAAATGCATTAGATTTTGAAGATAAAACTTTTGATCTTATTATTTCTAGTAAAATAACTTGGCAACTTCAAGGTCCTGGGGCTGCTTTTAGAGAATGGAAGAGAGTTTTAAAGGATGATGGAACTTTAATATATTTTGATTCAAGTCGGGATTTAGATCTATCTAGTGAAGGTAGACCTAGTTTAGATAGAGAAATATTAAAAAGATGCGGATTTTCAGATGTAGAAATTGATAGAAACATATATAAGAAAGTATGGAATGATAAAGAGGTAATTCCATTTAAACCTAAATCTATATTTATGGTAGTTGCAAAACTATAGGAAAAGTTAATAGTATTCATAAGAATATTCAATGTATAATTATTGTTCTAATAACATTAAAATGGAAAAATATGTGATATAATTTATAAAACTACAATAAGGAAGACTACAGGAAAAGGAGTATATTATGGAGCATTTAAGAAGTATGTTATTAGAGGAAATAGATAGCTTTAGAGAGCTAGGTCACAAGTTTGAAAATAAAGAGATATCATCAGCAGATTTCAAAGCCACTTCTGGGGGAATGGGAGTATATGCACATCGTGGTGGAGAAGAGTTTATGATAAGACTTAGAATTCCATCAGGTATACTGAATACACAAGAATTAAAAGTAATTTATAATTTGGCTAAAGATAAAAATCTTGATAGTGTTCATACAACAACTCGTCAAGCTATACAACTTCACGGGTTAAACATAGATGAAATTTGTGATGTTATGAAAGAAGCTATGAATAATGGAATATATACTAGAGGTGGAGGAGGAAACTTCCCTAGAAACGTATCAATATCGCCGTTATCAGGTGTAGATAAAGAAGAAGTTTTTGATGTTACACCTTATGCACAAGCTGTAAATAGCTATTTTATGAATAAAATAACTACGTATAAATTACCTAGAAAATTAAAAGTATCTTTCTCTAGTAGTGATAAAGATACTGGAAATGCAGGTATTGCAGATTTAGGATTCATGGCTACTAAAAAGAATGGTAAGGATTATTTTAAAGTTTATTTAACTGGTGGTCTTGGAAAAAATGCGGCAAAAGCTATAGCGTTCGATGAGTTAATAGAAACTAAAGATGTATTATATCATGTTGAAGCTATAACAAGCTTTTTTATGGCAGAAGGTGATTATTCGAATAAAAATAAAGCTCGTTCTAGATATATAACTGCGAGAATGGGAGAAGAAGCAGCGTTAGAATGTTATAAAAAGCACTTAGCTGAAGTGAAGATGAAAAATAATTTAGATTTAGAAGTTATTCCAAAAGAGTACAATAAAGTTGGAGTAAAGATAAATTTAAATAATAATAGATTAATAGATCAAAAGCAAGAAGGATTATATACAGTGTACTTCCACCCAATTGGAGGAATATTAAAGCTAGATACACTAAAACTTATCTTAGATAGTATAGAAAATATAGAAGATGTAGAAATAAGGCTTTCTATGAGTGAAGGTATGTATATAAGAAACTTAAATGGAAATGAAGCTAAAGATTTATTAGAAATAACTAAAAATCTTGGTGGTGAAACTAAGTTAGAGCAAAGTTCTGCTTGCATAGGGGTTCCGACATGTCAAATAGGTATTGCTGAAAGCCAATCTTTATTAGATGAGATATTAGTATATTTTGCTAAAAATGGATTTAATAAAGATGTATTGCCATCACTTCGCATATCAGGATGCAATAATTCTTGCGGTACTCATCAAATAGGCTTACTTGGGTTTGCAGGAAAGAAAAAAAGAGTAAATGATGTAGTTACAGAGGCGTTTGAGCTTCATATGAATGGAAGGCTTGGTAAAGACGACACTAAACTTGGTAGTGCAGTAGGAGATATAGCTAGAGGTGATGTTCCTAAGTTTTTATATGAGTTAGCTGTGAAAGTGGATGAATTAGGAATTACTTATGATGAATTTATTGTGAATCATATTGATGATTTCAATGGAATTATAAATAAGTATTTAGTTTAATTAGAATAATTAATTATTAAGGTGATATGAAGATTAATTTAATCTTCATATCACCTTTTTTACTAAAATCAAATGTGAAAAAAGGTTTATAATAAATCCTAACTAGAATTTATATTATTTAAATAAGACAAAATATAAAACAATTTAATATTATATTACAAAAAACATAATAAACCATTACATAAATGGGAAAAAGTGTTATACTTATAAAAGAATAGTAAAAGGAAGTGGAAAAATGTTGCATTCATCTTTGGCATACGTAGTACTAAGAGTAATACCAGAAAGTATAGTTTTAATGTTATCTAGTTTTATATTACTAGATTTAAAATTAGATAAACTTAAAGTTTTAAAATATGGAGTTTTTCATGGAATGATTGTTACTTTAATAAGAACTTTACCTATAAATTTTGGTGTTCATAGTTTATTATCTATGATAGCTCTAGGATTAATTCTTTTTAAGTTATCAGGAAAGAACTTTATGGAAGTAGTAATAGCACCTTGTAATATATGGATAGCCTTAGCATTAAGTGAAGGGATATATTATTTTATAGCTAGCAAAATAATATATATTGATCCTGAAATATTAACTAATTATCAAACTGTTAGTGGAGCTGTTTCAACGTTACCATCTTTAGCTATATTAGTTATGATAGTTATGGTAATAAAATCTATGAAAAAAAGAATGATGAAAAGTTTTTAAAAGGAGATTAGCATGAGTTTTGTAGAAAGACTATCTTCAAATATTGCTCAAAGTTTAGGGAATAGACTTGATAAAAATGATGAAGAAATAGCTGTTTTGAACTATGGTTTATTTTTTATAATACATACGACAACAGCATTGATAGCCACTTTATTAGTTGGAATAGTATTTAATGTACTACTTGAAATAATGACAATATCTATAGTAGCATCATCATTGAAAAGGTATTCAGGAGGAGTGCATTCTAGTACACCAAATAGGTGTACTTTATCTGGATTGATTTTATCAATATCATTGGCATTTTGTACTAAATATGTATCTGCAAGTTTTGAATATAATAGACTACTATTTTTTGTAGTTATTATATTAGTATCATCAATATATATTTTTTATAATAAATGCCCAGTACCATCTAAAAATAAACCTTTAAAAAATGAAAAAACAAGAAAAAAGCTTAGAAAAAAATCGTTTCAATTATTAAGTTTTTATTGTATTTTAATTGTAATATTATTGATGATTTATAATATTAACGAGATTTATCTAATAAAGACAATAGTTTCGTCTGTAACATTAGGAGTTGCACTACAAACATTTTCAATATCTAAGCTAGGGGACATAGGTATTAATATTTTTGAAAAAATATTTGATATTGTTAATTTAAAATAGTAAAAAATATTTAAAATTTTTAAATGTTTTATAATAAATTTAAATGGAGGTAAAGTAATGAACTTTTTATTCGACTCAATAGCTGAAATGATTTCAAACTTAGCATCAGGAGTATCTACATATTGCTCACTTATATTTTTTGAACCAGAAATGCCAAAGTCTTTAAGAGAAGAGTAATATGAATAAAAGCCATAAGGTGTTTATTTCCTTATGGCTTTTATTGAGTAGAATGTTATAATATATTTAGGTGATATGACATGGAAAATTCTAATCAAGTATATGAACAAAATAAAAGACATGAATATGATAACGAAAGATATGAAAATGTATTTAAATTAGTAATCCTATTGAAGATAATGTATATAGTACTAGCATTAATATCAACATTTAGTACTATAAAAACAATTTCATTTCAAGTTAAGGATAATATATATATGATAAGTGCTACGACGTGTATAATTGCGATTATGATGAATTACTATTTATCATGGTCTTCAAATTATAGCAAAGATAGGGTTTACGAGAAGTCTAAGTATAGGGATTATATTGAAAGCTTAGTGCTAATGATTATATTTATTTTAGTAATATCTGCTACTGGGCTTCAAACTAGTGACTATAAAATACTTAGTATCTTAGCAGTAATAATAGGGGCAATACAGTTTGGACAAAAATATAGCGTAGGTGTGTCTGTTTGTTATTCTACTATAATAATAGGGATAGACCTTTTCTTTAACAAGTCTGGGGTTGAGACATCTGTTATTTATTTAGAAAAAGATATAGTATTAACTGCTGTGTTATTCATAATATCAATTGTTCTTGGTATGTATGTAGATACCGAAAGGCAATACTTTAAAGAATTAAAGAAAGTTGCTAATATGGATGAACTAACAGGAATCCACAATCATAGGTATTTTCAAGATGCTTTAACTAAGTTAATTGAAGAATCTAATGATAATACAGAGGTATCACTACTGTTTATGGACATAGATTATTTTAAACATTATAATGATACACACGGTCATCAAGCAGGGGATTTACTATTAAGAGAAGTCGGTAATTTATTAAAAATCTGCACTAGGAGTGAAGATATAGTAGCTAGGTATGGAGGAGAAGAGTTTGCAGTAATACTTCCAAATACAGGTCAAGAACATGCTATTAAAGTTGGAGAGAGAATTAGACAATGTATAGAGCAAACACATTTTAAAGGGCAAGAAGCTCAGCCAAATGAGAAACTAACAATGTCTATTGGGGTATCTACATATCCTACGATAGCATACAGTAAATATGACCTTATAAATACTGCGGACCATGCTCTTTATAAAGCTAAAGCATTTAATAGGAATAGAGTAGAGCATTATCATAGTATACTGGATGAGCTATATGAAGATAATCAAGTAAATAAAGATATTCTTGATAATTTGAAAAAATTAATGAGAATGATTAATCAAAAAGATAAATATACTTATGGTCATATAGAAAGAGTAGTTAAGTATTGTAAAAATTTTGGAAGACATTTAAAATTAAGTTCAAGAGAACGGATAGACTTGCAAATAGGAGCTTACTTACATGATATTGGTAAGTTTGATATGCCTAAAGAAGTATTAAATAAAAGGAATAATTTAAATGCTGAAGAATTTGAAGCTTTTAAAAATCATTCTATAAATGGAGAAATTATTATTAAGGATATAGAGTGTTTAAAACCATTTATTCCTATGGTTAAGTATCATCATGAAAGATATGATGGTAAGGGATATCCAGAAGGATTAAAGGAAGAGGAAATACCATACTTAGTAAGAGTTTTAGCTATAGTAGATAGTTTTGATTCTATGACATCTACTGAATCATATGTAAGCGAAAAAGTTATAGATGAGGCAATATCTAATTTATTAGCTGGTTCAGGAAAGGCATTTGATCCTCAATTAGTAGAGTTATTCGTAGAGATGATAAATAAAAATAAAAAAATAGTATAAGACCTTAAAGTATTATATTGCTTTGAGGTTTTTTTTGCACTATAATTAATGATGAGAATTATTATTAATTACAGTGCGAAAGGGGATGATATTGTGACTTTAGTAGTAGTAGGCGGAAATGAAAGAATGAAAAAGGATTACATATCACTAGCTAAAGAGAAAGGTTATAAAGCTAAAGTGTTTTTAAATATGTCTTCTAAAGTTAAAAAATGTGTAGGAGATCCTGACGCAATAGTAATATTTACATCAGTAGTATCACATAAGATGGTAATATCTGTAGAAGAGCAAGCTAAAAAAAGGAATATTCCTATAATAAGGCATAAAAATAATAGTAAAGCAGCATTTAGCCAGTGTTTAGAGATGGTAGATGAATGTACTGGAAATTGTAGAGAATGTAAGAAGAATAAATCAAATACAAAAAATTAATATCAATAAAGAGATAGACTAAGTATCTTCACAATAGATATGAAGTCTATCTTTTTCTAGGACTGAAAATATAATTTTCTTGAAAAAAGATAAGATATAGTTTACAATTTAATTCTAAAGTTATGCCCAAATTTGTATTTTATTAAAGAGGATCACATGAGATTTAAATATTTAGCTCTGATAATCATTATTATAAATATGTTTTATGTTAATACTTATGCAGAAAGCGTAGGACAAGACGAAATCATAAAGGTAGGTGTATACGAATATAAACCGTATAGCTATATTGGAAAAAATGGAGAAGTAAAAGGATATTATTCGGATTTATTAAATTTGTTACAAAAAGAAGGTAACTTTAAATATGAATATGTAGTATGTGATTTTAGTGATGGAATAAAGCATCTTGAAGATGGGGATATAGATATAATGTTTGGATTAACTATCGATTATTTAGATGAACTAATAGAAGAAAATTCAAAAGATGATGATAATGCTATAGTAGAATTATGGAACAAATATTTTAATCAGGTAGATAAATTAAACTACATACAACATGTGTCAATGGCTATAATGTTAATTATTATATTGGGAATGGCATTTATATTTATAATAATACCGAAAATGAGATTAAGAAGTATTAAAAGCAAAATAAGAAGAAGAATGAATAATAATAGTTATTTTTTACATTACCAACCTATATATAATCCAAAAACTAATGAAGTTGTAGCATTTGAAGCTTTAATAAGACTTAAGGATAAAAATGAAAATATTATACAACCATATAGATTTATTTCTGAAATAGAAGATAATAACATGTTAGCTGAGTTATCTATATGGATATTGAATAAAATAACTAGTGACTATTATATGATTAGTAGTTATGAAAATATAAATAATATATATATATCTATGAATGTATCATTAAATGAAATTGAAAATGAAGAATTTGTTGATAACGCTATAGAGATATTATTAAAGTCAAACATAGAAAGTAAGAGAATATGCCTTGAAATAACTGAAAGAGTCAAGATGGAAAATTTAGATAATCTAAAGAAATCTATAAAAAGATTAAAAGATGCAGGATTTAAGATAGCAATTGATGATTTTGGTGTAGAATATTCTAATTTAGATGTATTAAAAAAGCTAGATTTTGATGTTATAAAGTTGGATAAGTATTTCATAGATGATGTATGTGATTGTAATATAAAAGAAGAGATTATAATGTTTATGTCTAAAATAGCTAAGAGAAATGGTAAAGCATTAATTATAGAAGGTGTAGAAGATAAATCTCAAAATGAATTGATTAAAAGTATATATAATGAAAGATTATATGTACAAGGATATTTATATAACAAGCCAATGCCTATAGAGCAAATAAAGTTAATATAATAAAAATAAAAGCACTAATCGAAAAATGATTTAGTGCTTTTTACTTTGAGTAAAATAGATTTACAAAAATATGATATAATAAAATATAATCACTTAATAAGGAGTGGACAGTATGGAAAAAAAACTACAACCGTCTAATGATAAAGATGCTCTTATAAAAAGACTTAAAAGAATAGAAGGACAAGTAAAAGGTATACAAAAAATGGTAGAAGAAGAAAGGTACTGTGTAGATATACTAGTACAAATATCAGCAATAAGATCTGCTATAAACAAAGTAGGATCAATTATACTTGAAAATCACATAAAGGGATGTGTTACAGAAAGTATAAAACATGATGACATGGAAATAACAGAACAAACAATACAAGAACTTATGGATACAATAAGTAAGTTTACAAAATAGGGGGAAGAAAAATGAATCAACAGGGGTATATAATAGAGATTGTTGATGAAAAAACAGCCAGGCTAAAAATGCAAAGACATTCAGCGTGTGCATCTTGTGGAAAATGCCAAACATTATCATCAGAAACTAAAGATATATTAGTAGAAGTTGATAATACAATTGGTGCAAAAATAGGGGACCATGTAGAAGTGAATATGGATAATATGAATGTATTAAAAGCAACAGCACTTGCATATATAGTACCATTAATTTTTTTAATGTTAGGAACTATAGGAAGTTACTTTGTATTGGATAAGGTAATAGAAGCACAAGGTATAAGTGTGGAAATAATAAGTGGATTAGTTGGAATTGTAATGATGTCAACTTCATATGTAATATTAAAAAGAAATGATAATAAATTCCGTGAAAGTAGAAAGTTTATACCTGTAATCACAAACATCTTAGATAGATAAACTAAATACAAATACCTATTGTAGGATTAAAACAACTAGATATATATAATAGTGCAAATGAAAATATCTACTATCTTCAGTATTTTTAGCTGAATAGTAGATATTTTTTTTATGAATTTTTTATAAAATTAGAAATAATTAAGTTTAAATTAAGATTAACGGGAAATCTAAGAGTAACTATTAAATGTAAATAGTATTTACAAATCATAAGGAGGTACTTTATATGTATAGTAAAAGAAAAATAGTTTTTATGTCAGTAGTTGCTCTTGTAGTTCTTACAATTGGTATCTTTAAAGAAGGGGTTTATGGTAAGAATAGTCTAAATGAAGCTAATAATACTGATACAACTGCTACATATAGATCAGAAGAAAAAACTAGTACAACTATTGAGACGAGCAATATCACTCATCCAGAGCACAAGCATAGAGGAAAAGAAAAATTTGAATCAACTTTAAAAGAACTTCAAGAATCAGGTGTATTAACAGAAAGTGATGTAAAGAAAATAGATGAATATCAAAAAGCTCAAATGGAAGCTAGAAAAGCAGAGATGAAAGAAAAAAGAAATGAAGAAATAAATAATATGGTTAAAGAAAATGTAATAACTAAAGAAAAAGCTCAAAAACTAATAGAAGCATTAGATAAAAAAAATGGAAAGCATGGAAAATAAATAATAAAAGTATTTATGTAAATAAAAATAGAGTATCCTTTTATGATTCAAAAATCATTTTTAGATACTCTATTTTTATTTTAACTATCTTTACGATTATTTAACATCATATGAAAAGGGCCATGTAAAGCTTCGAGTTTTTTGTAAAGTCTTCTTTTACTTAAAATATTATAGGTATTAACAATAGATGTTACAACAAGAATACCAAGGGCAATCGCTGCAGCTATAGAGAATGTATCTATACCTTTAGAAAATCCTAGCTCAAATTCCTTTTGAACCATATAAAGCATAGTATTATAAATACCGACCCCAGGAGCTAGAGGAAGTATTCCTGGTATAGTAAATACTGTAGCTGGATTTTTTAACCTTCTAGCAAGAATCTCACCTAAAAAGGCAACGAACCCTGCAGCAAAGAAGGTTGAAACAACTGCATTGTCATTCCATTTAAATAAAAATATGTATAATAACCAGCCTAAGCCTCCGATTATACCAGATGGAATTAAAGAAACTCTAGGTGCACTAAAATATACTGCAAATCCTATCGTTGCTAAAAAAGCAAAAGTAAAATTTAAATAAATTGGTAAATCTATCATTATAATGCCCCTCCTATTCTAAACCAAAATTCAAGGACAAACCCAACACCAGCTGCAATTGATATAAATATAATAGTTGCATCAAAGAATCGTACAACACCAGACATTAAATCTCCTGCGATTAAATCACGAACACCTTTAATAAAAGGAACCCCAGGAAGTAAAGGCATTATAGAACCGACTATAAGCATTTTAGGAGTTGTTAAAAATCCTAATTCAGTAAGTACAACTCCAGAAGCAGCCATTAAGAGTGATGAAACTAAACAGCAGAAGCTTGGAATATAACTAATCTTGATTAACTGGTCATAAACCATTTGAGCAATTATAGAAACCAAGAAGGTTAATAAAAAGTCAAACGGTGAGTTCCCACCGACCAAGTACGCGAATGATGCAGACCCTATTCCTGTAAACATATAATTAATCCAAGTAGGATAAGCTTTGAATGATGCAATTTGCTTTAATCTAACCATAGATTCTTTAACAGTCATTTCTGGATTTTTTACAAAATCTCTAGAAAAATCATTTAGCAATGCAATTCTACCTAAATTGATTGCTCTACGGTTGATAGTTTTCATAAAACTATATCCATCAAATCTATCATCTGAAATAATTACTACTGTAGGAGTAGTAAAGACATTTACATGATTAAAACCTCTAGATTTACAAATTCTTTTTATTGTATCTTCCACTCTATAAGTCTCTGCTCCATTAGATAACATAAGCTCTCCTATGAATAAAGCAAGCCTTAGAATATTTTTTTTATATTCAGGTTCTTCTACTTGAAACATTGTGCACCTCCAGTACTTCTTTTATGATAAAGAAGATTATACCAAATATTTATGATAAATATATAT
>JABLTN010057922.1_pt1 | contig 11254 bp, 11 predicted proteins | sample 7160141 | NCBI WGS metagenome assembly JABLTN01 (sample SAMN14651226, study PRJNA627086) | human gut metagenome | isolation source: feces | host: Homo sapiens | reverse complement strand
TAATACTTTTTCCATTTTTTCTTTGCTTGTATCAACAATTTGATAAGCCATATTTCTTTCCTCCTATTTAATTACAGTGCCAATATCAGCACCAGTAGCTGCTTTAATAATGTTGCCTGTTTCATTCATATTAAATACTCTTAATTGAATTTTGTTGTCCATGCACATACTTGTAGCCGTTGAATCCATAACTTGTAGATTTTTATTTAATAAATCCATATAAGTTAATTCATCATATTTTGTAGCTGTTGGATCTTTCTTTGGATCTGCAGAATATACACCATCTACGCCGTTTTTAGCCATTAAAATTACATCAGCTTTAATTTCACTGGCACGTAATGCTGCTGTTGTATCTGTAGTAAAGAATGGGCTTCCTGTACCGCCACCAAATATTACTACACGTCCCTTTTCCAAATGACGTACAGCTCTTCTTTGAATGAATGGTTCTGCTACTTTTGGCATTTCAATTGATGTCATGACTCTAGTATCAACACCAATAGATTCTAATGAAGATTGAATTGCAAGAGCGTTAATAATCGTTGCTAGCATTCCCATAGAATCACCTTGAACTCTATCCATTCCTATTTGTTCTATTGTCTTTCCACGAATGAAGTTTCCTCCACCAACAACAATAGCTACTTGAATTCCTGAATTACTTACTTCTTTAATTTCTTCAGCAAGTGCACGAAGTACTACAGGATCAAAATTTCTTTCTTGCCCTGTTAAAGCTTCTCCACTTAATTTGAGTAAGACTCTTTTATACATGATGTCCTCCGGTTCTTTGTAATTATTATATTACATACTTGATGGATATTCCTACACATTTCAATGTAAAATAGTAATGTTTGGAGGTTAAATATGCAATTTGGTGTTATCGACATTGGATCAAATACTGTCGTTTTAATTATTTATGAATTAGTGAATGAATTTCCTAAAGTCATTTTCCATACATCTTCTCATGTTCACTTAGTTAGTTATATCGAAAACCATGTAATGAAAGAAGAAGGAATAGAAAAGACATGTAATGTTTTAAAAGAATATAAAAAAATTCTTGAAGAATATCAAATTAAAGAATACAAAGCTTTCATTACTGAACCTCACCGCAATATAGATAACCGTAAAGAAATGTTACAGGCATTTAGTAATTGTGGTATTGAAGTTATTGCTTTATCTGGTAAAGAAGAAGCAGAACTAGATTATTTAGGTAGTCTTATTGATACGAAATTTATTTCTACAGGTACTGCTTTTGATATAGGTGGAGGAAGTACAGAATTTATATCTTTTAAAGAAAATAAAATAATTGAAGCTATTTCTATACCAGTAGGATGTGTTCGCTTAAGTAAACAAGAAGTATCACCTCTTATCACTGATCAATATGTAGAAGATACTCTTGATACCTACCCAAAACTACTTGAAACGAAAACTAATACAATTATCGGTATTGGCGGTACAGCAAGAGCTTCTCTCAAGTTATATCAAAATGTATATCATACTCATGAAAGTTACATGGATGTATCAAAACTTGAATATATTTATAACAAACTGGTAGAGAAAGATACTGATATGATTAGCCATATGAAAACTTCTATTGAAGCAGGTAGACAAGAAGTTTATTTACCAGGATTAAATATGTTAATGAGTATAGTGAAAGGATTCAAAGCGAATAAAATACAAATCTCTACAGGATGCGTAAGAGAAGGATTCCTATTTACATATTTCAACTAAAGTCACATTTGAGTGACTTTTTTTATAGAACAAAAAAAGAAGCTGTACGTTTAGTACAACTTCCTAAATCCCTTTTATCTTTAATTTTTAGCTTATTTAGCCATTGCAGCAACTTCAGCAGCAAAGTCACTTTCTGCTTTTTCGATACCTTCACCAACTTTGTAACGAACAAAGCTAACTACTTCAGCACCGTTTTCTTTTAAATATTGACCGCATTTCTTGTCTTGATCTAAGAAGAAAAATTGATCAACTAAGCACATATCTTGAAGTGATTTAGATACTCTTCCTTCAATGATACCAGCTTTTACTTTTTCTGGTTTAGCTGCTAAAGCAGGATCATTAGCAACTAATTCTTCTTGAATCTGACGTTCATGAGCAACTACATCTTGAGGCATGTCATTTCTTGAAACATATTCAGGAGACATAGAAGCAATTTGCATACAAATGTTTTTAGCAAGTTGAGCATCTTCTGTTCCTTTGAATACTGCTAGTGCAGAAATTACACCACCATTATGAGAATAGCTTCCGAACATTTCATCGTCGTTCTTTTCTAATAGAGCGAAACGACGTAGTTTGATTTTTTCACCAATGATAGCAACAGCATTAACAATTGCATCATTTAATGTTCCTTCACCAGCATTTAAAGCTAATGCTTCTTCTACTGTTGCTGGGTTAGCAGCCATAATTGTATCAAGAGCTAAGTCTAATAATGATAAGAATTTGTCATTTTTAGCAACGAAGTCTGTTTCAGCATTTAATTCAACGATGCAAGCACGGTTACCTTCGATCTTAACTTTTGTTAAACCTTCAGCAGCAGTACGGCCTTCCTTCTTTTCAGCTTTAGCAATACCCTTTTTACGTAGCCAGTCTGTAGCAGCTGCCATATCGCCATCACATTCAACAAGAGCCTTCTTGCAATCCATCATTCCAGCGCCAGTTGTTTCACGAAGTTCTTTTACTTGAGCAGCAGTAATTGCCATCTTAAGCTTCCTCCTTTGTTGTTGCTTCTTTAGCAGCAGGTGCTTCAGCATTTTCAGCCTTTACATTTTTAGCACCATCTTTACGGAATACACGACGTTCACCATTGTAGTTTCCACGACGGTCTTTTTGCATTTGAGCACGACGTTCTTCATACTTTTGACGACGTTTCTTTTCATATTCAGCAGCTTGTTGTTCAACGTTGATCATTACATCTTTCATTGTAATATCTTCAGCTGTTTGATCTTCTTGGTAAGCTGTTTCTAGGACACCACTCTTAGCTTCAATAACAGCGTCAGCCATTGCGCTAACCATTAATTTGATTGAACGAACAGCATCATCATTTGCTGGAATTGCAAAATCTACTACAGTTGGGTCTGCATTTGTATCAACTAATGCAAATACAGGGATATTTAATTTTTTAGCTTCTGCAACTGCATTGTGTTCTTCTAGTGGGTCTACTACGAAGATTGCATCAGGAAGTTTCTTCATTTCCTTGATTCCGCCTAAGAAGTTGTCTAAACGTTCTTTCTTCTTTAGAAGAGCAGATTGTTCTTTCTTAGGATATACACTAATTGTTCCACTAGCTTCCATTTCTTCAATTTCAACTAATTTCTTAATTGATTTTTGAATTGTACGGAAGTTTGTTAATGTTCCACCTAACCATCTTTGGTTTACATAGAAGCTTCCAGAACGAATTGCTTCTTCAAGAATTGTAGCTTGAGCTTGTTTCTTAGTTCCAATAAATAAAACTTTTCCACCTTTTTCAGTGATGTCTTTTAATGCAGCATAAGCAACATCTAGCTTTTCTTGAGTCTTCGCTAAGTCGATGATATATACACCATTTTTAGCAGTGTAGATATATGGACGATACTTAGGATTCCATTTACGTGTTTGATGTCCGAAATGAACACCATTTTCTAACATTTTCCTCATTGAAACAACAGTCATAATTTTATATACCTCGCTTTCCGTTGTTTTCCGCCACAAGTTCGAACATTACCAACACAATACGTGCACGGGGTAATGAATTCCCTGTGTGAGAAGTACACTTTTTTGCATAACAAAAGAAGTGCCGTCAACTAATATAACATGACTTGCACTTCTTGAAAAGAATAAATCGTGATTTTATCGCTATTTTTGCTTATTTTTACCTGCATGAGGATGCGTTTCATCAATTACCTTGCGTAACTTATCTACAGTCACATGCGTATAAATCTGCGTCGTTGATAAACTTGCATGTCCTAATAGTTCCTGCACTACTCTTAAATCTGCCCCATTATCTAGCAAATGGGTTGCGAAAGAGTGACGGATCATATGAGGATGAACATGAATTGATAATCCCGCTTCGACAGCATTGTTTTCACAAAGTAATTGAATACTTCTTGAAGATATGGGCTTTCCTTTTTGGTTAACAAAGAGAAAGTCATGTTCTTCTTTTCCTTCCATAAATACGGGTCTAGATTTTGTTAAATATAATTCCAGCAATTGTTTACATCTAGGATAGAAAGGTACCATTCTTTCTTTACTCTCTTTTCCTAATACTGTTAAATAGCTGTCTTTTAAATATATCTTAGAGATTTTTAATGTTGCACATTCACTTACTCTTAGTCCACACGCATACATTACTTCAATGATCGTTCTATTTCTTACATCAACAGGATCATCTAAATTAAAACTGTTCAGTATAGTTTCAATTTGGTCAAAAGTTAGAAATTCAGGAAGCTTCCTTCTCGCTTTTGCAGTTTTAAAATATTGAACAGGATTATTTTCTACTCCTTCATATTTATTCAAATAATGAAAGAATGAGCGAAGTGAAGACAAGTTGCGATTATAGCTTGCTTGTGATAAAGCTGTACCGCCAATATTTCCACTTCTTAATTCTGTAACATAATCACTGATGATGTTTTTATCTACATCATCAAATGAGTGAATATCATTTTCTTCTAAATACATCAAAAAGCGATGAATGTCTCTTCTATAAGCATCCTCTGTATCTTTAGAACCAGTTCGTGATAGTTGAATATGTTTTAAAAATCTTTCTAAAATATCGTTATAGTTCATTGTTGTTAATCTTTTCTTGAATCAAAGGTAAAGATTGTTTTGCATAAGCTTCTTTTCTATCTTTTTTATTTACTGCCGTATTTAAATGCATAATACCAAAGTTGGCATTCATCGGCTGAAAATGGTTAGGATCAGCATGAGTAATATAGTAAGCCATAGAACCAAGCATTGTACTTTGATCCAAATCAGCTAAAGGCTCGTTCTTTAATAAATGCGCCATATTGATTCCAGCTAACATTCCACTTGCTGCACTTTCAATATATCCTTCTACACCTGTCATTTGACCAGCAAAAAATAAATCATCTCTTTTTTTGGTTTGATATGTTTGTCTTAAAACAGTCGGAGAGTTGATATAAGTATTACGATGCATAACACCATAACGGACAATCTCGGCATTTTCAAGTCCTGGTATTTTATGCAGTACTTCTTTTTGACTTCCATAAGTTAAATGTGTTTGAAAGCCTACAATGTTATACAGGCTGTCTTCTACATTATCTCTTCTTAACTGAACTACAGCATATGGTCGATTACCATTTTGTCCAAGTCCTACAGGTTTCATTGGGCCAAATAATAATGTATCTCTACCTCTTTTAGCCATGACTTCAAACGGCATACAACCTTCAAAATATACTTCTTGTTCAAAGTCTTTAATTTTTACTGTTTCTGCACGAATTAAAGTATCATAGAAATCATCAAATTCCTCTTTTGTCATTGGACAATTGATGTAATCTGCACTGCCTTTGTCATAGCGACTCTTATAATATGCTTTACTAAAATCAATGGATTCTTTCGTAACAATAGGAGCAGCCGCATCATAAAAGTAGCAGTACTTCGCATCTAAGAATTCTCTTATTGGATTCATTAGGCCTTCAGAAGTTAGAGGACCGCTTGCAATAATACATGGACCACTAGGAATAGTTGTAGCTTCTTCTGTAATAACATTGATATTTGGATCATTAACAACCGCATGATGTACTGCTTCAGAGAATTTTTCTCTATCTACAGCTAAAGCACTACCTGCAGGAATTGCATGACGATCTGCTTCCTGCATAATTAATGAACCAATCATACGCATTTCTTCTTTTAATAGACCAACAGCGTTAGTTAAAGCATTTGATCTTAAAGAATTTGAACATACTAATTCACAAAAATGATCATTAGAATGCGCAGGACTTTTCTTGTTTGGTTTCATTTCAATTAAATCAACACAGATTCCTCTTTTACTTAACTGATATGCAGCTTCACATCCTGCTAAACCTGCACCGATAACTGTTACTCTATTCATTTTCTACCTAGCTTTCTTTGTTGTTTTCTTGGTCGTAGTTTTTTTAGTGGTTACTTTTTTTGTCGCTGTTGTTTTCGTTGTTGCCTTTTTTGCAGTAGCTTTTTTAGCTGTTGTTTTCTTAGTCGTAGTTTTTTTATCTGTTTTTTTCGTAGCTGCTGTTTCTTTTTTAGCAGCTTTAGCTTTTGGAACGATTTTTTCACCATCCAAAGTTGCCATATAGTGACACTTAGGATAATTACCACATCCTAGAAAATATGTACCAAAACGACTCTTACGTTTTAATAGTTCACCACCACATTCTGGACAGATTTGACCAGTTGGTTCAGCTTTTTCTTTTTCTTTCACTTCAATTTGTCTACTGTATTTACATTTAGGGAAATTAGAACAAGCAATAAACTTGCCATAACGACCATTTCTATAAACTAATTCGCCACCACATTCTGGACAAACTTCACCTACTTTTTCAGGTTCCAGTTTTTCCATATTTTTATAAGCTACATCTACTAATGGTTCAAACTTCTGCCAGAAGTCTGTTAATACTTTTAACTCTTCTTCTTTTCCTTCAGCAATTTCATCTAAATCTGTTTCCATCTCTGCAGTATATTTAACATTAATAATGCTTGAGAAGAATTCATCCAGTTTTTCAACTGTCAATTTACCTTGATCTGTTGGAAAGAATACTTTCCTTTTACTTGTCGCTGTTGATTTTTCTAATGATACATATCCTCTTTGTTGAATCGTATCAATAATCATGGCATAAGTAGAAGGTCTACCGATACCTTTATCTTCCATTTCTTTAATTAGTTTCGCTTCTGTATAACGAGCAGGTGGTTCTGTAAAATGTTGATTTGGTTTAATTTCAACAGGTGATAACGAGTCATTAATTTTTAATTCTGGTAATAAAACATCCTTTGATGAATCATAGTCACCATATACTTTTAACCAGCCATCAAATGTTAATCTTGAACCTGATGCAGTAAAATCATGTCCATTTCTTGATAATGTTACGGAAACACTATTGTATTTCGCATTAGACATTAATGAAGCTAATGCTCGACAATAAATTAATTTATATAACTTGTACTGTTCGCTTGTTAAATGAGATTGAATGCTTTCTGGTGTATATGCTAAATTTGTTGGACGAATTGCTTCGTGAGCATCTTGAGCATTGGCATCATTTTTCACATGATAGAAACCCAAATAATCCTTACCATATTCAGATACGATTTTATTTTGAGCAGCCTTTACATATACATCTGATAAACGAGTACTATCTGTACGCATATATGTAATTAAACCTTCTTGTCCATTACCTACATCTACACCTTCATATAGTCCTTGAGCAATTGTCATTGTACGTTTTGCACTGAAACCAAGTTTTGTACTTGCTTCCTGTTGCAACGTAGAAGTAATAAATGGTTTAAATGGAGCTCTTTTTCTTTCTGTTTCCTTAATATCAGAAACAGTAAATTCACCCTTACATGCTGCAAATGCCTTTAAAGCTTCTTCTTCATTATGTAGTTCTGCTTTAACGCCATTAATTTTAGCTAAAGAAGCATTAAACTTCTTTTTGTCTTTTTCAAAAATACCATCAATTGTCCAGTATTCTACAGGAACAAAAGCTTCAATTTCTTTTTCTCTTTCAACAATAAGTTTTAAAGCAACACTTTGCACACGTCCTGCTGATTTAGATTTAATCTTATTATTTAAAAGTTTAGATAACTTAAAGCCGATGATTCTATCTAGTATACGTCTTGTTTCTTGAGAATGAACTAAATCCATATCAATTTGACGAGGATGATTAAATGCTTCAAGTACAGCATCATGTGTAATTTCATGGAATGTAACTCGATTTTCTAAAGATTCATCCAAGCCCAGTTCTTCTGCTAAATGCCAGCTGATAGCTTCTCCTTCTCTATCAGGGTCGGTTGCAAGATATACTTGATCTACTTTACTTGCCGCTGCCTTTAATTCTTTGACTGTATCTATTTTATCTTTAGAAACAACATAAGTTGCCTTAAAGTTATCATCTACATCTACGCCCAGTCCTTCTTTTCCTTTTATCGCTAAATCACGAATATGTCCTTTACTGGAAATAACGTTATAGTCTTTACCTAAATATTTCTGTATTGTTTTAGATTTAGATGGTGACTCTACAATAACAAGATTTTTCATAACTTCTACCTCAAACATTCTTAGGATAGTCAAACTATCAAAATTTATCAACATTTTTCTGTTTATAAATAATTCAATTGTCTCCAATCATATAACAAAAATGCACCCTGACTCAATAATAAATTGCATCCACTGTCATTCACTGTTTTTAAAGGATATGGAACAACATACACATCTTTTCCTAAAGTAATTGCTTCATTTACGGTTAGCATTGTACCACTTTTACATGTTGCTTCTGTTACAAATACTCTTTCTCCTAAAGCAGCAATCAATCTGTTACGCCAAGGAAAATGTTCTTTTTTCACTCCAACTAAGTCAGGATATTCACTGATAATTAAGCCATTTTCAGCTATTTTCTGATATAGATATTCATTGCATTTTGGATAGTGTGTTTTTAATCCTGAGCCTATTACAGCAATTGTAGAACGACTATTTTCTAATGCGGTTTTATGTGCAACAGCATCTATTCCTTTAGCTAAACCCGAAACAATCACATATCGATCTGAAAGTCTTCGTACAATTTCTTTCGTACAATTTATACCATATTCTGAAGCATTTCTAGACCCAACAATAGAAATACATTCTTTTTTCAATAAAGATATATCTCCTTCATAAAAAATAACCCACGGCGGAAACCGTAAGTTACGAAAAGCTTCTGGATATTCTGCATCATAAAAAGTAATAAAATGATCACATTTAAAATGCGGTACATGTTCATCAGTACTAATCGCATGCGCAATTTTGCTCCAGTTTCCTTGATAATAAATTGCATAATCACATATTTTTTCTCGAATCGTCATAAATATAAATACTCCTATACTATAACTATTCGCAAAAATAATGCGAATTCCCCAGATTTTTAAAATAATTTTTCTTGATGAAACGCTACTGGTCCAAAACTTTTACGATGTATTGGCGTAATCCCATATGTTTCAATGGCTTCTAAATGTTGTTTTGTAGGATAACCTTTATTTTTTGCAAAACCATAAACAGGATATATTTCATCATAATATTTCATGATTCTATCTCTTGTTACTTTAGCTAAAATACTTCCTGCCGCTACAGAAATAGACTTTTGATCTCCCTTTACTAAAGAAACCATTTCTTTATCTATTGCTAAAGGCATTGCATCGGTAATCACAAAATCACATGCTAAGTCATTTGCTATTTCTGTCATTGCTCTTTGATCTGCACGATAAATATTATATTTATCAATTTCTTCTTCCGTAACAATCTTTATTTCAAAATCTAACGCATCTTCTTGAATAATATCAAATAATTCTTCACGTTTTTTTTCTGAAAGTGATTTGGAGTCATATATAGCTGGATTTTCATAGCCAATTTCAAAAACTACCCCTGCAACAACTAATGGTCCTGCTAACGGTCCTCTTCCTGCTTCATCAATACCTAAAACATATTTATTCAGGTTCCAGTATTCATGTTCATATGTATTTTCACAAATTTTATTCTTCATTATCTAAATGCTCCAAAGTAAATTTACCTAATTTACCTTTACGATATTCTCTTAAAAATAAGATAGCAGCTCTATCCTCGTCAAGCACATCATTATCTTTTCTTAGATTTCTCTTTTTTGCAATACATGTTAAAACATCATGAATATCTGTATCTGCGTCAAATTCATATTCTTTTTCTAATACATTTGGATAATATTCACGAATTACTTTTATTAATTCATTCGCTATCATTTTCAAATCTAAAATATCTTCATTAATTGCCCCAGTCCCAGCTAGTAAACATCCTATTTCTTGATTATCAAACTTTGGCCACAAAACTCCTGGTGTATCCAGTAAATCTAATGCTGCATCTGTATGAATCCATGTTAGTGATCGCGTAACACCAGGCTTATCTGCTGTTTTTGCTTTATTTTTACCAACGATACGGTTAATTAATGTACTTTTACCAACATTAGGTACACCACAAATCATCGCTCTCATCGCTCTAGGCTTAATCCCACGAGAAATCATCTTATCTCTTTTTGCCTTGGTGAGTTCTTTTGCACAATTTAAAATCTCATTTTTCGCATTTGGATCATTTTGTAAATCATACGCTACAACTTTATTTTGTTCATTAGAGTATTTTTCGATAAACTCTTTTGTGACACTGTCATCAGCCAAATCTTTTTTTGATAACACTATTAGTCTTGGTTTATTACCAATCATTTTATCTAAAAGTGGATTGGCACTGGAGAAAGGTATTCTCGCATCACGAATTTCTATAATTAAATCTGCAGCTTTAAGAGACTCTTGCATATCTCTTCTGGCCTTTTCCATATGTCCTGGATACCAGTTAATATTTGATTTAGTTTCTTTATTTTTCATATTCATCTTCTTCTATTTCTAAATACATATTTATTTCATCTTCTGTTGGTAATTTTGATAGTAAATCTTTAGGAAGTTGTTCTTTTAATTCATATGTAGATACACCAATAGGAACATTGACCGCTTTTAGCGACCAGTCAACTGTGACTCTATTTTTGCTTCTGCATAATAATAATCCAATTGTCGGTGAATCCCATTCCCTTTTTATTGTTTCATTCACTGCAGTAACGTAAAAACCTAATTGTCCAATATATTCAGGCTTAAATTCACTAACTTTTAGTTCAACTACAATATAGCTTCTAAGTTCTAAATGATAGAATAATAAATCAATATAATAATCTTGGTCATCTATTGAAATTTTATATTGATTTCCAACGAAACTAAAACCTTTTCCAAGTTCTAGTAATACATTTTTAATTTTAGTGATTAATGCAAATTCTAATTCTTTTTCTCTATACTCTTCTTTTAATGTAATAAAGTCAAAAATATATGGATCTTTAATTGTATTATTGACTAAATCACTATCTTTTGGTGGCAATAAAACATTAAAATTATTATTACTATTCCCTATCCGTTTGTCAATTACCAATATCCTAAAGGAAATTGGCTTGTAACTATCCAGTAGTACTAACGATTATTAACCTCCTACCTTTATTCAAGTATTATTTAAAAAATAATACAAGTGATG
>JABLTN010106874.1_pt1 | contig 11261 bp, 8 predicted proteins | sample 7160141 | NCBI WGS metagenome assembly JABLTN01 (sample SAMN14651226, study PRJNA627086) | human gut metagenome | isolation source: feces | host: Homo sapiens | reverse complement strand
CTTGCGGCCCATCAGAACGCCCATGACGGAGGCCATCATCAGGCCGCGGGTCCATCCGGAGGAATCGCCCAGGCAGTGCAGGCCGGAAATGTTCGTTTCCAGGTCAGTGTCCATCTTGACCTTGTTGGAGTAGAACTTCAGCTCCGGGCTGTACAGCAGGGTTTCCGGTGCGGCAAAGCCGGGGGCAACATGGTCCACCATCTTGATGAACTCAATAATGCTCACCATGGCGCGGTACGGCATGGCGGCGGTAATGTCGCCCGCAACGGCATCTTTCAGGGTAGGGCGCACATTGGAATGTGCCAGCTCCTTGGCCCAAGTGCGCTTGCCGTCCAGAATATCACCGTAGCGTTGTACCAGAATGTGCCCGGCACCCAGCATGTTGGTCAGTTCGCCAACCTTCTGGGCATAGGCAATGGGCTGGTTGAACGGCTCGGTAAAGTTGTGGCTGACCAGAATGGCCAGGTTGGTGTTGCCGGATTTCAGATCCTTGTAGCTGTGACCGTTGACGACCGCCAGGTCATTGTCATAGTTTTCCTGCGCGACAAAGCCGCCGGGGTTCTGGCAGAAGGTGCGGACCTTGTTCTTCCACGGGTTGGGGTAACCAATCAGCTTGCCTTCGTACAGAACCTTGTTGATGGTCTCCATGATCTCGTTGCGGCACTCCACACGCACACCAATATCAACGGTGCCGGGCTTGTGGGCAATGTTGTGCTCGGCGCACAGCTTTTCCAGCCAATCTGCACCGCGGCGGCCGGTGGCAATCACAACCTGGTCGGCGCGCAGCTCGCGGCGCTCGCCCTTTTCGGTGATCACAACGCCCTTGCACTCGCTGCCTTCCAGCAGAATGTTGTCACATTCGGTGTTGAACAGCATCTCCACACCGCGGGCCAGCAGATAGTTCTGGATGTTCAGGTACAGCTGCTGAGCTTTTTCGGTGCCAAGGTGGCGGATGGGGCAGTCCACCAGCTGCAGGCCGGCCTGGATGGCGCGCTTGCGGATCTCCTTGATCTCGCTGCCCTCGTAAATACCTTCCACATGCGGGTCAGCGCCAAATTCCAGATAGATCTTGTCAGTGTAGTTGATCAGCTCCTGGGCAAAATCCTCACCGATCAGCTCCGGCAGCTCGCCGCCAACCTGATAGGAGAGGGACAGCTTGCCGTCCGAGAACGCACCGGCACCGGAAAAGCCGGTGGTGATAGCGCAGGTGGGCTTGCAGTTCACGCAGTGGCCGGTTTTATCTTTGGGGCAGTGGCGCTTTTCTACCGGTTTGCCCTTTTCAATCAGGCAGATGCGCGGGCCGGTAGTTTTGCTGCTTTTGCGCAGCAGTTCCAGTGCGGTAAAAATACCGGCCGGGCCGGCGCCAACGATAATTAGATCATAATTGTTCATGTAGGGTAATTGCTCCTTAAATTTACAAATAAGCGCCGGTTCAGCGCAGGGTAACATCAGGTTGCGGCATCCGCTGTGGGCTCTTGGTCGGGTTCCGGTGGTTCGGTGGTCAGCTCCGGGGCTGGCACATCGGGCAGGTCCGTTTCGGCAGATTCTTCTGCAGCGGGTTCAGCCGGGGCAGGGGAGGAGGCTTCGGGGGATGGCTCCGGTGCGGCAGCGGTTTCCATTTCCGCCTTGGCAGCATCCAGCCTGTCCAGCGCATGGAACTCCATCGCAATATAAATGGTGCAGCACAGGTTCAAAATGCCCTCTGCCAGTAAAAAGATGCCGGACAGCAGCAAAAGATCCACGTTGCGGTTGTTCAGCAGCTGAGAACATGCCAGCAATGCCCCGCACAACAGCGAAACAATGCTGAGCAGCAGCACCACCCACCACTTTTGCCCCTTGCGCTTGGCAAGGGCAAAGGAAGACTGTGCGCGCACCACGCCATCCACCAGCAGCATCAGGCCAAACAGCAGCGGCAACAGCCATTCAAAGGTCATGGCGCTTTGTACGGTACACAATAGTGCCCACATGCCCAGCGCAATGGTGGGCAGGCTGAGCAGCAGGCTGACGGCGGCTCGGATGCTGCCGTTATCTTTCTTAAAATAACCGTACAGGCTTTGCAGCCCGCACAAAACCACCAACAAGCCCAGCGCAATGCAGAACACATCGGCAACCGCCTGCGGGGCAAGCAGCAACAGCAGGCCAAGCAGAATGTACAGCACACTGAACACCAGCATGCCCGGTTTGATATGGCGCAGCATACAAACCCCTCCTTATACAGAGGCAGCCGTTTTCTGGCCGGCTTCCATTGGCAGCAAAATGTCGCGGTGACACTTGCGCATAAACACAGCGCACAGCGTAACGGCAACCAGCTCTGCAATGGGAAAAGCAAACCACACGGCGTTTACATTACCGGTGTGGCTCAGCAGCCAGGCGGCAGGCACCAGCACAACCAGCTGGCGGATCACCGAAACCAACAGCGCCAGCGTGCCGCGCCCCAGCGCCTGGAACGCGGAGGAAGAAATTACGTTGAACCCTGCCATCGGAAAATGGATGGCAATAATGCGCAAGGCCAGAATACCCATGGCCAGCATGGTGGGGCTGGCGTTGAACACACCCAGCAGCACATGTGGGAAAACTTCGGCCAGAATCAGGCCGCACAGCATAATGCACTCGGCAAAGCAGACAGCCAGTTTGATGGTTTGGGTAATGCGCTTGGGCTGGCGGGCACCGTAATTGTAGCCGATAATGGGCACCATGCCGTTGTTAATGCCAAAAATAGGCATGAATACAAAGCTTTGCAGCTTGAAGTAAACACCAAACACCGCAACGGCGGTGCTGGAAAAGGCAATCAGGATGTTGTTCATCGCAAAGGTCATCACGCTGCCAATGGCGTTCATGGCAATGGAGGGGATGCCCACCGCGTAAATGCGCTTGATGGTGGACCCCGCCGGGCGGAAGCCTTTCAGCGTTAGGTTGATGTCCTTATTGCACAGCAGGTTCATCGTCAGCCCGGCAGCTGCGCCGATCCACTGCCCGGCTACGGTAGCCACAGCAGCACCGGCTGCTTCCATGCGGGGCACGCCGAACAGACCGAAGATGAAGATGGGATCCAGCGCAATGTTGACCAAAGCGCCAATCAGCTGGCTGGCCATGGCGAACGCACTGCGCCCGGTGGCGACCAGCAGTTTTTCCAGCATGCACTGCAGGAACAAGCCCATGCACCATAACGTGCAGATGGAAAGATAATCGGCACCGTACTGCATGATCTGGGCATCGGTGGTCTGGGACGCAATGAACGCCCGCGCGCCCAAAATGCCGAACACCAGAAAGGCGATGCCGCCGCAGAACGCTAAGAACAGGCCGTTCATCGCCGCGCGGCTGGCCTCGGTCCGGTTGCCCTCACCCAAACAGCGGGAAAGATAGGCGTTTACACCAACAGCAGTGCCCACGGCAAAGGCAATCATCAGGTTCTGGATGGGGAACGCCAGCGAAACGGCGGAAAGCGCCGCTTCGTTCACACGACTGACAAAGATGCTGTCCACAATGTTATAAAGTGCCTGAACCAGCATCGAAATCATCATAGGTACTGAACACGAAAGGAGCAGCGGGCCTATCGGCGCGCTGCCCATTCGGGATGCAGAGTATTTCTGTACAGAATCACTCATTCCTGATTAGCTGCCTCCATTGCTTTTGCAGCCTGAACAATCAGCTGGGCACAGGCATCCTGGCCAATAGCTGCATTCAGGCAAAGATCATAGTTTTTCGCTTCGCCCCAGCGGTTTTCAGTATAATAGTTGTAATAGCTTGCGCGGGCGCGGTCATGCTTGGCCAGATGGGTCTCCCATAGGCGATCGGGCATATCCTTGGCATCGGGGCGCACTTTGGCGTTGGCCACGCGGATATCAATGGGGGCAAACACAAAGGTGCGCAGCACATTGGGGCGGTCGCGCAGAACATAGTCACCACAACGGCCCAAAATCACACAGGAGCCCTGGGAAGCAACTTCCTTGATGACATTGGACTGCAAAATGTACACCTGGTCCGCCAGGGGCATGGTGTTGCCCATCATGTAAAGGCTGTAGATCAGGCTGCCGCTGCGCTGGGTCTCGCTGGCGGCAATGGCTTCTTCCGTCAGGCCGCTCTTTTTTGCGGCGATGGTGATCAGCTCCTTGTTGTACAGGGGAATCCCCAAAAGATCAGCAACTTTCTGGGCAATCTCGCTGCCGCCGGATGCATATTCACGCGCCATCGTAATAACCAGGGGTTCCTTCATTGTCTCCACCTCACAAATAATAATAGTGATGGACATAATAGTCCTACTATAATAAGTATAAACGCTGGTGGAACAAAACGCAAGAGCAAGGTTAAACAAAACAAAACGGTGCCGTTGGGGCAAACTGCATAGCAAAACCGGGCAGTATTTTTGCCCGCTTTGTGCATAAATCCAATCTGTCCGCGCAACACTAATGGCATACACAACACGAACGGTGCGGTTAAAAATTCCGGGCGGCAGGTTTTGCGCCCGATGTTTTGGCCGTACGGCAAGCAAAGGACGGGGGAAGATGAACAGCATTAAAGCATTTTTGAAGGCAAAAGGGCTATATCTTGTCTGCCTTGCGCTGGTGTTTGCGGCAACCATTACCGGAATTGCCGCCATCCGCAGCGTGGTGCGCGGGGTCGAGGACCTGACCCGCATCCAAAAGCAGGCCCTGGAGGAGGGAACAGACGTATGGGATTCACCGGATGCCGCCGTAAACCAGCCCGCACAGGATGTTCCTGTGGCGACAGCGCAGCCATCGCCCGCGCCGTCAGCTGCGGGGTCTGCATCGTCATCCTTGCAGCAGGGGGCTGGGCAGTCTGGCAGCGCCTCCGGCGGGACTGGCAGCTCTGCTGCTTCGTCCGCGCAGCAGGGAACCTTGCCGCACGCTGGCTGGAACGGTAAAGTCAGCCAGGCGTTCAGCGGGAATACGCTGGTGTATAACCCCACCCTGGGGGACTGGCGCACCCACAACGGCACGGATTATACCGCCGAACAGGTAACGGCGGTGGCCGCCGGTACCGTGACCGCCATTGCGGATGACGCTCTGTGGGGCCGCGTGGTGGAAGTGACCGACGCGCAGGATCGCGTGTGGTGCTACTGTGGGCTGGAAGAAGTTGCCGTGACCCAGCGCGAAAAAGTAACCGCCGGGACCCGCCTTGGCACCACAGGCAACGTGCCCGCCGAAGCCCAGCAGGGCAGCCACCTGCACCTGGAATGCCGCAAAGCCGGCGCCTGCCTGGACCCGGAAAAGAATTAACACAGGCAATGCCGCTGCACCGTGGATGGTGCGGCGGCATTGCTCTGCCATGAATTCGGACAAGCTCTTAAAAAATATCCTGCTTGCCAGCAAATACCGTTGACAAATGCACGAAACATGTGTATTCTTATGGTAAAGATATCTTACAATGTCTTATTTTATAAATTTTCTTACAACTCATTCCATACAGAAAGGAGCCCGCCATGACACGCCAGCGTGCCTTGATTTTGGAAATTTTACAGCACAGCCCCAAACATCTGACGGCGGACGAAATTTTTGCCATTGCCAGGGAGAAGATGCCCGGCATTGCCCGCGGCACCGTGTACCGCAACTTAAAGCTGATGGAACAGGCCAGGGAAATTGCCCGACTGGAAATGCCGGATGGCCCCGACCGGTTTGATAAAACCTCCAACCCGCACGGCCATTTGTACTGTGATTGCTGCGGCAGCCTGCAGGACCTGCCGGTGATCGGCCTGGTGCGCGAAATTGAAAATGCCATTGGAACCGAAGTGCGTTCCTACCAGCTGACCATCCATTACATCTGCCCTGAATGCCGCGAAAAACAGGCTGAACTTTAACAGCGGAGAAATACGCCACAAACTGTGCTTCCCTGATTGTATTTAGGGAGCACAGTTTTTTATTTTGTCATCATGCTCCGAAGCGTCAAAAAGGCTGCCGGACAGCCCTGCAGATGAGCAGGACGGGCGATATTTTAGGCAATACCGCATAATTCTAAGTGCCGATACGGCGAGCGAGGTGCGGCAGCTACTAAGCCAAAAGCGCAGATGATACTTTGTGTATTATCGAGCATTTTGGCAACGCAGATGCCGTACCGCAGCTGCCGGGGCGGTGCTTAAGCCGTCAGGCGGGAATTGTGCGGTGTTGCCTTTATAAAATCAGGCATAGTATTGAATATTAATATGTAAATGGTGCGGGAACATACAGGATACTCTGCTGCCGGGTGGAATATATGAAATGCGGGTACAGCACTGTGACGTGGCGTTGCAGGGAAAAATGCAACCGGAATGAGCATAACATACAAAAACAGAACACAAAGATGTTGCAATATGCCAAATGCGTACAAAATTCTGCAACTATTTTAGTCAAAATGCGCCTTGCTTTTCCTCCGGTTTTGCTATACCATAAAAACAATGAGCGGGAGCGGAAGAAGCATCCCGACCTATAAAGAAGGAGAACCATTATGAAAAAAACATTAGCGTTGACCTTGGCAGCTGCAATGACCTTGAGCCTGGCTGCCTGCGGCAGTAGTGCATCCAGCGCCGCAACATCCACGGAAAGCACATCTACCGATACTTCGGCAGCTACCTCTACGGCTGCTGAAAGCGGTACCGTTGAAAATAAGGATAAGCCGCTGGTGTGGTTTAACCGCCAGCCTTCCAACAGCACCACAGGCGAGCTGGATACGGAAGCGCTGAACTTTAACGGCAATACTTATTATGTCGGTTTCGATGCCAACCAGGGTGCTGAACTGCAGGGCAAGATGATCGCAGATTACATTAAAGCACATGCTGACACCATCGACCGCAACGGCGACGGCGTTATCGGCTATGTTCTGGCAATCGGCGATATCGGCCATAATGACTCGATTGCCCGTACCCGTGGCGTTCGTAGCGCTTTGGGCACCGCAGTGGAAGGCAGCAGCGGCATTGTTTCTGATCCTGTCGGTACCAATGCGGATGGTTCCGCTACCCAGGTTCAGGACGGCACCATGGATGTGGATGGCACGACTTTCGCCGTTCGTGAGCTTGCTTCTCAGGAAATGAAGAATTCCGCCGGCGCTACCTGGGATGCCGGCACCGCCAGCAACGCCATCAGCGCCTGGGCTTCTTCTCTGGGAGATTCCATCGATATCGTTATTTCTAACAATGACGGCATGGGCATGGCAATGTTTAACTCCTGGTCGCAGGAAAATGGCGTTCCCACCTTTGGCTACGATGCAAACGCTGACGCAGTTGCTGCCATTGCCGATGGTTACGGCGGAACGATCAGCCAGCACGCTGACGTGCAGGCCTACCTGACCCTGCGCCTGCTGCGTAATGCGCTGGACGGCGTGGACATCAACACCGGTATTGCCACTCCGGATGCCGCAGGCAATGTCCTGAGCAGCGATGTTTACTATTACAATGAGGACGAGCGTTCCTACTATGCTTTGAACGTGGCAGTCACGGCAGACAACTACACGGACTTCACCGACTCTACCAAGCCGTATGGGCCTGTTTCCAACCAGCTGGATGCCACTACCAGCCCGGAAAAGAGCGTTTGGCTGGATATCTACAACTCCGCGGATAACTTCCTGAGCGCTACTTACCAGCCCCTGCTGGAGAAATATGATGATCTGCTGAACCTGAAGATTGACTACATCGGCGGCGACGGCCAGACCGAGGCCAACATCACCAACCGCCTGGGCAATCCCAGCGCATACGATGCCTTTGCCATCAATATGGTTAAGACCGATAACGCTGCTTCGTACACTTCTCTGCTGAACCAGTGATTCAACGGCAACAGCAATAACTGACAGTTAAGTAACGGCAACGCTATTAGGGAGAATGTATTTCTCCATAGGGGAGAATGAAGTTTTCCCTAATAGCGTTTTTTTATGAAAACAGGTGAGCAGCCGTAGGGCAGTTTGCCAATTTGCAAGACGGGAGTGACGAGAATGGCAGAAGCGAAAGACGATATTGTCTTGTCAATTCGCGGTATGTGCAAGTCGTTTGGCCGCAACCGAGTACTTGATCATATCAATCTGGATGTAAAACGCGGTACAGTTATGGGGCTTATGGGCGAAAACGGCGCCGGTAAGTCTACCATGATGAAATGTCTGTTCGGTACTTATCAAAAGGATGAGGGCAAGATTTTCCTCAATGGCAAGGAGATCAATTTTTCCGGCCCGAAAGACGCGCTGGAAAACGGAATTGCAATGGTGCATCAGGAACTGAACCAGTGCCTGGAGCGCAGTGTGATTGATAACCTGTTCCTGGGGCGGTACCCGGTCAACTCTATGGGCGTGGTTGACGAAGGGCAGATGAAGAAGAAAGCAGCCGATCTGTTCCGCAAGCTGGGCATGACTGTCAATCTGACCCAGCCCATGCGCAATATGTCGGTTTCGCAGCGGCAGATGTGTGAAATTGCCAAAGCCATCTCTTACAATGCCCAGGTCATCGTTCTGGATGAGCCGACTTCTTCGCTGACGGTGCAGGAAGTGAATAAACTCTTTGAGATGATGCGCATGCTGAAAGAACAGGGCATTGCGCTGATATACATCTCACATAAGATGGACGAAATTTTTGAAATTTGTGACCAGATTTCGGTTCTGCGTGACGGCAACCTGGTTATGACCAAGGACAGCAAGGACACCAACATGGGCGAGCTGATCACCGCCATGGTTGGCCGTTCGCTGGAAAGCCGCTTCCCGCCGGTGGACAATATCCCCGGGGATCCGATCTTGTCCATCCAGCATCTGTCCACCAAATATGCGCCTTATCTGCAGGATATCAGCTTTGATGTGCGCGAGGGCGAAATTTTTGGTCTGTATGGCCTGGTGGGCGCCGGACGTACAGAGCTGCTGGAAACCATTTTCGGCGTGCGTACCCGTGCGGCAGGGCGTGTGTATTTCCGCGACCACCTGATGAACTTCAACAATGCCCACGAAGCGATCGAGCATGGATTTGCCCTGATTACCGAGGAACGCAAAGCAAACGGCCTGTTCCTGAAGAGCGATTTGACATTCAATACTACCATTGCCAACCTGGACCAGTACAAAGGTGGCTTTGGGCTGTCAATGCCCAAAATGGTAAAAGCCACAAGCAAGGAGATCAAGGTCATGCACACCAAGTGCATGGGACCTGACGATATGATCACCAGTTTGTCTGGCGGCAACCAGCAAAAGGTCATTTTTGGCAAATGGCTGGAACGCGAACCCCAGGTCTTTATGATGGATGAACCTACGCGCGGTATAGATGTTGGCGCAAAGTACGAAATCTATGAGCTGATCATCAAGATGGCCAAACAGGGAAAGACGGTTATTGTTGTTTCCTCTGAAATGCCTGAGATTCTGGGTATCACCAACCGGATCGGCGTTATGTCCAACGGACATCTTTCCGGCATTGTGAATACCAAGGAAACAAATCAGGAAGAGCTTTTGAGACTCAGCGCAAAATACCTGTAATGGGGGATAATGATCTATGGCAACTGCAACACAAACTTCAAAAATTCTTTCGGCGGAGCAGGAAGCCAAGCTTCGCCAGCCAATCGATGAATATGTTGGGAAAATCCAGGCGCAGATCGATGAACTTCGTACTGACGGTACTGAAAAAGCTGTCAATATCCAGAATGAGCTGGATAACCTGAAGCGCGACCGCATCTATACCGCGCAGGAAAAAACGGAACGTGAGACCAAACTGAAGGCTGAATTGGCAGCGGCCAAGGCAGTTGAAGAAAAAAACAAGGGCCAGATCAACAAGCTGATCGCTGATGCCGAAGCCTATTTGAAAGCCCATTATGACAGCGACTATTACCAGGCGGTGGTGGCCAGCTGCAAGCAGGAAAAGGTACAAGCCCAGCAGAAATATCAGGCAACTGTAGAACAGCTGAAAAAGGAACACGAGACGGCGCTTTCCAAGCTGAGCAATCAGCAGGAAATCAAGGATGAAAAGTATGTCCACAAGAACCGCCTGTTCGACGCCAAAATGCAGTTGGATAAGGACTGCCAGGCAATCAAGGACCGCCGGCATGCCGCGTTTGATTACAAATATCACCTGATCGATATGCTGCGCCTGTCCAAGTTTACGGTTGGCGAGTCTCTGGCACAAAAGTGGGAAAACTACAAGTACACATTTAATCGCCGTGACTTTTTGCTGCGCAACGGTCTGTACATTGCAATCGTTATCATCTTTATTATACTGTGCCTGATTGCCCAGTTCGGCAAGAAAGTGCCGCTGCTTACCGTCAACAATATTTTGAACATTCTGCAGCAGGCTTCGCCGCGCATGTTCCTGGCTTTGGGCGTTGCCGGGCTGATCCTGCTGGCCGGCACGGACCTGTCCATTGGCCGTATGGTTGGTATGGGCATGACTGCCGCTACCATCATTATGCACAAGGGAATCAACACCGGTGCGGTTTTTGGCCATGTGTTTGATTTTACCGGGCTGCCGGTCGTTGCCCGCGTTATTTTGGCGCTGCTTGTCTGCATTGTCCTGTGCACAGTCTTTACCACCATCGCAGGTTTCTTTACAGCCAAGTTCAAAATGCACCCATTCATTTCTACGATGGCGAACATGCTGGTCATTTTTGGCTTGGTCACCTATTCAACCAAGGGTGTTTCCTTTGGCGGTATCGAAGGCAACATCCCCAGCATGATCATCCCCAAGATTGGCGGTTTCCCCACCATTATCCTGTGGGCTATCGCAGCTGTGATCATTGTGTGGTTCATCTGGAACAAGACGACCTTTGGTAAAAACCTGTTCGCAGTCGGCGGCAACGCCGAAGCTGCTGCTGTTTCCGGCATCTCGGTATTCCGCGTTACGGTAGGCGCGTTTATTCTGGCAGGCATTCTGTATGGCTTCGGCTCCTGGCTGGAATGCATCCGTATGGTGGGCTCCGGCTCCGCTGCATATGGTCAGGGCTGGGAAATGGACGCCATCGCGGCCTGCGTTGTGGGCGGCGTTTCTTTCACCGGCGGTATCGGCAAGATTTCCGGCGTGGTTGTCGGTGTGTTCATCTTCACCGCGTTGACTTACTCTCTGACCACTTTGGGTATTGATACGAACCTGCAGTTCGTGTTCTCCGGCATCATCATTCTGGTTGCTGTTATGCTGGACTGCCTCAAGTACGTTCAGAAGAAATAATCTATACCGGCTGTACGGCAAAAATTCGGCTGTGTTTATAAAAAACAGGCTGAATTTCCGGCGCTCCGGTGCCTCCCGGCATAAACCGCAGCGTATCATCAGATAATACAAAAGCATGTGCATGACAAAACAAATCGAAAATTTTGGGTTTTCGAGGAGG
>JABLTN010080083.1_pt1 | contig 11281 bp, 20 predicted proteins | sample 7160141 | NCBI WGS metagenome assembly JABLTN01 (sample SAMN14651226, study PRJNA627086) | human gut metagenome | isolation source: feces | host: Homo sapiens | reverse complement strand
TTCATTCGCATTCATTATACCGCGAATGCGAAACATTTGCCTATCTGTACTATTTCAAATCTGTATGCATCATACCATGCATTTTTTTAATTCAGTCATTACTTTCTGAACAATTGTTTCAGGAATTAAAATACCTAGATCAGCTGCCACACCTGCTTCTGCACTACGTTGTCTTAAGATTTCTGACTGTTTTCCTTTTTGAACGAATTCCATGAATGCACTACGATACTCCATATCGTCTTCCATTCCTTTTTTACGTTCTGACAATTGTGTAGGCATTGATGGATGTGCTTTGCTACGAGCTTGTTCCTGTTGTGTAGCAAAAGCTTCATCTTCATCTACAATAGATTTTGCCATAGTATCCAAGAACGCTTGACGTTGTGCTACCTTGCCTTGTAACTCTTTGTCACGTTTTTGCAAGATATCAAATTCTGCCTGTAACATTTCCAAGTTTGTATTAGGATCGTTTTTGTTGACCTCATCTTGAATTTCTTTAAATCTTTTTTGAATCTGTTCGTGATTCATTGCATTGAATGCTGCTAGTTGTTGCTTTGTAAACATTAATTAATAGCCTCCTTGATCTGCAACAACAAACTCAGTCTTTCTCGTTTCTTTTCATTTTCTTTTTTAGTCCGTTCTTCATCCATTAAAGACTTTGCCCTTGCTTCAATAGATGTTTGATCATTTGCAGGAATCGAGACTGCCGAAACATCATAAATTTTTGATACTTTACGTGTTGTCCACATCTTTTTAGATCTATCATATGATTCCTCATCCACCATGTATCGCCATGACATCTGAGTAACCATTCCTGCCTGAATACTGTCGTACAAACGTTTTGCAGCTTCTGTTCTTCCTAAATCTGCTGCAACAAACAATCCATGTTCATCTACTTCAACAATAAGTGAACCATTGCTTGTACGTGCATATACCATTCCTCCATGATCAAATTGGAAGATGATATCACTCATATCAGCGTTGTCCAAACTTGAACGCTCAATCAACTCATATACATCATTACCTTCATAATCTCGATAAAGCACATAAGGTTCAAATGTTGTAGCATATCCTTCAACATAGTATTGAGTATCAATCCGTTTATTTTCCGTCACCGGGTTCATTTGGAACGGGATCGAGCGCATTTGGATTTTGCGGTTCGGTTTCGCCATTGTAACTAATTCCTCCTTGATTTGATTTAGTTACCTGGATGTATTCACCTCGAATAAAACGTTTCTTACCTTCATCATCTGGTAAAGGCGCTTTGTTCATAATATTTAATGCCCCATTTGTATCAATCATTCCTCTATCGAACATTTGAGTCGCAACATTTAATTTTGTTTGTGTTGAATCATACTGTAAACGATCGCTTGTAAGAATGATTTCACTACCATTCATAATCTGATTTACGGAATATAACATTCCACTCAATACTTCTCCAACTTCAATAAAAAATGGTTCAATAATTGATTCATAAAATGCATTCCATTCATCAGGTTTATATTTATTTTGTAAAATAGCTTCACTAATTCCAAAATAGCTGTATACACTATTTTCAATGGCTTGCTTCTGCTTGGCATCCACTAATAGTGGTTTACTTTCAATTGGTTTTACTTCATCAAAACGATTATCAACAAGAAATACACCTGTTTCATTTTTGTTCAGGTTATTTCTTAAGATCATGTTCTGTTGTTCCTTGTAATCCTCGTCATCATCAATTGGCGTTGAAATTCTAGCCAAGAATCGAACAATAGAACTTGATTTAATCGCATTGATTGCTCCTTCTTCCTGAGCAAGCATCAATTTAGCTGTTGTATCAAATGCATCATTGGTATCACCAAAGTAATCATTTTTATACTGCATTTGTCTTAAATGCCCTACTTTGCTGTATTCAATCAATTTTGTTTCGCCATAGATGAAATTAAAATAAATATAAACTACACCATTGATTTCTTTTAACTGACACTGACTTGGTACTGCGGGCCACAATCCCTTTATCATTCCATATTCATCTTCAATTGGAATAATGAAAGCATTGTTTTCTGCAAAATAGATAGTTGCCAATCTTTTGTAAAATTGACTAGCTGTCATATAAGGATTTGGCTTTTTCTTAACCAAATAGTTATATATCTTGCTTTTGTAGTCTTTGTTTGTCAGTTCAGGTGAAGCTTTTCCACATGATGTGGCAATTCGATTGATACATGCTCTGCAAAGTCCAATCTCATATATTCCACCATCATATGACGAATACACTGGTGAATATCCACCTAAGCTTGCAAACATTGAATGTAATTGATTTTGTTTAGGTGCTGGCTTATTTAGTCCTAATAGACTTCCTAGCAAACCAAATCTTTTTCTTCTGCTTTTAGCCACTAATTCACCTTCCTTTTCTTGTTTTCAAGGCGGTACTTGAATGTATCCCACCATTTTTGTCTTACTGTATATGCATCAATAACAGATGCATACCCATCAATATGTTTTCTTGGATCAGTTTTAATCATGCGGACACGATTGTCCTCCGCAACTTTCTTTAATGCAACGCTAGACATATGTGCTTGTAAAAGTCCATTCGTTCCTGTATGAACAAATCCGTCTCTTACATATCCTGTAAATTCATTAATAACAGGTGTAAGGTTAGTACCCTGAATGACATCATCCATCTTGTATCCGTATTTCTTCATATCATCCACAAGATACTGTGCCGAATAGCGGTCATATCCGACGACAACGCAATAAATCTTGTATTTCTTACGTAGCATTTCAAACCATTCCGTAACATCTTCATACCGTACAAAGTTTTCCCCACTTGGGCTTAAATATCCCAATTGAATAAACTTCGTATATGGTATTTTGTCTCTTTCCTCTAGCTCCTTGATTTTTAATGTTGGAAGCCAAAAATGAGTAAATATGTAGTCCTGTTCTTGAATTCGTATAACAACAGATGCGGCTGTTAAATCGGTTGTTTGTGACAAGTCAATTCCACCAACTGCATATGTATGTGCAAAATCTTCAAATCTAAGTTCTTCACCTTTAACTTTGTTAATATCTTCCGCGCTAAATAATGCTTCCGTTGAATTCTGTTTGATATTCGCATATTTTGTTATGAATTCAGCCTTATATGTCGGTGAGCTATGTGCTTTTAAAATTTCATTCTGCAAATATTCATAAGAAACTGATATTCCAAGGTTTGGCATTGCTTTTCTTAATTCAATAGGATCATCCCATTTTTGAATATCATCAATCATATAAAAGAAAGGCAACATTTGTTTTTCATCAGACGTACCAAGTAAAACGGATGTTCCACGAACAAATAATTCATCATATAATCCTTCATCAATATAGTTTGCGGTACTTACAGGAATATAAAGTGGATCAGGTCTTGCACCACCTGCCGACAACATAACGTTGTACATTTTCATACCCGCTTCACCTTCCCAGGCTGCAAACTCATCAAAGATTGTCAAATATGGGTTGAATCCGTCTGACTTTTTAGATGCAAAGGCAATTGGCTCCCATCTACAGTTGTTCTGTTTCATGTAGATATCTGTTCTACGTTTTTTTACTCTTTGACTCAACGCTTTAGAGTGTTCCATCATTTGATACAGAACATTGTAAATGATCTGCGCTTGTTTTAACTTTGGCGCTATATTGTATATCTGCATACCTGCTTCATCAGATGTAAATCCAACATCAAGTTCAATACCTGCACAAAGAAATGATTTTCCTTGTTTTCGGCCCATGACCGTAGGTATTTCACGAAACTGCCTTTTTCCATTCTTATCAACAAGCCCGAATATGCACGCAATATAGTATTTTTGCCAAGGCTCAAGCTTTACTTTTGTTGTTTTTCCTTCTACGTGATGACAAAACGTTTCAATAAACGCTATATGCATTTCCGCTTTTTTCTCATCGTAGAAGAAATCTCCATTTGCTAAACCTCTTTCAACATATTGAAGATTAAGCTTTATCCACTTACCGACTACATCTTCACCCGATTTAATACGTTCTTTATAAACGTCTAGATATTTCATTTAAATCTGCTCATGAACTCATCAAATTCATCACCCTTTTTTCCGGATACTTCTGTTGTTTTTGAAAGTGAAGTAGGTGACAAGCCAAGTTCTTTGCAGTATTTCATGATCTGATCACGTAATTGAACGGTAATAATGTAATATGGTGAGCGTGATAAATTCGTTGCACCAGCCTTGTTCGTGTATTCAACAACCATCTGTAATGTTTTGAAACCATTTGCTTTACTTGAATCTCTCCATTGCTTCATTGTTGAATCATATTGGGCCAAGGCATCTGCAAGTGAATCAACCGCAACCGAATATTCAGGAGAAAATGTGCCTAAATTCTCTAGTTGTGAATTGATTCTTTTTTTCCATGCTCCTTTTTGCATTCATCATCCTCCCTTCCACATCCTATAAGCATTCCGTTTTCATCAAATTCAAAAGATGGTTTACGTTTGGAATGTTCTTCAGCATGACATAAGTCACACAACGCTTCCAAATTAGAATCACCAAATAGAATGTGTATATCTCTATAGTTGTCCTGGTCAATGTGTACTTTGTGGTGTACGCAAGTCGACCTGGTATAGATACCTTTTTTTAAACATCTTTCACAAAGCGGATGCGCCTTTCTATACGCTTTACTTTTCTTTTCCCAAGCCTTGCTTGAGTAGAATTTTCTAGCATAATTTCTAGCGCCCGTTTTCGTTGCTTCTGAACCATAATATTTTTTCATATCGCTGCATTCAAAGATTTGATTACAGTTACAGTTAGTAGGAAAGGACGACAACATGATCAGTAAAAACTTTGAATGCAGTGATATGAAAAAGACCCGTGTTTCCACAGGTCTTTTTCAAACGGGCACAATAATGAAACAATCCAAGAACTACCTTGTTTGTTCTAGAAGATGTTTTCCAATCTTCACAACTACAGAATATCACGGTTTTTCTTTGTACACTGTACAAAATGAAGAAATTCAGATTTTACCCCCTCTCGTGCGCGCATGACCGAGTTTTTTTAAACTCCCCACGCCGTTCCCCAAAACGCAAAAAACTTCCGAAAGATAGGGGGGTCTATGCTGATCTGATCCATGCTCTGGGCGCTTTCAGGGTTAAAAATCAAACCTATGCAGCTACCTCCACGCCGCCCCGTTAACGGCTTCAATCATATGACTATCATATATTTATTATTGTGTTGAAAGATGTTTCAACATGCGTTGTTGAAAGCGTTGTTTCATAACATGGCCATGAGTACATTAATAAAACACGCGCGCACGTTCTTATATATGCAATAAGTTTTGCATCACTCCAATACATTGAATCATGCGCACCCGTTCCATATGTTCAAGCGTGCTACTTGTCTTCCTGGAACTGAAGCAAACCCCACAAAAAAAAGGACGTTCACAACGTCCATACATGTATATATTTAATGGTCTGTTAACTATATGTTATAAGACTAGAACCGAACACACTCAAAAGCCTTTTAAATAGGCGCTAGCAAGCACCTTTGCAAAACAAAAAGCTTTTTAAAAAAATGAGCACTTAAAAAATAAGTTTAGGAGGTGTAAACATAGAAGAAAAAAGACACGTTTAATTTTACGTGTCTAGTCTTTATTTTCTTGTATATCATTTATATTTAATTCAATTATTTTTTCTTTTGTTGCCTTATCAATTATATTTATTTCCAACCCCATCCAATCGCATAACTTTATAAACTCACCTAAGTTCATTCTATCATTTGAAATCGTATTACTTAACGATTGACGCGTACGGGTTATATGTTTTGCGTATTCTATTTGTGTTTTGTTTCGCATTGTGAATAAAGCTTTTATTTTCTCTTTTAACATTTTTTTGCCGTCCTTTCTTTATGTGTATATTATCATATTTACTTTGTAAATTCAAACTGCAACGTTGTAAATAAAAAATATTACATTTTATTATTGACAATGTAATATTTATGATGTACATTGTAAATGTCTTAAGTGACACACGCAAGAAAGGAGGTAAAAAGCGTGAGGTTTTCTAGAGTAGCTAGAAAGAAAGAAGAAAGAAAGGCTAAAAGAAAAGAATGTATATATACAGTATTGAGCTGGACACTTGAACTTATATATACATCCTCATTAATTGAAGCCCTGAAGCTTCTTAAAAAGATTATATCTAAGTGGCTTTAAGTCACTTGGATATATCTATTATATCACGCTTTATTATATGGATCTAATTAAATTAGTTTTATGTTTATCTATCGCATTAAATGCATATCTATTGAAAAAGATCATTAATAAATAAGGAGGTTAAGGATATGTTATCTATTTATGAAACTACAGTTAAACACGTGGCTTATATGGCTACACAGTACGATGATTTTGCACATTCTACAGACGGCGCAATTATGGAAGCGCTTGGGGATGAAATTCTAGAAAACATGTATGATGATGAACTTCTTCCATTATGGTTCGAGTTCAGGAGTGAGCGTTATTATGAAGAATATTACAAATTGAATACAGATGAACTTAATGAATGTTTATCAGGCAATGAACCGGATGAAATTGTAAGAATGACTTTGTTTGGTAATTTCAATTATAACGATGATTATTTTATGATCGATGATCTTGAAAACTTGGAAAGCTTCCAAGAATGGAAACTTGTAGAAGAAGCTAGAAAAGATAATGAATTCAAACAGTGGCTTACTGATGAAAAAAGTGACTATGATATGGAATGGTTAGAAGAAGCTAGAAAACAATATTCAGCTTACTTGAAAGAAGGGTACTAACATGTTAACCCGCAAAGATCTTGACAAGATGAGCGCCGTCCAGGTGCTCATACTTGCATTTTTAAAATTATATTTAGCAGCATGTACATCTGGCTTAATTATGGGCATAATATTGGGCCTTTTAAATATCATACTACCACTTATTTATTAATTGTAGGAGTTAAGCAATGGAACTTTTAGAAATTAAATTATTGCATAAATATGCAAGAATCAGATCATATATGAATGATCTTATTTCTGGTAATTTTATCGTGTATGATTTTCTTTATGAGTGTTTAGCGGATCATATTGAATCATTTGTTTATGATCTTGCTTATATCGAAAATGAAAAAGTTATACGCGTTTATTATGATCAACTTTTAGTTGATTCTAAACAAGTAAGCAAAGAACTTTATACGTTTGTTATAACCGCTTTTGAAGATAATGAATGGAGATTTTAGAAATGAACAATAAAAAATATATCGAATCAGTAGAAAAAAAGATTGATCAGCTCAACGCAAATAGTCTAAAGGCAAATAGTATAATGCCTTTTTCAATAAATAGACATTTAAATGGGCTATATGATCTCAGTTATGGCATGGATGTAATCGCATGGATGCTTAAACCACGCGAACTTTGGCAACTTGTTAACACTTTATACGTATTGAATATTTTGGGAGGGCTAAAAAATGACAATGTGGAAGAAAGAAAGAAAACATTTTAATTATTATGTTACAAATGAGCGGAAAAAACCGCACATTTATGTTGAAGCGTTAGGAACTCCCAGCGCTTTAACTGAAAAAGTTTTAAAAGATCATGGTTTTAAATTTGATCATAATAAATGTATGTATGCAGCAGCTCAGACAAATGCCTTAAGGCTTTTTGTCGCTCATGATCTTGATAAGCTTTTCAATTATGATATTCATTTGTTTTTTAATACTGAAGCAAAAAAAGAGTTATGTACTCCAGACATCCAGGAAATAAAAGATATTTGTTATTTCTTCAAGATTTACAAATGTTATATAGATATATTAAATAAGGATCTTTTTAAGATCTGTAAGCCAGGCTCAAAAAGCTTGCTGGCAACTTATAATACTAATTCAAAAACTATAGACGTTTTTAATAGAAACAAATTACAAGAAAGTTATATATACAATGATGGAAAAATCGAAAAAATCAGTGTTGAAAAAGCTGCACCAAAAAAGAAGAAAAAAGCAGCACTTACAGAACAACAAAAGATCAATAAAATGCTTGAAGAGTTTCCATTTTAGGAGGTAAAAAAAATACAGTATATAAAAGACTTCATCTCAGCAAGATAGAATAAGTGCGTTGTGCTATAATTTGTAGTATATAAATATATAATAGATTAATAAAATATTTAAAGGAGGAAACACCAATGGTTGGATCAGAAAAAAACGAATTAAAAAAGGTTTTAAATATTGTTAAAAAGTTCAAAAGTGGTAAAAACCTTACAATTGAAGAAATTAAAACTCTAGCATATACAGATATAAGGATGCTAGAGACAGATGAATGGAGTTCTGTAGATGACACTCTTTCTTATATTTTGGAAGAATACGGAGAAGAGTGGTCTGAGTATGATGATCGTTTCCCTAATAATACGTATCTATACGGGTATGTCTTAGAAGGACATATCTTTGTAACTGGTTACACTGGTGTAGCTGGTTGCTATTGGTATGAAGAAACGGGGATGCTATGCGCTTAAAAAAATAACAGCCTATAAAAAGGCTGCTTTTTTTATACTTTCATTTTGCTTATTTGCTTCTGGATCAGCTGCAAAAAGTTTTTCTTGTTTCTTTTGTTTGAATATAAAAAAGGCCTTAAAAGCTTACTGAAAGCAATTAAAACCCTAATTAATTAACCATCTATATTATAAACCGTGTTTTTCACTTTTTCAATTTAAAAAGTTCCTCATTTGTCTAGGATCTAGAATACTAAACACTTTCATTAAGTTTGATCTTGAATTAATATAAAAATATTTTGAATCCTTTTTGAGACCATTTCCAATTTCTTTATTCAATAACTTTACAACCAAACTATCAAACTTTTCTTTATTGACTTCGAAATACCATACTTCTTTAGAACCATCTGTTTCTAAAGAAATAATTTCTGCATCATCCGAACATACAACAACTATTGTTATATCTTTATATCTTATATAAATATCAGTAAATAAAAACATATCTTCAAGCATTCAAACACCCCCAGAAGCTTATTTATCCAGGATCATAAAAACTTTTTCAAGTTGTTCTTGAGAAGTTGGAAAAAACTTTTGAGATTCTTTTTCGTGCTTGCATAGAATCGAACCGTCAAAAAACTTTTCCAGCAACTGAGAAAACTTCTCCTTCTTCACATAATAAACATAATTCACAGCCACATCTTCATCATCATGTGCGTTATATTCAAAAACTTTTTCAACCATCTTAGAACAAACAACACCAATTTGTACATTATCATATCTCACAAAAACTTCTTTGTAAGAAAACTTATTTTTGTCCATTTCATCACTCCTAAAAAACTTTCTACACATCAAGTAATATTCTCATAAACTTTTTATATTCTTCTTCTGAGCTTAGATAAAACTTATTGCAACCATTCATTACGTCTTCATAGTTTAAGCAATCAATTTCATTGTCTAAAAACTTTCTATATAAACTTTTGAATTGCGGTTCACAAATATAATGCTTAATAACGAGTATACCATTCTTATCATAATTACACCTATAAAACTTTTCATCTGCCATATAAACACATACAACACGATCTCCGTATTGTACAAATAAACTTTGTGTATTATTGATCATAAACAGCTTATTAAGCTCATCACCTATATTTATATGTTTTTCTGTTAAAAACTTTGGTAATTTGTATTTCATTTTCTTTACTCCTTAAACTTTTCTAATAAACTTATTTCTGTATAATTATCGTGGAGGATAACAAAATGACAGAAAATGAAAAAAGTAATGATGGTGTTCAATCTAGAACTAAAGGCACAGTCAAGAAAGAAATACCATCAGAAGGCGGAAAATAACCTCCATAGTCACTATCGTTGTTCGATGGTGACTATTTTCATTTCATCATTAATAAAAACTTTTGCTCCTGGCAATGCACAAGCTTCTGAAAAACTTTTCTCAGATACACTTTTTCTTGGTACTATAGTAAATTCACCAGTTCTTTCTGAATGCATTTCAATATATCCGCACGCAATAAAACTTCCTTCTCTAGTATAGAAATATCCAATTGTCATGTTATCACTTTCAAAAACATCTTCCTGAATAGTTCCAAAAGTCATTTCAGACAATCCTTTGCCTTTTCTAATCAAATTAACTAATGCTCTAAAAAAATTAATAACATGAGCATGTACAGTAAACGAACTTATTAATGTTAATAAAAATGTAATCAAAACACTTTTATAAATATTCCATTTCAAATAATCACTAAAGAAGAAGCAAACAAGAATATTAAATAACGATAAGATCATCAAATGCAATCTTTCTTTATCTGCTCGGTCTTGTTCTTCAATCACATTTGTGCATGTTAAAACGTAATAATTTAAATATCCACATCCACCAGCTGCAACAAACGCTAGTAAAACATCTTTTATGAAATCTTCCACAATATCACTCCTATTTATCTGCAATCGTTTCTACAAAACAATTATAATAAACATATCTTTTTCCATCATAATCAAATTTTACATATCCGCCATCATTTGTTTCAATATCAATTCTACCTTCATAGCTAGCTATAATTTTTCCATCTGCTGTATACACATTGATTATTCTATTCAATCCACCATTCATATCTGATTTTATATCAGTACCCCAACGATCCATAGATGCACATCCAAATAAGGAAACGCCAATCATTCCAACCATTAATAATTTGTATATTTTATTCATTTTATTCCTCTTTTCTATGTCCGATAACTATATATTATCAGACTAACTACAAACCTTTTAAAAGCCTAGTAAATAGGCTACTTTGTAACACTTTTCTAAAATAAAAACTTTATGAATTTTTGAGCCATGTTATAATGGACTCATGATATCAACTAAGAAACTTTTAAAGTACATAAACAGACATCCAAAATGCAATTCTATTCAAATAGCAAATAAGTTCTTCAAAGGAGACGAAAGAACATTAAAAATAGAGTTAAAGAAAATAAATCAATATTTTCATTGCGAACCGTATAAAGATCAAAACGGCATACAGCATTTGTACGATTTTGATCTTTCATTTGAAGGAAAACAATATCTGAGCACCAATTTTTCAGAGTGGTTTAGATTTTGGTTTCCTGTAGGTGTATCTATTCTTGCACTAGGTGTATCTATTGTCGCTCTTATTTTAAAGTCTCAAAATTAACGATGACTATATACACATATCAAAACAATTATCGATATAATCAAACTTACAGTAGAAATCGTTGATGATAAATAAAAGCAGATGCTTTCTCTATCTGTCTGTAAATGCATTTTTTTTAATATCTTTTTCATTTATCAAAATCT
>JABLTN010075348.1_pt1 | contig 11306 bp, 9 predicted proteins | sample 7160141 | NCBI WGS metagenome assembly JABLTN01 (sample SAMN14651226, study PRJNA627086) | human gut metagenome | isolation source: feces | host: Homo sapiens | reverse complement strand
TTGGAAAGGCGCACCATCGTGTCGTAGATCGCGGCGTCGCCGTGGGGGTTCAGGCGCATCGTCTGTCCGACGATGTTCGCGCTCTTCGTGCGCGCACCGGTGAGAAGCCCCATCTTGTACATCGTGTAAAGGAGCTTTCGGTGCGAGGGCTTGAAACCGTCGATCTCCGGAATGGCGCGCGAAACGATGACGGACATCGCGTAGGGCATGTAGTTCGTTTCCAGCGTCTCGGTGATATTCTGCTCCACCACATCCGCGTGGAGGCCCATGACGTTCGGGTCCGCGCGGCGGTGGGTCTGCTTTGGTGTTTTGTCGCTTTTTTTCATTCGGATACCTCAAAATCGCTCCGACGGCAATATGGCCGCCGGTCATACTATTTCTAATATATCCTATCACACTTTTTTATGCTCTGCAACACCGCGGAGGAAGAGAAAATTGCCGCAAAACGCCATTTTTTCGCCAAAGGCGCACAAAACCGGCGCAGCAGCGCATATTGGCAAAATCGCGGCGCAGAGTGTACAATGCAGATACCCCAACAGGTATGGAGGTCAAACGATGAAACAGTGTATGGACGCCGACAATCTGCACCATCGGCTCAAAAAGGTCATCGGTCAGGTGCAGGCCATCGACCGCATGGTGGACGAGGACGTCCCCTGCGAGGATATTCTTGCGCAGATCAATGCGGCCAAATCCGCGCTGCACGGCTGCGGCAAGGTCGTTCTCGAGGGGCACATCAAGCACTGCGTGCGTGACGGCATCGAGCACGGCGACGCGGACAAAACGATCGAGAACTTTACGAAGGCGGTCGAGCGCTTTTCGAACATGGGCTGAGCAGGAGATAAACCCTCTCACGCGCCCGTTTTCAGTAGAATTGCACGAAAGAAGAGAAGCAGTTTTGTGCTGCTTCTCTCTTTTTGCGCGCTTTATAACCTATACACCCATATGTATAATAAGCCCATACCCCTATGGTACAGAAGGGGGTCACTTCCGTGAAACTGGCAATGGAAAAGCTGGAGCATTTTTTAGAGCTGGGCGGCACAAAAAAAGATATCACACTGCTCGTGATCTCCGGCATCGCGCTGATCGTCAGCATTTTTGATCTCGTCCCCTTGCCGTTCGACGCCTCGTGGGCCGCGATCATCCTCTGCGGCATCCCCATCATTTTAGAGGCCGTCATCGGCCTTGTCACGGCGTTCGACATCAAGGCAGACGTGCTCGTCTCGCTCGCGCTGATCGCGTCGGTCTGCATCGGCGAAGACTTCGCCGCGGGCATCGAAAAGCTCGCCCACATCCGCGCCTATCAGGCCGCGGGCGATAAGGTCTGCATGATCGGCAACGGCGTGAACGACGCGCCCGCGCTCAAGGCCGCCGATGTCGGCATCGCAATGGGCGGCGCTGGGCAGCGACATCGCCGTGGACGCCGCGGATATCGCGCTCGTCGACGACAAAGTCAAGGAGCTGCCGCACCTCATCGCGCTCTCCAAGCGCATGATGCGCACCATCAAGCTCAATATAACATTCTCGCTCACGCTCAACTTCATCGCCATCGTGCTCGCCATCACCGGCACACTGAACCCTGTTGTCGGCGCGCTGGTCCATAACGCAGGCAGCGTGCTTGTCATCACAAACTCGGCCCTGCTGCTAAAATGGAGGCAAACCGCCTCGCAGAGTTTCGCGTCCGCAGGCGCGAAATCTGTTTGATCGTAAATTCCGACGACAGGCGCGTCGGAATTTGCTCTTTGCGCGGAGCGTGTGTCGCAGCCGCGCTGCGAGCGGCAAGGCGCGAAGCGCAGCGAATCCTTTTCAAAAAGAGTGGATTGCAAAATTGCGATCCACCCTTTTTGATTTTCTTTTATTTTCTGCGCCAGACAGAGGGCATTAAGAGGACAAGCAGCGGCATGATCTCAAGACGGCCGAGCAGCATGATGGCGCTCATCGTGAGCTTGCTGATGCCGGAGAGGAAGCCGAAGTTGCACGTCGGTCCCACTGCGCCAAGGCCCGGGCCCACGTTGCTGATGGCCGTGAGCGAGGCGGTGAACGCCGCGGTAAAGTCGATGTTGTCAAGCGACAAAATCAGCGTGCCAAGCAGCAAAATCGAGATATAGGTGAAGAAGAAGACCGAAACGGACGAGACGGTCTCCTCCGTCACGCGATGTCCGTCGAGCGTGATGGGGCGCACCTCGCGCGAGTGCATCACGCGCCGCAGATCACGCCGCAGCGACTTGCACAAAAGCACGATGCGCGAGACCTTGACGCCGCCCGCCGTAGAGCCCGCGCAGCCGCCGAAAAGCATCACCAGCACGAGGATACAGCGGCAGAACTGCGGCCAGAGGTCAAAATCCTCCGTGCAGTAGCCGGTCGTTGAAATGAGCGTTGTCACCTGAAAGGCCGCATTCTCGATGGCCGAGCCGATGTCGCGCCCCGTGCGCACGATCAGGTCCGCCGCGATCATCGCCGACGCGCCGACCACGACCAGCGAGTAAACGCGCAGCTCCTCGCTCTTGAGCGCCTCGCGGAAGCGGCGCGTCACGCAGAGGTAGAGGAGCGTAAAGTTCACGCTTGCGGCAAACATGAAGAAAATGAGGATCCAGTTGACAAGATGCGACTGATAATACGCGATGCTCGCATCCCGGATGGAAAAGCCGCCGGTAGAGATCGTCGTCAGCGCCGTGGTGATCGCATCGAACAGCGGGAGGCCCGCAATGCGCAGCAGCAACGCCTCCGCCACGGTGAGCGCGATATAGATGCGGTACAGGATGCGCGCCGTCTCACCCGTGCGGGGGCGGAGCTTTGTGCTGATGGGGCCGGGGGATTCCGCTTTCATCAGGTTCACGCTGCCCTCACTGAGCTTGGGCAGCAGCGCCAGCATGAGAACGAGGATACCCATGCCGCCCATCCACTGCGTGAGCGCGCGCCAGAATTGGATGCCCTGCGGCAGCGACGCAGGCGACGGGAAGATGGACGCGCCGGTCGTCGTCAGGCCGGAGACGGTCTCGAAAATGGCGTCGATAAAGCTGCAGCTGCCGCTGAAAAAATACGGCAGCGCGCCGAACACGCTCAGCGCGATCCAGCACAGTGCCACGCAGACAAAGCCGTCGCGCGTCTGGAGCCGCGCGTTGTCCGCGCGGATGAGCGAGAGCAGCACTCCCACGCCGCCGCAGATGAGCAGCGCGTACAAAAAGGCCCTCTGGTCAACACCACCGTCGAACACGCTCAGCAGCAGCGGCGGGATCATACAAAGCGCCTCGATACAGAGAATGACGCCCACGATTCTGAGAATAAGATTTTGGTTCATAATGAAACTTCCTTGCCGCAAGCAGCCGGCACATCAGCCGAGAATATCGTTGAGGTCCTGCAAAAAGAGCTTTTTCGCCACCACGATCACGCGGTCGCCCGCATGGATCTGGGAATGACCGTTCGGGATCTCCATCCGGCCGTTGTGCACGATGGCCGCAACGAGCAGGCCGTTTCGAAAATGCAGGTCGCTGAGCGGCCGGTCGAGAAAGTGCGTGGCACTCGTCGCGGTGAATTCGACCGCCTCGATCGCGCCACCGAGGATATAGTGCAGGCTCTCCACCGCGCTGCCCTGCGAGTTGGCAAGGCCGCGGACGTAACTTGAGATCTGGCTTGCAATGATGGCCTTGGGCGAGATGACCGTGTCGAGGCCCGTGAGGTTCACGATGTCGAGATACCCCATGCGCGACATCTTCGGCACGACCTTCTTCACGCCGTAGCGCTTCGCCGTGAGCGCCATGAGGAGGTTTTCCTCGTCGCGGTCCGTCACAGCGATGAACGCGTCGCAGTGGAAGATACCCTCGGATTCGAGCAGGTCGTGATTCGTGCCGTCGCCGTGGATGACGGTGACTTTCGGCAGCTTTTCCGCGAGCGTGAGACATTTGGCCTCGTCCTTTTCCACGATCGTCACGTGCGTGCCGATGTCGGTGAGCACCCAGGCAAGGTACTGTGCGATGCGGCTGCCGCCAAGGATGCTCACGCGGCGGATGGGCGCCATGGCCCTGCCCATCGAGCGCAGCACGCGCGTCGTCTCCGCGGGCGTGCCGATGACGTACACGCGGTCGCCCGTCTGCGGGACGAACGAGCCGTTCGGCACGATGACCTCTTCCCCGCGCTTGGCCGCGCACATGAGGATGCTGTTGGGATTTTCGCGGTTGTAGTCGATGAGGGACTTGCCGACAAGGCTGTCGCCCTCTTCGGTCTGAAAGCCGATGAGCTCGACAAGTCCGCGGGCAAACGTCTCCACGCTGAACGCAGACGGCACGCGCAGGATGCGCGAAATTTCCTGCGCGGCGGCATTTTCGGGGTTGATGATCATATCAAGCCCGATCTCGCGGCGCAGGATCGGTGCATCGCGGAAATACTCGGGGTTGCGTACGCGGGCGACCGTGTGCTTCGCGCCGAGCTTTTTCGCCATCAGGCAGCAGATGAGGTTGACCTCGTCGTTTTCCGAAACGGCGATGAGAAGGTCCGCCTCGCGCACGCCCGCCTCCAAAAGGACGCTGGCGCTCGCGCCGTTGCCCTCCACACACATGACGTCGAGCATGGAGTCAACGTGGTCGAGCACGGCGTTGTTGCGGTCGATGACGACCAGATCGTGGTTTTCGCCCGTCATCTGCTCGGCGATGGCGTAGCCGACCTTACCGATACCGACAATGATGATTTTCATTTCTGTGTTTCTCCTAAATTCTCTTCGGCTTCCGCCGTGTGCTGCTTACGCAGCACCATCAAAACGCTGTTGAATTCCGCCCCCATGATCAGCATGACCGAGGCGAGATACAGCCACAAAAGCAATACGATCACCGCGCCGAGCGTGCCGTAAATGACGGAGTAGCGCGCGATGTTTTCAACATAATACGAAAAAAGGAATGACAATACGAGCCACATCACGAGCGAGAACACCGCGCCCGGCCAGATACGGTTCATCCGGTGCGACTCCTGTGCAAGGCCGTACATCATCGCGATGAGGAAGAATACGATGCCGCCGATGATAACAAAGCGCAGGCTCGACCACAGGCGGATGAAGCCGTCGCTGAACGTGATATAGGCCGACAGGTGGCTCGACACGTAGTTCAGCACCCGCCCGCCGACGACGGACAGTCCGATGGACAAAACGACCATTAAAATCAGGCTCAGCGTATAAAGCAGGAGCTTGAGCTGATAGCGCAAAAACTGCGTGGGCCGGTGCTCGCCGTAGGCCCGACGGACAGAGCCCAGAAGCGAGCTTGCCGCGCGGTAAGGAAAGTAAATGGAAAAAATCAGTGAGAACCACAAAAGCCGTGGGCTTGAATCGCGGCTGACATAAGTGAAATACTGCTCGATGATCTCGAGCGCCTCCTGCGGGATGAATGCGCGAATTTCATACAGAAAGCCGCTGATATCCACGGACATGATGCCGACTAAGTTGCTCAAAAAGATCAAAAGCGGGAAAAGCGCAAACAAAAGGTAGTATGTGAGCGCCGCACTGTCGCGGCCGACATGATGATCGAAGTACCGCCTGACCATCAGGTAGATGCCTTTCAAAAAGCGGTGCCGGTCAAGATACTGCTGCAAGGGCGATGCTCACCTCCTCAAAAGTCGATTTCTCTTTAATTTATGTAGTATAGCACAGCCCATTACGAAAGGGAAGCGCAAAAGCGCACCATGACATACTTTTTACAGAAATAAAGCCGGAAAAGGGGTTGACAGCACGGGAAAATGTGCATAATATAGTGCCGTTAAGTTCATACATCGTCCGGTAGGTAAGGCTACCACAAGGATACGGACTGCTGCCGCGGAGTAGTGGAGACACTATGAGAGGGTTTGAACAGGTTGCATCGAAAGCAAGGTGCCATCTAATGCAGTTTCACCGCCTCGTGATGCTAAAGCTTGAACGGTAAGGAAACTTTTCGCCAGGGGCGGGTGTTTCTTGATTGTCGCTCCCATAGCCGCGTCGCCGGACGCAGGATATGGGGGATTTTTTTATCGCAAAATTCACCTGAACACTTTGATTTGGCACTATCTTCAGAAAGGAGGAGTCGGTATGGTCGGCTTTGAAGAAATGCGCGACGAACTGCTGGAAAGAATCGAGGATCTGCTCAAGCGAAAACAATATACCGCGCTGCGCGACCTGCTTGCAGACCTGGAGCCCGCGGATATCGCCTCGCTTTTTGAAGATTTGGACGAGGACAGCATTCCCCTTTTGTTCCGGCTCCTTCCCAAAGAACCCGCGGCGGAGGTGTTCGTCGAGCTCGATCCCGACGCGCAGGAGATGCTGATCCGCGGCTTTTCGAACACCGAGCTCAAAGAGGTTCTTGACGAGCTGTATCTGGACGATGCGGTCGACATCGTGGAGGAAATGCCCGCGAACGTCGTCAAGCGCATCTTAAAGCACGCGGACCCCGACACGCGCAAGAGCATCAATGAAATTCTCAAATACCCCGACGACAGCGCGGGCGCGCTGATGACGACGGAGTTTGTCGACTTAAAGCGCGATATGACCGTCGAGGACGCGCTCAAGCGTATCCGCCGCACCGGTACGGACAAAGAGACCATCAACGTCTGCTATGTCGTCGATCCGGCGCGCAAGCTGCAGGGCATCGTCTCGCTGCGAACGATCCTCCTCTCCGATGAGGACGACACCATCGACGAGATCATGGAGACGCACGTCATCTCTGTCTCCACGCTCGAGGATAAAGAGGACGTTGCGCAGACCTTCTCGAAGTACAACTTCATCGCCCTTCCGGTCGTCGACAAGGAAGACCGCCTCGTCGGCATCATCACGGTCGACGACGCCATCGACGTCATGGAAGAGGAGACGACCGAGGATATCGAAAAGATGGCGGCTATGCTGCCGACGGATAAGCCATACCTCAAGACGAGCGTCTGGGATACGTACAAGTCCCGTATCCCCTGGCTGCTGCTTCTGATGGTCTCGGCCACGTTCACCGGCCAGATCATCGCCCGCTTTGAAGACGCGCTCAGCGCGTTCGCCATTCTGACGGCTTATATCCCGATGCTGATGGACACGGGCGGTAACTGCGGCTCACAGGCGAGCGTCACGGTCATCCGTGGTATCTCGCTCGACGAGATCGAATTTTCCGACCTCTTCCGCGTCATCTGGAAGGAGATCCGCGTGGCGGTCGTCTGCGGCGCCACGCTTGCCGCAGCGAATTTCGTCAAGCTCATGCTCGTCGACAAGATGATCTTCGGCAATCCCATCACCATCACGGTCGCGCTCGTCATCTGCCTGACGCTCGTGGTCACGGTGTTTGCGGCCAAGGTCGTCGGCTGTACGCTGCCGCTGCTCGCCAAGAAGATCGGCTTCGACCCCGCGGTCATGGCTTCGCCGTTCATCACGACGGTCGTGGACGCCATCTCGCTGATGATCTACTTCAACTTTGCCTCGCTTCTTCTCGGAATCTGATAAAAATACGAAAAACTCTTTTCAATCGCGCATGAACTGTGTTATGATGCAAGTTGTATGGCATTGTGCAACAGTAAAGGGCGGCTGTGCCACGCACAGCCGCCCTTCTTTTTGAGGAGGATCTTCATGGAAGAAAAGCTCAGAGAATATGCAAAACTCCTCATCGAAGTCGGTCTGAATGTGCAGAAGGGCCAGGCCGTCGTGATCCGCTGCCCGGTCGAGTGCGCGTATTTTGCACGCCTGTGCGCCGCCGCTGCCTATAACGTCGGCTGCTGCGAAGTCGTGATGCGCTGGTCGGATGATTTTCTTGAACGCGAGCGCTTTCTGCGCGCGGATGACTCCGTGTTCGACGTCTTTCCCGCCTGGCAGGCAGAAATGCTCAACGGCTATGCTGACGAGGGCGCAGCATTTCTCAATATCTCCGCCCGTGATCCTGAGGCGCTGCTCGGCGTAGACCCCGACCGCCTGACGCGCGCGAGCCGCAGCGAGACGGCCATCCAGCCTTACGTAAGCGCCGTAATGTCCAATGCCTGCCCCTGGTGCGTCGCATCCGTCCCCATTCCGAGCTGGGCGAAGAAGGTCTTCCCCGCTCTTCCCGAGCAGGAGGCGATGGACAAGCTCTGGGACGCGATCTTCACCTCCGTCCGCATCAGCGGCAAGGGCGACTCCGTCGCGCGCTGGCGCGAGCACGTCGCGCTGCTCAAAAGCCGCATCGCAAAGCTCAACGATCTTCACTTCACCTCGCTCTATTACCAGAACTCCCTCGGCACGAGCCTCAACATCAAGCTCCCCGAGACGCACGTCTGGGCCGGCGGCGACAACACCAGCCGCGCAGGCTTTCCGTTCGTCGCCAATATGCCGACGGAGGAGGTCTTCACCGCCCCGCTCAGAGACGGCATTGACGGCGTCGTTTACGCAGCCCTGCCGCTCGTGCACAACGGCAACATCATTGAAAACTTCCACTTCGTCATCAAGGATGGCAAGATCGTCGAGGCGCACGCGGAAAAGGGCGAGGACATCCTGAAAGCCGCCATCGCCGAGGATGAGGGCGCGTCGTATTTCGGCGAGGTCGCGCTCGTTCCCTACGACAGTCCCATTTCAAACCAGAAAATTCTCTTCTACAACACGCTCTTCGACGAAAACGCGGCCTGCCATCTCGCCTTCGGTGAGGCGTACCCCGAGTGCGTCAAAGGCGGCGAGGCCATGAGCAAGGAAGAGCTCAAGGCCGCGGGCCTAAATGATTCCAATACGCACGTCGATTTCATGGTCGGCACTGCTGACCTTTCCATCATCGGCACGACGAAAGACGGGCGCGAGATTCCCGTGTTCGTCAACGGCAACTTTGCCCTGTAAAAAATGATACTGCGGGCGCTTGCCCGCTCACAAAGGAGAAAAACCATGTCTATGAATTTTAACCGCCTTTCCACCGATGACAAAATTCTCATCATGGAGGGCGCGCAGGTGCTCGGCGACGTCGTCGCGGGTGAAGGCACGGCGTTCTGGTACAACAGTGTTTGCCGCGGCGAGATGCAGAGCGTGCGCATCGGCAAGCGCTGCAACATTCAGGACCTCGCCCTGATCCACAACAAGGTCACCATCGGCGACGATGTGTCCGTCGGCCACTGCGCCACCGTCCACGGCGCGACCATCGGCGACCGCGTGATCGTCGGCATGGGCGCGACGGTGCTCGACGGCGCTGTCATCGGCAACGACTGCATCATCGGCGCGGGCGCTCTTGTCACGGGCAAGATGAACGCGCCCGACGGCTCGATGATCCTCGGCTCCCCGGCCAAGGTCGTGCGCGAGCTGACGGACAAGGAAAAAGAGAGCATTCTTGCCAACGCCGCGCTCTATCTTGAAAAAAGCAAGGAATACCGCGCCCACGCCGCCAAACAGGCGTAAGGCAAGCACAGGAGGAATACTCATATGAAAATCTTAGTCATCAACGGCGCAAACATGAACATGCTCGGCCGCCGCGAGCCGGACATCTACGGCAAGGAGGACTACGCCGCCCTCTGCGCCCGCATCTATGAGCACGCACAGAGCCGCGGTGTGGCCGTGGAGTGCTTCCAGTCCAACCACGAGGGCGCGATTATCGACGCCATTCAGGAGGCCGACACGGCGTTCGACGGCATCGTCATCAACCCCGGCGCGTACACGCACTACAGCTACGCCATCCACGATGCGCTCAAGGCCGTCAGCATCCCCGCCGTCGAGGTCCACATGTCCGACATCCAGAAGCGCGAGGAGTTCCGCCACCTGTCCGTCACCGCCCCCGCCTGCATCGCCCAGATCCGCGGACACGGGTTCGAGAGCTATACTATGGCGATCGATATGCTGGCAAAGCTCAATCCTGAGGAAAAATAAGGTTCCTGCAATAGCAGGAACACAATATTTTCCGCGCACAGCGCGGAGGGATATGCCGCCTGCGGGCGGCAGAGTCAAAGGGGGTATTCTCTTTCGCGAAAGAGAATACCCCCTTTGGAACCCCAAGAGAAAGGCTTAGATTGGTAGTCTCAGGTTTGCGCAAGTCTTTTGCCTTTGGAATGTGAATGCCTGCGCGCGGCGGAGCCGCGTTAGCCTCTGCTATACGATTGGGCCTACTCCTATTATCCGCTGTTGCGCAGCCGTTGGCGGCTCTGCTGCCTTACGGATGCGGCACACCCCTTGCGGGTGCCGCTCTGCCTACCTTGTAGAAGTGCGCAGTAATTCCCGTCTACTGCCAGTCTCCACAATGCGGCGAGCGCAGCAATGCCGCTATTTCGCACGCAGTCTGCCGCCAAGCAATCGTCACTCGCGCCTCACGATAGTAAGGCGCGGTTGCGAGACGTAACGACTCGCAGAAGATCCATGGCGAAGCCATGTACACTGCACTTACATTGCGCAGCGTGTGCAGCTCTTCAAGCCTCAGACCGGCAATGTCGGGGGTCGAGGGGCCCTCCCCTCGCGTTCTCTTGGGGGTTCAAGGGGGCCATTCTCTCACGTGAGAGAATGGCCCCCTTACTGCGCACTCCCGCACGCTGCGGGAGAACCAAAGACGCAGCCCCTTCGGGCTGCTCCCCCTTCCGCGCCCGCCGGGTGCCCAAAACCGCGCTCGCGCGCTTATCTTGCAAGCGCGGAACCACGTTCCGCTTTAAAAAGCGGCAGGAACGCGCTGCATTCCCACCCCTCCTCCCAGCGGCGCAGGACACCTTCTCCGTCATTTACCTCGAAGGTAAAAACGACCGCATCCTCCGTCTGCGCGCTTACGCGGTAGGTAAGCGTCACCGCCGTCATCTGCCATGGGGCGGAGCGCGCCATCGCCGCGCGGCAGGTCTTTGCGGCATCTGGCAGCAATTTCTGCTCGCAGCGGGCAAAATAGGCATCAGCGAGTGCGCGGTAATAGCGGTCGAAGCGCTTCTCGCGCCGGCTCTCCCCTTTTGTCTGCGGCAGCGTCAAGCGGGCGGTCAGGACGGTGATGTCCTCCCACTGCCAGCTTTTTTCCTGGGCAAAATCTTCTCCCAGCGTCAAACGCGGATGCTCCTTCATGCGCTTCCTCCCCGTTTTTTCATTTGGGGCAGTCTATGCCGCCGCGGCCAAAGCGGTGCGGCGCGAGAAAATGCGGGCGCGGCACTTTACTAATTTCGCACTCTCTGCTAAACTATATGGGATATTTGCAGAAAGGAAGGCGACGGGCATGGACAGCTACGAAGCTCTCGCCGCGTCCTACGACGAGCTGACCGAGGACGTGGAATACGAAAAGCGCGCGATAGTAGCGGTCAAAGCGCTTCTCCCGCCGGACGAATGGGATCAGGTGCAGGCAGAGTTTGCAAGACGAAAGACCCTGGGGAAAGCCTACAGCGGCAAAAGCGTTCTTTCTGCCAAACTGGTCTGCGAGGACTGCGGT
>JABLTN010062799.1_pt1 | contig 11310 bp, 4 predicted proteins | sample 7160141 | NCBI WGS metagenome assembly JABLTN01 (sample SAMN14651226, study PRJNA627086) | human gut metagenome | isolation source: feces | host: Homo sapiens | reverse complement strand
TGCAAGATCCGCGGCGTTGATGGTGATGCTGCCGGTGAACTGATCCGGGTTATAGTTTTTCAGTTCCTCCAGACCCTTTGCCCGCAGGGATTCCGGGCTCGACTTCGTGCCGTCCACCGTCATCATGCGCTGGCACAGGCCGTACAGTTCAATGGATTTGTCGTTCCGCACCTCCACCTTGATGGGACTCGTGCTCGAGAAGATCCACCAGCCGCTGGTCGCATAGCCCATCACGATGATGGAGTTAACGATGGTGTTCGACTTCAGATAGTACGAAAGGTCCAGCAGGTTCACGCCGAACTGGATCACCTGCTCCGATTCGTCCGTGACTTCCGCCAGATAGTCGAGATACCGCCGGTAGACCTTCTTTCCGTCTTCCATTTTGACGGTTTTCCGCACCCGCAGAAATCCCCCGTAGTTTCCCACAAGGTTCGAGTCCAAAACGCTCCAGCAGTCGCTGATGGCCTTTGTTTCGGTGGTGTCCTTGTCTACGTCCGGCTTTACCACGGTTACAGAACCCAAATTGAAGGTTTTTCCTTCGATGGCGAAGTTCGTTCCGTAGTCTCCGTCCGGCGTTACGGCAAGGCGCACCAGTTCTTCGGTGGCATAGGCCCGGTTCTCGATAATGCAGTCCCGGTCCTGCAAATATCCAAGTTCCCCCTCACAGGTCACTTCGATATCCAGATCAAAGTTCTTGTTCAGCTCGGTCACATACCCCATGAAGATCTCCACGCCGTCTTCCTCCACTGAGATCACGGTGGTCTTCAGGGCCAGCTTGTCGTAATAGGGGTTTATCGCCGGGACGGTGAAGACAAAGGAACCGAAGCTGTTCTTTTCCAGTGTCAGTTCCGGCTCCAGAACGATCGGCAGTGTTTCATCGGAAGCATCGTGCAAAGCGTACCGTTCGGTCCAATAGTAGCCGGTTCTGTCTGCATTGCCCGCGATCTTCCCAATGTACACCGCATAGCCCTGCTTGTAGGTCATGCGGAACAGGTAGTGCTTTTCTGCGGTCGCTGCGCCGTCGGTCACCCGCACGGTCAGCTTGTGGTCCACGCCGTACTCGCCCAGCGGCAGCAGTGCGCTCCCGACCCACACCGTGTTGCTGGTCTCCCCGTCCACGGGCGTGTAGGTCCGCAGTACCGTCTTGCCGTCCAGCAGTTCGGTCACGGTCATCTCGTCGCCGTCCTCGTCGTGTACGCTGTATGCCACCCGGAAGTCGTTGTGCTTCGTGTGCACCTGCTCGGTGCCAAAGTAGTAGCTGCTGATCTCCGGGATGTGGTTTCCCCGCAGGATGCCGTCCTCGCCGACGCCAGCCGTGTCGTACAGTACGATGCAGGGCAGGACATATGCCGCCTCGTGTCCGTGATGTTTGCTGCTGGTATTGTAGAGACGGTTGTTGCGGATCGTCGCGATGTAGACCGCGCCGTACTTGTCACCGTCCTGCACATACGTGTTGCTGTCGGGGTCCAGCTTTGTGTCGTAGTCATAGGTCGTCGAGCGCAGCAGCAGGGATACGTTGTTTCCAACGCTGCTCACCAGTGCATTCACGACCGTGGAACTGAGCAGGTCACCGTCCGAATAGGACCACGACGCCAGATCACCTCGCGAGAGGATGAAAAAGCGGTGCGATCTTGTCGAAGTCACCGTGCTTCCGTTCGGCGAATACTTGATCCGCACCGGCTTGCAGGCCGCAAGGGTCAGCGCATCGAATACACCCTGGTAGTAGCTTTCCAGCACATCCGGGATCTGCGAGTCCGTATCGTATTTCGCATATTCCGGCAGCTCGTAACTGCTGCTGTTGGAGTTTTCCCACTTGTAGGAGCCCAGCACCCCCGCCCGGATCAGCATCGTGTGTCCGCCGCCGTTCACATCGGCCTGGTAGTTGTGCTTCGCTACGATGTAGTTCACTTTGCTGCCGTGTTCCAGCACCGGCACGAGGGTCCCTTCGGCAAGGTCCCCAAGGCTTGTCTTCATGTCGCATCACCTCACCTTCGCCGCCACGCGTTTACCCATCTCGCTGTCGATGTAGCCGATGGTCTTGCGCCCGTTGATGTTCACGCTCATGCCCTTGATGCTCTGGGCCACGCCGTCCATGTGGGCCCCCAGAGCGCTGATGGCACTCAGCGTCTCGTTGTTGGCGCTGGCTTTCAGTCCATTTTGAATTTCAGCCTGCGCCTCGATCTGGGCCGCCATCTTCCGGCTCACATCGTCGTCCAGAGTCATGGCTTTCGTGGTGGCTTCAAAGGCTCCGGTCGCCTCGTCCGCGCTCTCGATCACGTTCGAAAGGTCCACCACCGGCGTGATCTGGGGCGTGTACTCGTAGTCATCTCCCATGACCCGGTCGATAGTCGAAAGGGCTCCCCGTGCAATGTCCACGGCGTTCTCGGTCATGTCGGTCACGGCGTCGTCCACATCGTCAAAGCCGTCTTCCACGCCGTCTGCAAAGTCCTTGTTCAGGTCCTTGCCCACGTCGTAGATGCCGCTGCCCTGGCTCTGCTTTTTCTTGTTGGCGTACCATGCAATGCCGCCGATGACCGCCGCAATAGCTCCCACGATGAGGAATACCCACCAGAATTCGGAGAGGAAGCTCATCAGCACACCGCCCACGTTGCTCAGTACGGTGCCAATGCTGCCCAGCGTTTCGACCACGCCGCCGCTTCCCTGCGCCATCTTGCCGATCTCGCCCATGGCCTGTCCGATCACTTCGGTCAGCTGGCCTGAGCCATTTTGAATTCCGGGCAGGATGTCTTCGGCAAACAGCTTTGCCACCCATTCCCGGGCACTCTTTCCTGCATCGCTGAAGGCAAGGTCCATGCCGAATGCAAAGGCAGACGCCAGCGCCCCGCCCCAGTCGCCCTGCAAGGCGCTGGAGATGGCCGAGATGAATTCGGTCTCCATCTGGATGCCTTCGTCGCTGGACATCCAGCCAAATGCGTCACTGAAGGTCTGCTTCATGCCTTCCGACATGCCTGCGGATACCTTCGTCATCACGGTCTGGAACGCCTTGCTCACTTCGCCCCAGTGGTCCTGGATCGAGTTTGCAAAGATCAGCATGGCCCGCTTGCCCGTGTCTTCCATGTTCAGCGCATCGGCCAGGTTGGACGCGAACCCGATGAACGAGCTTTTCGAGGAGAGGATCTCCGACTGCTTGCTGTCATAGGCGGCTGTTCCCGGGGTCAGCTCCGCCAGTTCTGCCTGCAGCTTGTTCGTCTGCTGCATCTGGTAGTTCAGGTTCTTCAGGGCGGTCACCGTGGAAAGGATGGCGCTGGTCGTTCCCTGGAAGCGTGCTTTCCGGGCTTCCTCGCTGTCCTTGCCGTACTGCTCCACCGCCTGCTCATAGGCGCTTTCCCGTTCGCTCAGGCTGCCGTCGTCGTAGGCCGTCGAAAGGATGTCCATCCGGGTCTGCATCCGGCTCTGTGCACTCGAGATCGCGTCGATCTGCGCTTCGATCAGCTCCAGTTCCTGGTTCGCAATGTCCGCCTGCAGCTGGGCCGCTTCGGTCCGGGCGTCCAGCAGGTCATTGTAAGCTTCCAGCGTCCGCAGGTCCTGTTCGCCGTACTGCGCCTTGAGGGTGTCGTACTGCTCCTGGGCGTTGGCAAGCTTCTTCTGCTTGACCTCAAGTTCGGCCGTCATGTACTCGGTTTCCCGGTTCAGTTTATCAGTCTTCGTGGCGGTCTTGTCGTTCTCTGCCGTCCACAGACTGTACTGCTTCTCCAGCGTGCTCAGGTTCGTGTCGTAGCGCTTGGCCACGTCTTCGAACAGGTTCGTGTACTGTTCTGCCTTCAGCTTTGCAAGGCTCGTTTTCTCGCTCAGCAGGTCCGCGTAAGCCTCCTTTGTTTCGGTCTTGTCCTTGCCCCATTTTGAATAAAGCTCGTCGTACTTTGCCTGTGCAATGGCCACCCGGTCGGTCTGGTTCGCGATCTCCGCCGCAGCATTCTCGGTCTTCTTCGCCAGCAGCGTGTCGGCGTCAGCCGAATACTGGTTCTCGGTCTGCCACAGCTCGTATTCGCTGTCCATGGCTTCCCGCAGGGCCTTGTTGGCCTCCAGCCGGGTCTTGTACTTCTCGGTGATCTGCTGAGCGAGGGTCTTCTTGGTTTTGCTGGTGGTGCTTTTCGGGGTTGTTCCGGTCCCGCCGGAGCTGCCGGAATTGTTGTCTTCCTGTGCCGCTTCGATCAGGTCGTCCGTGGTCAGGCCCGATCCGCTCAGCAGGGCATCGACGGGGCTCCCGCCGCCCAGCAGGTTGCCCACCAGCGTCGAGGGGTCTGTCGGTGTGACCTGCTCCAGCGCATTCTTCGCCCCGTTCAGGGCGCTCGACATCGCGCTCTGCACTTTGCCGCCAAGGTTCGGGAACAGCTCGTCGATTTTCGAGCAGATGGAATCCCACAGCGACTGGACGATGTTCCCACCTGCTTCTTCCGCCGTCACCTTGCCTGCGGAAAGTCCGTTTTCGAGCGTTTCGGTCGTTTTGTCCGCCACGTCGCCTTCTTTGGCGGCTACCTGTGTCGCAACGGCACTCAGTTTATCCACATTTCCGGCGGCAGTCTGCGTTGCCGTGTTCATGGCTGCAGCGGTCTGGCCCATTGCGTCGGCGGCATTTCCGGCTGCGGTCGCCGTGCTGTCGGCAGCATCCGCATTCCCCAGCATGGCCCGCGCCGCGTCTTCCGTCAGATAGACGACCCGTCCGTATTCGTCTGTTACGGCGATCAGGGCACCCGTCTCATCGTTTGCCACATTTGCTGCGGTCGTGGTGGCCGCAGCGGCTTTTCCGACTTCCCCGGCATTTTCATGCATTGCCTGCGCCGAAAGCTGTGTTGCTGCTGCGTTTGCATTGGCAGCATCTGCGCTTTGATTTTGTGCCTCCGCTGTCTCCGATGCAGCTTTGCCCAGACCGAAAAGCCCCGCAAACTCTCTCGTCGGCGTTCCCTCGTCACCCAACAGAATATCCGCCCAATTCCGTCCCTTGTTCAATACCGAGTCAGGGCTCCAGATAAGTTCCGTTGCCTTCTTGCTCAGCCATTCGCCGGGGTTCAGCATCGCAAAAGCTTTCTCCAGGGCTTCTGCCAGCTTATTGACAATGATTGAAGCAAAATTTGCCGTATCTTCGTCTGTGATGATCTCGCCGTTGGCAAACGCATCGGAAAGCCACTGCTTCAGATTGCTCCAAAGGTCTGCCAGTGCATCTTTGATACCGGCGTGTTCGCCGTCACCCTCCCACAGAAGGTTGATGCACCCAATGAGCGTGTAGTACAAAATATCAAACAACGCCACCAGCGTCGCGATGATGTACGGTGCGCCCTCGATAATGACCTCCGAGATCACACGGAGGATCGTCAGAAGTGCCTCTTTGATATCGGGTGCGGCGGTTACGATTGCTTCGCAGATCGGCCCTGCGAACTCGCTCAGGATCGCCAGGATGCCCGCCGCGATGGAGAATTTGATAAGTCCTCCCGCGAAGGTGCTGAACGCCTTTGCCAACACCACCAATGCACTGGCCAGCGTCAAAAGTCCGGCTCCGATCGCGGGGAACTGCCCGATCAGATAGCTGCTTCCAAGCACGGCCGCCATAATGCCCACCATGGCGATCACGCCGGACAACGCCTGCTGCCAGTTCAGGCTCGCAAGCCCTTTCAGTGCCGGGGTCAGCAAAAGCAGCGCCGTCGCCATGCCCACGCACGCCAACGCAATGGTCCCCAGCTTCACTGAGCTGTCCGGCAAAAGATACGTCATTCCAACGAGGATCAGCAATGCTGTGCCGAGCAATCCCAGGTTCACACAGACGCTTTCAAACGGCACATTGGCCAGCATCTGCAACGCAGCCGCTATCTCGATCAGTGCGGCACCCATGGCCACAAGCGCTGCCGCTGCACCCATGCTTTCCATGGCGTTCTTTCCCAGCACGCAGATGGCCGCACCAAGCGCAATCAGGGCAATGCTCAGTCCGGCAAATCCGGCACCATCTTTGTCCGCCTTCATGGCAGCGCTCATCGCGGTAAGAGCACCTGCCATCACCACGAGCGAACTGCTTGCGATCAGCATTGCAGTTGCCCCGACCTTCATCTTCTTCGCTTTTCCGCCCAATTTACTCATGATTGCAATGGTGCCTGCCATTGTCACAAGCATTCCCATTGCCGAGAGCATCGCATCGTCGAGATTCGGAATCCGCCCAAAGAGTGCCACCGCTCCTGCTGCAACAACAAGCGCTGCGGCCACTGCAATGAATGCCGAGATTCCTTCAGTTGCTTTTCCTGCTTTTTTGCCGGAGGTCACCGCCAACTTGCGCATGGCGTAGTTCAACCCGCCAATGACTGCGACCATTCCTTCCATAACAAGGCTCACCACGAGCAATGCACCGTACGCATCCATCAGCTTGTTCTCGTCAAGCCCTGCCAGCAGATACAACGCTCCGCATACAACCACCAGTGCCGTCGCGGCTGCCAAATACGACGACATTCCCTTCAGCGCATCCCCCATTTTGATTTTGGAAGAAGCCATCAGTTTATTCGCCAGGTAATTGAACGCCCCGATCGCCGATACCATCGCGCCAAGCACAAAGACGATACTCATCAAAGCGCCAACGGCATTGTTCATGCCCTGCGTGTCGAAGGTTTCAAAGATGGTCATTGCTTTTGCGACGCCCTTGACACTTGCCGCAATGGCCAGCATGCCCACGGCAAACGCTGTGATCACCGCAAAGATTTTCGCGCTGTCCATTCCGGTGATATCGGTCTTTGCCAGCAGCTTCATCGCCACTACCATGCTGAACAGCATTGCCATCACGCTGCCCAGCGCCTGCAGCGCCTTTGTCTGGTCGTCGATCCTGCTCAGCAGGTACATACTCGCACTGATGGTCCCGATTGCGATCGAGATTCCTTTTGCGATCGTCACAAAGTTGTTCGTCAGATTCTTCTTTTTCCATGCATCGACCGCGCTTGTCAGGCTGTCAAAGAAGTTCGTGACCGGGCCCTTCAAGTCTTTCCGAATCTTTTCGACCGTCCCGGAAATGCTGTTCAGGCCCTTGTAAATGGCCCAGATCGCCAGCGCCAGCGCGCCCACATCCAGCAGAGCCAGCAGCCGGTAAAGGTCCACGCCGTCCTGCAGGTTAAAGAAGCCTTTCACGGCATCCAGTGCTTTCTGGCACGCCGCGCTGATGGTGCTCATCACGCTGCCAAGCGTCCCGCCGAAATCTTTCAGGGCTTCGCCTGCCTTTTCGGGGATGCTCAGCACCGCGTCGCGGATAGTTTCCAGCATCGGAACGTGACTTTCTTTGAAAGCCTCGACCGTCCGCCCCGCATCCTGAAAACCGGAGAATGCACTGCCGATCACCGCGCCGATGCCGTCAAAGGCGAGCGTAAGGATGCCCCCAAGCACCGTCACCGCTTTCCCGATGATGCCGCTGGCCGAAATGCTTCCTATTTTGAATTTCTCCAGCACCCCGCCCACGGCATTCACCACAGCGGCAAAACCGCCGAACTGCTGCTTTGCGTCTTCCACACTTCCACCGCGCACGATGCTGCGGAAACCGCTCAGCACCTCGCCGATGGGGCTCACCAGTGCACCAATGGCACCCACCAGAATCGCCAGCACATCGGTCAGGCTCTCCGCCTTTCCCATGCTCTGGTCTGCCCAGGCCAGCACTTCGCCGATCCGGGAGCCGATGCCCAGCAGCAGGTCGGTCACCGGGCTCAGGATGTCCAGCACTTTTTCAAGGATCGCAAAGGCCGTCTTCACCGTCACTTTCACTGCCTTGAATCCGATGTTCAGCACACTGAAGAATCCCTTAAAGACCTTCTGCACTTTCTGCGCCGCGGCTTCGCTCAGCTGCATTTTCCCGGTCAGCTCGTCAAACCCCTTCAAAAAATTGTACAGCGGGCTGCCGTCGGTCATGAACACCTCGCCAAACGCCCCGCGGATGGGCTCCAGCACGCTGTTGATGCCGTCCAGAATGTTCAGGATCCCGTTAAAAAAGTGCTCCCGGCCCGAAAGCTGGTTCATCTTGCCCGAGAATTCGTCCAGATCGACGCTTCCATTTTGAATTTTCTCCGCCATCGCGGCGTAAGCGTCAGCCAGCTTCTTCACGCCTTCCCGGCTGAGGTTGTTCTTTTTCAGTTCTGCGTCGCTCAGCTCCAACAGCTTTGCATAGCCGTCCGCCGAGTCGTCGATCACGCTCTCCAGCTGCTGCGTCGTCACGCCGCTTTCTTCCAAAGCCTTCTGGAAGCTTCCGGCGTCGTCAATGGCATCCTGTGTCAACAGTCCCGTCTTCACAAGGCTCTTTTCCAGCAGCTGTGTGTAGTTGTCGCCCGCGTTTCCGAATCCGTCCGTCCCCAGCAGCTGGTCAAGGCCGGAGTCAAAGGCGCTTTTCAGCCAGTTGTTCCGCCCTGCCGCGCCGCCTGCGAACATGGTCCAGAATTCTTCCGCCAGGTCGCTCCAGAAGCCCTTTGCCTCCTCATAGTTGCCGAACAGGATGTCAAAGGTCTCCATCCAGCCGGAACTCACGGCGTCCTTCGTTGCGTCCACCGCTTCGGAAAAGCTCTTTGCTTCCTGCGCGGCTTTGAATGCTTTCACCGATACTTCGTCGTACTGGTCAGCCAGTGCTTCAATGGCCTGCGTCGCCAGCATTCCGGGGTTCGCGTCCACCATCTCCTTCACGGCGTTGCTGAACTCCGCATACTTGCCAAAGGCGGTCTCCATCACTTCTTTGTCGGCCCACTTCTTCTGCAAGCTGTTGTCAAAGGTGCCGGTGGTCACAGCGCCTTTCTTGATCTTGCCAAGCTCCACGCCGGTGTCGATGAGCAGCTGTTTCAGCTGCTGGCTGGCCACGCCTGCCTGTTCCACGCTTTTCCAGTCGATCAGCTGGATGGCACCGGTGCCGTAGCTCTGCGCCAGATTGTAGATCACCCGCTGGAACTCAGCCGCACCCTTGCCCGCATAGGCCGTGGCGTTTGCCATACCCATGATCATCGGGATCATTTTCTCAATGCCGCCGCCCGCCGCCGTCAGGGTCGAAAGGGCGCTCGTCATGTCCGTAAAGCCGTAGCTGGTCTCGTCCGAGAACCACATCAGCTTTTCGAGGTAAGAGTTCACTTTCGTGATGCTCTTGCCCGTTGCGTTCATGATGGTCTGGACGCTGGCAGTCTTCTGGGCGTATTTGTTCCAGCCGCTGGTCACCTGGTCGATGGAAAGGCTCTTTACCAGCTTTTCTCCGGTGTCCATGGCCTGGTTCGTGATGCGCATCAATGCGGTCACGCCCATCACTTCCACCGCCGAGAACTTGCTGTTCAGGCTTTCCAGTGCACTCTGCAGCTTGTCAAAGTCCACTTTTGCCGATGCGTCTTCAATTTTCTCAAAGCTTTTCTCGGCACCTTCCAGCTTCAGGCTTTCGTTCAGCGCGTTCAGGGTTTTGATGCTCTGCCGGGTATTCCGTTCGAACTGCGCGTTGTCGAACCGCATTTCTACCACGCGCTCGTCAATTTCCTGACTCAAAGGCTCTTTACCTCCTTCCACAGTTCATCGGCCAGAGCACAAAAAACAGGACCCAGCGCAGGGTTGATGTAGTCCACTCCCTGCACATAGGCTCCGTTTCTTGTTCCGTGTCCGTATTGTAAAATGACCGCGATCGGCACGCCGTCCACGATGTTCGCGTTTTTCCAGCAAAGGGTCGCCCCGGTCTTGTCCATTTTGATTTCGTAGCTCCAGCTCGCCGCTGTCTTTCCGGTTGCTTTCGGTGTGGCTTCGTACAGCCGCTCCACCCCAAGCTTCCCATATTTTTCCAGGATGGGCTTCACACTCCAGCTTTTCACATGACTGAAAAAGGTCAGGCTTTTCTTAAAGTCGCCCTTCTGCCGGATGGTAAGTACCTTGCTCAAAAGTCCTCACCCCCTCGAGTGCATCTTTGCCCGCCGCTGAGCGTTCAGTGCTCGGATGTGTGCGGCCTGTTCCCGCTTGCCCATCTTCTCGGGCGGCATGTTTTCTTCTCCGCAGGCCCGGATCAGCGCCAGAAGCCGGTTCAGGTGCCACTTTTCACAGCTGAAGGGGATGCCGTAACTCGCCATTGCTGCGTAAAAGGTCTCGGCGCTCTGGTAGCGGGCCCGTTTCTTCCCGCCTTTGCGCTCCTTGAAGGTCGCTGCGCTCATCGGGTCTGCCATATATCGTTGAATGGCCGCCATGTTCTCCCGCGTCAGCCGGTCGTAGACACTGGGGTCTACACCCTGTGTCAGGGTCATGCACCGGATGTAATCCAGTGTTTCTTCCTGTGTCTTCGGCTTCGACTCGTCGAGAAACGGCTTGTGCCACTTGCTTTCCCATTTGGACAGGGAGAGCAGGCTGTGCTCCAGCCGCAGAACAGCGGGCTTGTCGTAGACAAATGCATTGTTCCGGGCGTCCCAGCGCTCGTCGCCGGGGATCTTGATCTCAAGCATCCTTCCACTCTCCCTGTTTTTTTCAAATGCGTGCCTTTTTCAGGCAAAAAATAAAAGGCTACCCGTTTTTTACGTGGATAGCCTTTCTGGATTCATTCCTCTCTGCAACGTGCCGGCATTTGTCGGACGGAGCGGTGAGAGGGTTCGTTTAGCCCAGCGTCAGGGCCGGTGCTGCATTCTGGGTCGCTGCCATCTCCATGGCAGGGTTCCGGTTCTGCGCATTCGCACTGACCGGGATCAGGGCGTTCACGAACTTGGTGGCGGCAGCCGTGTCGGTCACAAGCTCCATGTAGATGATGCTGTAGGCCGGGCTTGCCACGAATTCGGCGGTGTTGGCCTCGTTCTTCACAAACAGGCGGCCGTCCAGGCTTTTCTTACCGTAGCTGCGCAGCAGAATATCCTTGAACAGCTTCACCAGCTCCAGCTGGCTCTTTGCGGCGACGATCTTCTCAATGTAGCCGCGCATGCCGCCCTCCACACTCAGCTGCATCTCGGTGATCTCCGCTTCGCTCAGGTTGAAGTAGAAATCCTCGGTGCGTTCGGTGCCGTCGTAGTCAGTGTAGGTAATGGTTTTCTTAACCATGATGGTTTCTCCTTTACTTCATTTTGAATTTTTCCGGGCTTACACAGCAGCCTTCACTGCGGCCAGCAGCTCGTCCGGGCTGGGCAGAGTTGCCTCGGCGCTCTCGGTGCCGTACAGCAGGTCTTCCACAGCCTTCATCTGCTTTGCGGTCAGCTCGGTGCTGTCGAACTCGGCCACAGCGGAAGGCTTGAAGTCGGAAATGTTCACGGGAACGGTGTCGCACTCCCAGCTGAAGGTCTCGGCATCCGGGCTGTCGTTCATGGTCTCGTGGGTCTTTTCCGCAGGCTTTGCGGTGGCGTTCCACACCACATG
>JABLTN010047088.1_pt1 | contig 11327 bp, 10 predicted proteins | sample 7160141 | NCBI WGS metagenome assembly JABLTN01 (sample SAMN14651226, study PRJNA627086) | human gut metagenome | isolation source: feces | host: Homo sapiens | reverse complement strand
CGGTCATCTCCGGTGCAGCATACTGTGCATTCCCGCAGTCCACCGGGAAGGAGAATTGATCCCTACAGCGTTTGTCTGGGAAGATGGACGTAAGTATAGTTCCGCTTAAGAGACGACGGTCAAACCAGGAGCTTTTGGCAATGTGCAAACGAACGGTATCTTTTTTTGCAGTATTGATGCCGTCGTTAAATCCATCGGAAACACCAGCCTCATATTCTGCTTTTCTGAGTTTTCGTTCTTCCTCTTCTTTGTCGTATTCGAATATACTCATCGAGATCACCTCCGATTTATTTGCACGAAGAAATTCAGAAAGATATGCTTGAAAATAATATTAACGCATAACTCTCATTATTTTAATATATTTTTAAAATACAATTAAAGTCAACATAAACAATAAGAATCTGGACAAATCTTCCAAATGGTACATTGTATCCGGCTCCGCTTCGTGGTAGACTGTTTTCATAGTGATTTTTATGAAAAAAGGGAAGGAGTGTTTTTATGGGAAGTAAGATAAAAGCAATACAGATTCTTCAGGCAGCAGGCTATATCCTTCTGGGACTGTTTCTGGTGCTGAAGCCTGATACCAGTGTGCGGGCGATCTGTTATGGCTGCGGCGTGATTGCGGCGGCATACGGACTTCTGCATGTGCTCCAGTGCCGGAAAGGTAAGGCAAAGGGCGAACTGATCCTCGGTGTGATCTTTATTGCACTTGGCGTGTTCTGTCTGATCACGCCGCAGACGGTGGTATCGTTTTTGCCGTTTCTGCTTGGCGTGGTACTGATGCTGGATGGTATCAGCAAAATCCAGAGAGCACTGGATCTGCGTGTGTTGGATGCAATCGGCTGGGGCAAGCTTCTGACGATCGGGATTCTTTTGATGATCGTTGGTGTGGCTTTGCTTTTCAACCCATTCGGGGCTGTGAAGATGACGATGGTATTCTTCGGAGCCTGCCTGCTGATCGACGGGGCACTGGATTTGTTATTTTTGCTTATCGTTTTGTAAGATGTCAGGGTAAAAAGGTTCAAAAGTCGGTTTTTTCTTGTAAGAAAAGACATTTAACTTTGACATTTTTGAAATTCCAGGAGTGTGATCTATGAAACCGGAACTTGACAATCAGTCTGTTCACCGCTATATGCGGGTATATAATTATTACAAACAGCTTATTCTGTCGCAACAGCTTGCACCTGGAAGCAGGCTGCCGTCGATCCGGCGGTGTGCGGCAGAATTGCAGATGAGCCGGACAACGGTGGAGACGGCATACATGGTGCTTGCGGCAGATGGCTATATTATTTCCAGGCCGCAGAGCGGATTTTATGTGACGGACATCGGCAGGACGCGAAAAACGGCAGAATTTCAGAAAAGTGCCGATCAAAAAGAAAAGAATCCGGTGCTTTATAATTTTGCGTCTGCAAGTGTTGACAGAGAAACCTTCCGGTTTGAACTGTGGAGGCGGTATATCAAAAGTGCACTGCGGCAGGATGAGCGTCTGCTCTCTTATGGAGAACCGCAGGGAGAATACGATCTGCGGGAGGTTCTGTGCAGATATTTGCAAAACAACCGAAATGTGGTTTGTACGCCGGAACATATCGTGATCGGAGCGGGTGTTCAGAGCCTGCTTCATATTCTGTGTCCGTTGATTGAGGGACGTAAAAAAATTGCGTTTTATAATCCGGGATTTCGGCAGGGGCGTGCCGTTTTTGAGGATCATGGTTTTGAACTGTGCGATCGAAAACAGGAGCAGCCGGATGTCTGCTATGTGTCACCTTCGCAGGCGACTGCCTGGGGCGATGTTCTTTCGGTCGGAGAGCGGATGAAGATACTGCGTGAAGCATCTGAAAAAAATATTTTGCTGATCGAGGATGACTACAACAGTGAATTCTGTTATTATCATCATCCATCGCCGTCCATTCAGGGTCTGGCGGGCGGAAACGGAGTCATTTATCTCGGAACATTTTCCAGGCTTTTGCTGCCGTCGATCCGCTTAAGTTTTATGGTGCTTCCGCCGGATCTTCTGGAAAAATATCAGAGACGCAGAGATTTTTATAATCAGACGGCATCCAAAACGGAACAGATCGCATTGTGTCAGTTTATCCGGGATGGTCATCTGGAAAGTCAGATTCGCAAATCCAGGAAACACTATTTGGCGAAAACAAAAATTTTGTGCAGTGAAGCGAAAAGGATTTTTGTAGAAGAGGCAAAAGTTACGGCCGGGGAGACTGGATTTGTAAGCCTTCTGGAAATTTTCGGAGCAGGAAATCTGCGGGAAGTTCTGTACAGAGCAGAAGAAAAAGGTTTTGCTTTTTTATCTGCGGATGAAAGTGAGCAAGGGATCCGTCTTGCTCTTTCCTGTGCAGCAGTTCCGGTGGAGAAGTTTTCAGAGGCGTTACAGCTGCTGAAGCAGTGTTTCTGAATTTTGCAATGAGATTTAAAAATGCTTTCGATGGAAATACCGTTTCGCATGCAGATGTGGTGATGCGAAAACATTATGAAAGGAAAAGAAAATGGCGAGACAAAAGAATAAAATATTGATGTTTTTGTTTTCTCTGATCCCGGGAGCAGGACAGATGTATATGGGATTTATGAAGCAGGGATTGTCTTTAATGACAATCTTTGCAACGTTATGTGCAGTGGGTATCTGGCTGGATATCAAGCCGCTGCTTTTCTTTGCACCGATCATTCTGCTGTACAGCTTTTTCGATGCAACCAACAAGAATTCGATGGACGCAGAAGCGTTTAAAAAATTGGAGGATCATTATCTCTGGGGCGATGACTGGATGGACTGGAGCGAAGGCTTAAAGGACAGCATCAGCAGACGGGATGGTAAAAAGACCATGGGAACGGTTCTGTATATCGTGGCGGCGTGCATGATCTGGAGTGTTGTCAAATATTTTGCGGACATCATCTACGGGCCGACCAGTCTGCCGGGTGCTGTGATCGCAAAGATTCCGGTTGCTGTTGTTGCTGTATTTGTTTTATGGGCAGGCCGCAAACTGATGAAGAGTGCTTCTGATGAAGAAAAAAGATTCTATCGGGGAATGCCGTATCCGTATGCACAGAGCATGGGGATCCATATGAACGGTGAGCGTATGCCAAATCCATGGGAGCGTGTGTGGAGTGATCCGCAGAGAATGCAGCATCCGGAGCAGGAGCTGGTCAGAGAAACGGTTGTGGAAGAAGCTGCAGCTGCACAGGAAACCGCAGAAAAAGCAAAAGTAGAACTTCGCAAAGAAAACGAAACAAAAGAGGTTGTGAAACCACAGGAAGAAAAAGCGGAGACTGCACAGGAAAATGAGACACAGACAGGCACAGAGGAAACCGATGTGGTCGAAGAAGTGACAGAAGCTGAAAAAGAAAGAGAAATCAAAGAAACGCTTGAAACCATGGAAGCGGAAGCAGCTGTGGAAAAATCCTGAAGCATGTTTTTGTGTTTCTGGCAGCAGAGCTGAGCAAGTAGCGAAGCGGATTGTGAATGTCCGCTTTACCTGAATAGTTACAAAAATCCCTTCATAAGATACAGTAAACGGACGGACTTATGGAGGGATTTTTCTGTCATTTCTGCTCTTTTTGTCGATGTATATGATACCGTTTGTTCTGCTTTACGTTGTCGGTTATGCCTTTCTGAAAAAGAGAGATGCATACGGTGATTTTGTGCGTGGTGCCGGGGAAGGAATCCACACGGCATTTGCGATCCTGCCGACACTTGTCGGGCTGATGACAGCCGTAGGGATCCTGCGGGCATCGGGTTTCCTTAAATGGCTCTCGGATATCCTTGGCAGGCTTTTTGCCGGAATCGGATTTCCGGTGCAGCTTGTGCCGCTTGCAGTGGTGCGTCTGTTTTCCGCCAGTGCGGCGACCGGATTTCTTCTGGATATTTTTAAAGAATTCGGGCCGGATTCCAAGATCGGAATCATCGCATCACTGATGCTCAGCTGCACGGAAACGGTATTTTATACGATGAGCGTTTATTTTATGGCAGCAAAAGTGACAAAAACACGGTATACGCTGGCAGGTGCACTGCTTTCTGTTTTTGCCGGGATTGCCGCCAGCTTTTTCCTTGGAAATTTTCTACAGCTTTAAGGACCATTCCTGGCAGTTCCAGACGGTTGTCACGATATCCTGATAGAATTCCGGCTCATGGCAGATCAGCAGAATACTTCCCTTATATTCCTGAAGAGCTTTTTTCAGTTCTGCTTTTGCGTCAACATCGAGGTGGTTGGTCGGCTCGTCCAGCAGCAGAATATTACTCTCACGGTTCAAAATCTTGCAGAGACGTACTTTTGCCTGCTCGCCGCCGCTGAGTACACGCACCTGACTCTCGATGTGTTTGGTGGTCAGACCGCATTTTGCCAGCATGGAACGGATCTCGTACTGTGTCATTGCCGGAAATTCGCTCCAGATCTCTTCGATACAGGTCGAAGTGTTCTGCGTATCGGACTCCTGCTCAAAATAACCGATATGCTGATAATCGCCAAGATGCACTTCGCCGGAATACGGTTTGATCAGCTGCAGAATGCTTTTCAGAAGCGTGGTCTTACCGATACCGTTTGCACCGGTCAGGGCAATGCGTTCGCCGCGTTCCATGCGGATATTTAACGGTTTTGTCAGCGGTTCGTCGTAACCGATCACCAGATCGTTTGTCTCGAAGATCATCTTTCCGGAAGTACGGGCCGTTTTAAAGTGAAACTCCGGCTTTGGTTTTTCACGATCCAGTTCGATGATGTCCATTTTGTCCAGTTTTTTCTGGCGTGCCATCGCCATATTTCTTGTAGCGACGCGGGCTTTGTTGCGGGCAACGAAATCCTTAAGGTCGCTGATCTCCTGCTGCTGGCGGTTGTAGGCAGCCTCAAGCTGGGCTTTCTTCATGGCGTAGACTTCCTGGAATTTATCGTAATCGCCCGGATAGCGGTCAAGTCTGCAGTTTTCCATATGATAGATCAGGTTGATGACGCTGTTCAGGAACGGAATATCATGGGAGATCAGAATAAAGGCATTTTCATAATCCTGGAGATAGCGTTTCAGCCATTCAATGTGCTGCTCATCCAGATAGTTGGTCGGCTCGTCCAGAAGCAGGATGTCTGGTTTTTCCAGCAGAAGCTTTGCCATCAGTACACGGGTACGCTGTCCGCCGGAGAGGTCGGTTACATCACGGTCAAGCCCAAGCTCTTCCAGACCGAGTGCACGGGCAATCTCGTCTACTTTTGTGTCGATCATATAGAAATCGTGCTGCTCTAAAAGCTCCTGATATGTGCCGGTCTCGGCGAGCAGACGTTCCATTTCTTCCGGTGTGGCATCGCCCATCTGTTCATACATACGGTTCATTTCCGCTTCCATTGCAAATAAAAACTGAAAAGCAGAACGCAGGACATCACCGATCGTCATGCCCTTTTCCAGGACAGAATGCTGATCCAGATAGCCGACACGGACATTTTTTGCCCATTCGACCGTTCCCTCATCCGGTGTCAGTTTTCCGGTGATGATATTCATAAACGTGGACTTGCCTTCTCCGTTTGCACCGATCAGGCCGATATGTTCGCCTTTGAGGAGACGAAAAGAAACATTGTCGAAAATCGCACGGTCACCAAAACCATGCGTCAGATTTTTTACATTTAAGATCATAATTACTCCTGTCAAATTTTGTGAAGTTATGAAAGTTATGAGATGCCATATGAATTGTTTCGTACTTCGTACTTTCACAATTCTTTCTACGCTCCGCTTCGGTCGGGGCGGGTTCCAAGGTCTTTCATCCACTTATGAGCAAGCTCATGTGGATTTAGATCTTTTGTTCCTAGCATCTTATTATCTTACCATAAAAGAAAGGGGTTGCACAATCGAAAAAAAAGGAATATCCTTACTGCGATTCTTGTGATAAAATAACGAGTACAAAAAGATTTTTGGAAATATATAAGGAGGAGCATATGACAAAAAAACAGCTTGCGCTGGAAGTGATCGAGCGTTTAAAGAAGGAATATCCTCTGGCAGACTGTACGCTTGATTATGATGCGGCATGGAAACTGCTGGTCAGTGTCCGGCTTGCGGCACAGTGTACGGATGCCAGGGTAAATGTTGTGGTTCAGGATCTCTATGCGAAATATCCGGATGTAGATGCTCTTGCGGAAGCGACACCGGAAGAGATCGAGGCGATCGTAAGGCCATGCGGTCTTGGAAAAAGCAAGGCACGTGATATCAGTGCATGCATGAAAATGCTGCGTGATGAGTACGACGGCAAAGTGCCGTGTGATTTTGATGCGATTTTAAAGCTTCCGGGCGTGGGAAGAAAGAGTGCAAACCTGATCATGGGCGATGTTTTCAAAAAGCCTGCGATCGTCACGGATACGCACTGCATTCGTCTGACAAACCGTATCGGTCTGGTAGATGGGATCAAAGATCCGAAAAAAGTCGAAATGGCACTTTGGAAGATCATTCCACCGGAAGAAGGTAGTGATTTCTGCCACAGACTCGTTTATCATGGCAGAGAGGTCTGTACAGCGAGAACAAAGCCTTACTGTGACAGATGCTGCCTGGCGGATATCTGTGCAAAAAATGGAATTTAAAATATGGAGGTAGTAAGGAAATGAGAAACGCAGCAACAGATCTGACAGAAGGTACACCTTGGAAGATTATCATGCGATTTTCGATTCCATTGTTTTTTACGTTTTTACTGCAGCAGTTTTATAACATGGTAGATACGATCGTTGTAGGCCAGTTCCTTGGAAAAGATGCACTGGCGGGCGTTGGTTCTACCGGGGCGATCAATTTTATGATCATCGGATTCTGTATGGGACTTGCCAATGGTTTTGTCATTCCGGTCGCACAGCGTTACGGGGCAAAAGATTATAAAGATATGAGAAGGTTTGTGGCAAACAGCATCTGGCTGACTGTTTTTTTCGCGGCGATCATGAGCATCACAGTCTGTATTTTATGCCGCAGCGTGCTGATCGCCATGAAGACACCGACAGATATCCTGGATCTTGCATATGATTATATTTTTATCATTTTTGCAGGGATACCGATCACACTTGCCTACAATCTCCTGACCGGGATCATCCGTTCTCTTGGGGATTCCAAATCGCCGCTGATCTTTCTGCTGATGGCAGCAGTGGCAAATATCGGATTTGATATCCTGTCAGTAACGGTTTTGAAACTCGGCGTTCGTGGACCGGCTTTTGCGACACTGCTTGCACAGGCATTTTCCGTGGTACTGTCTCTGTGGTGTATAAAGACAAAGTTCCCGATCCTGAAAATGGAGCCGGGAGAATGGAAATTGCATGGCAAACACATCGGTATCCTCTGTAAAATGGGTATTCCGATGGGACTTCAGTATTCGATCACAGCGATCGGCAGTGTCGTGCTTCAGACCGGTATCAATACACTTGGTTCGGCAGCCGTTGCCTCGGTTTCGGCGGCATCGAAGCTTTCGATGTTCCTGGCGTGTCCGTTTGATGCGATCGGTTCGGCCATGGCAACTTACACCGGACAGAATGTCGGGGCAGGCAAGATCGAGCGTATCGGTCAGGGATTAAAGGCATCCGTTCTGATCGGTATCACATACTCGATCCTGATTTTCCTGGTCATGCTTTTTTCTGCAAAATACTGGATGCTTCTGTTCATAAATGCATCCGAAACGGAGATCATACATAATGCAGTGCTGTTTATTCTTGCAAACAGCGGATTTTACATTGCACTTGTTTTTGTCAATGCGGTTCGCTTTACCATTCAGGGAGCGGGATTCAGCGGTCTGGCAATCCTTGCAGGTGTCATGGAAATGATCGCAAGAGCCATTATCGGCGTGATCATGGTTCCGTATCTGGGATTCGCAAGCGTATGTTTTGCCAGTCCTCTGGCATGGATCATGGCAGATTGTTTCCTAATTCCGGCGTACTGTCATGTGATCCGAAAGCTGAAACAGAGAAGGGCACAGGGTGTGCCAAATATGTAGATTTTGTTAAGAAGTGTTAAGAAAAGTTGACATTAACCGCATCTTCATTGTACAATGAAAAAGGGAGTGGACTTGAAACACACTGAAAATCAGAGAGAAAAGGGGGATTTTTCATGTATAATAAAAAGAAAATTGCGACATTATTGGTAATCGGAATGGCCGCAATGTTTATGATGAACGGCTGCCAGAAAAAGGCATCTGAGACGGAGACGACGAAACAGACGACAGCTCAGAGCGAAAGTACTGCACAGACCGAAGCAGCCACAACATATACTTCAGAGAGCAATTCATTTTCTTTTGATCTTCCGGATTCTGCATGGGTGGCGACAAAGGAAGGCATTGAGAATAAATGGGCATTTATGAAAGAAGGCGTCGGCACGATCCGGATCACGCACAAAAAGTCAAAGATCAAGGAGAAGAATCTGCCGCAGTCTCAGGAAGATGCGATTGCTCTTTTAAACGATATCCAGGAGAATGCATTTTCTCAGGTAGAATATAAAAAAGACAGCACCAATGGTACAGAGCTTTATTATTATGCTGCATCCACGCAGGACGCAGATCTTGGTTACGTTTATCTGATCAAGTATCTGATCAATACGGACACCGAGAGTTATACGATCACGGCAAAACTGACATCCAGTGACAGTACGGTGCAGCAGGCAGTGAAAAGTGCCGTTACCAGCTTCAAAGTTTTAAATGATGACAGTAAAAAGACAGATTCTGGTGCAAACTCCGGATCTTCGGCAGACGGCAGTACATCTTCGGATAATGCCGGTAACAGTTCTGATCCGGAAAATACAGGTGATACTGCTTCAGACAATACTTCCGGTGAAAGTACAGGCGATTCTTCCGGTGCATCGACCGATGAGGAATACCGCTATTTCTTTGATGCAAACGGAAATACGATCTACGCTTATCCGTCTGAGGACGGCAGCTGGCGTGATGATAACGGAACTTCTTATATTTTCCTGGAAAACGGCGTAGAAGATTCCAACGGCACACAGTATTATTATGATCCGCCTCAGGGAACAACAGGTTCCGGATCAGAGTCGGATTCTTTGACAGGTTCCGGCAATTCTTCAGATAATGGCATGGTCATTGGTTTCTATGATATCAATGGAAACTATCAGACAGCGACACAGGATGCAAACGGAAACTGGATCGGCAGTGATGGAAAAACCTACACTTTCGATGAAAAAGGGGCAACAGACAGCGACGGCAATTTCAGCAAATGGTAAAACAGGATATAAAGGAGTGTAAATATTATTATGAAAAATAAGGCATTACATTTTATGGCAGCAGCAGTCCTCTCATCGGCTCTTCTGATGACAGGATGCGGCAGCCACAGTGGGGATACGAACAGCAGCACAAAACAGACCCAGGATCAGACACAGCGGGGAGCAGGTCAGGATTCTGCCCAGACTTCAGCCGCAGAGGATCAGAATCAGGCATCGGATGACCAGAATCAGAGCCAGGATACGCAGACACCGGAAACACATCCGGATCTGGAGACAAGAGTGGAAACAGAGGTAGTGCAGCAGCCGGAAACACAGGCACCGGATACCGAGAATAACATCGATAATCCGGCAGCCGATAATGGTGAAGGCGATAGCAATGGCTTCTATGATGATGGCGGAACCTGGATCACCGTTCACAAAAACAGCCAGGGACAGTGGGTTGATGAAAGCGGTATGACCTACCAGTTTGGCGATGATGGCGTAACCGATCAGAATGGCGTTTTCTATCCATATTAAACCGGTTTTTGATTGACATTATATCTGCGAAAGCGTAGAATATGGAAGTCAAAGAAGGTAACAACCAGAATGGAGGAGTATAGATGAAAATGAGATCAAAAATCGTAACTTGTCTGGTACTCGCTCTGTCCATTTCCTGTCTGGCTACCGGCTGTAAAAAGAAAGCACAGGAAACTGAGACGAGCAGCGAAACGATTCGTGTTACAGAGAAACAGACAGAGAGCGAAACAGCAAAGAAAGCTACAAATACATCCACAACATTTAAATCAAAAGATGGCAGTATTTCTATCAAACTTCCGGATGACACCTGGACAATGAAAAGAGAAGGCACAAAAGAATGGACCTTTGAGTCACCGAACCAGGGAACGATCACGATCGTACATTATTCCGGAGATGAGACGAACGGACTTGTTTTCCCGTCCTCTGAAGAAGAAGTACTGAATAATCTGGAGAAAGCCGGAAAATCCAAAACCGATTATGCAGTTGTAGAATACAAGAAAAATACCATGGGTTCTTACGAGGCATATCACACAACCATCAAATGTAAGAGTACAAATAGTAAGTATGCGTACTCGGTAGCATATAACCTGGTAGGAGATGAGGATATTTATTCGGTCAATGGTCAGGTTATGCAGGATGATGCAACGGCAATGGAAGCGATCCGTACTTCTGTGGAGAGTCTGAAACTGCTGAAAACATCGAGCACAACAACATCTGAGACTAAAAAGAATAATACAACATCTTCCGAGTCGAACAGTACAACACAGTCCGAGTCCGGAAGCACAGCTTCTACCGATGGCAATTCTGATTCCAACCAGAACGGTCAGTATGTTTATGACAGCAACGGCAACGCAGTTTATATCTATCAGGACAGCGACGGAAACTGGGTAGACAGCAGCGGAGCGATTTATTATTTTAATGCAAACGGTATCACAAACAGCAACGGTGCAAGCTTTACCTACAATCCGCAGGGTGGAAACAGCGACAATAATAACAACAACGGCGGAAATAACAATAACGGCGGTGATAACAACAATAACAACGGCGGAGCTACTCAGACCAGCAGTTTCTATGACAATCAGGGAAATCTGATCACAGTTTATAAAAACAGCAACGGAAACTGGGTAGATGGAAACGGCATTGTTTACACCTTTGGTCAGTATGGTGTAACCGATAATTACGGCAATTATTATCCATATGACAACAGCGGAAATAATGGCAACAACGGAAATAATGGCAACAATGGAAATAATGGCAACAATGGAAACAATGGCAATACCGGTGGAAACACAGGAGGTAATACCGGCGGCAGCACCAACGGTTTTTATGATGACCAGGGCAATTATATTTCCGTGACACAGGATGCAAACGGAAACTGGGTAGACAGCGGCGGAATGCAGTATACATTCGGTAACGATGGCGTAACCGATGCAAACGGAAACTTCTATCCATACTAAAAACAAAAAAGTGCAGAGACGCACATCATGTAATCATGCAGAATATACAAAGGACAGCAGAGAAAATCTGTTGTCCTTTTTACGTTAAGTGCGCCTAGCGGCGCACGTTTCTAACGGGTTAAAGTCCCGAATCCGCCCGGTAGTGGGAAGGATATAGCCGAAGGCAAGGGTGTCCATCGT
>JABLTN010002962.1_pt1 | contig 11338 bp, 9 predicted proteins | sample 7160141 | NCBI WGS metagenome assembly JABLTN01 (sample SAMN14651226, study PRJNA627086) | human gut metagenome | isolation source: feces | host: Homo sapiens | reverse complement strand
GGCGATGTTGCCGCCGCCGATGACGACGACCTTGCCGGTGAGCTTCGTATCGGGCTCCAGGTTGACCTTCTTCGTGAAGTCCACGCCGGAGAGGACGCCCTCGGCATCGTCACCGGGGACGCGGAGGCGTCCGCCGTCCTGCAGGCCGACGGCAACATAGAAGCCCTTGTATCCCTGCGCGCGCAGCTCAGGGATGGTGACATCCTTGCCGACCTCCACGCCGCAGCGGAACTCCACGCCCATTTCGCGCAGAATGTCGATCTCCGCCTCCACAACGTCCTTTTCGAGACGGAAGTTCGGGATGGCGTTCATCAGCATGCCGCCAGGACGGCTGGCTTTATCGAACACGGTCGGGCGGTAGCCCTTCTCGGCGAGGAAGTAGGCGCAGCTCATGCCCGCCGGGCCCGCGCCGATGATGGCGATCTTCTCTTCAAATCCGCCCTCGACCTTCGGGATGACCTTTTCGGGGATAAAGCGAGTGGCGGCTTCGAGATCCTGCTGGGCGATGAAGCGCTTGACCTCGTCGATGGCGACGGCCTGATCGACGGTGCCGCGGGTGCAGGCGTCCTCGCAGCGGCGGTTGCAGATGCGACCGCAGACGGCGGGGAACGGGTTTTCGCGCTTGATGAGCTGCAGCGCCTCGCGATACTTGCCCTGCGCAGCGAGCTTCAGGTAGCCCTGCACGGCGATGTGCGCCGGGCAGGCGGTCTTGCACGGCGATGTGCCGGTATCGTAGCAGTTGATGCGGTTATTGTCGCGGTAGTTGATGTCCCACTTGTCCGGGCCCCAGGCGGTATCGTCCGGCAGCTCGTGGCGCGGATATTCAATGGGGCCGTCCTTCGTGCAGAGCTTCTGGCCGAGCTTGACAGCGCCCGCGGGGCAGGTTTCGACGCAGCGGCCGCATGCGACGCAGTTTTCGCTCTCGACCTTCGCAACGTAAGCACTGCGGGAGAGGTTCGGCGTATTGAAAAGCTGGCTCGTGCGCAGCGCGTTACAGACGTTCACGTTGCAGTTGCAGATGCCGATGATCTTCTCTTCGCCGTCGATGTTCGTAATCTCGTGGACGAAGCCGTTCTCCTCAGCCTTGTGCAGAATTTCCAGCACCTCGTCATAGGTAATGTAATGGCCGCGATCGGTCTCAACAATGTAGCGCGCCATATCGCCCACGGCGATGCACCAGTTTTCCGGATCGTCGCCGCAGCCCTCGCCGAGCTTGGCGCGGGACATACGGCAGGAGCAGGGCGAAGCGGCGTAAACACCGTCATACTTTTTCAGCCAATGGGAGATGTGCTCGATGGAGACGGATTTGTTCTCGGTCTCGATCGCCTTTTCCACGGGGATGACGTGCATGCCGATGCCGGCGCCTCCGGGAGGCACCATCGGCGTGACTTTTTCGAGTGGGAGGAACGTCATACGCTCGAAGAACGCCGCAACCTCCGGGTGCTCGTCGATCTGTGACTGGCGCATATTCAGAAATTCCGCGCTGCCGGGAATATATTGCGGCACAGACCAGCGCTTCTCGTGGTTCGGGTTTTTCCCGTCCAGATTTTCCCAGTTGTACTCGACGATGCCAATATACGCCATCCCGCTGAGCAGTTTTTCAAGCTCTTCTTCGCTCTTGCCGGTAAGCGCAGCGATCTGTGCCGTCGTTTTCGGTTTGCGCACTTTCATTTTCAGGCATACATCCGCCATTTCGTCCGTAACAAGCGCAGCAAAGCCCCAGTATTCCGGGTCGTTACCCGTGATCTTCGCGCCCATACGGTCGGTAATCATCGCGCCAAGCTTGAGAATTTTCTCTCTCGGCTCATCCGTGCGGGGGATCTCAAAGGACAGTTTGCTCTCGTCGAGCGGCATGCTGGATTTTGTCTGTTTATCCATGCTAACTCCTCCACATTTAATATCTCTTTTGTTGAGTTTCCCACTATATCGACGGCAAAATTATATTACACGTCGGTGTGTTCGTCAAGTGTATTCCATGGCAGGTTTTTACACAAAATGAGCCGCTTTTCGTTAACGAAAAGCGGCTCATACCTTAATATTATCCCATAAAGAGGCTGTGCCCCTCGCGGGCGAGCGTTTCGGCGGCGGCGTTGTCGCGCATGGCGAGAAACACGGTGTCGTTCCCGGAGCGCGAGCCGACAAGCCCCGGCAGCGGAGCGATGCCGTCAATGGCGGTGCACCCCGCAGGTGCGAGCCCCGGCAGCGTTTTGATGATGACGAGATTCTGGCAGACGTAAACGCCCGTCACGGTCTGGCGGAGATTCTCCTTGAGGCGATGGCTCATCTCCTGCGCATGGGCAGTTTCTGCCACGGCATACCGGCTGGTACCGTCCGCGCTGCGCTGCTTGACGAGGCGAAGCTCCCGGATATCGCGGGAAAGCGTGGCCTGCGTGGCCGTGATACCGCGCTTTTTCAGCTCGTCCATGAGCTGATTCTGCGTTTCGATGCTCTGCTCCGAAACGATTCGGAGGATGGTTCCCTGTCTTCCGGATTTCATTCGGTCGTCTCCTTTGTGTTTTCCGGCGCTTTGACGGCCGGAGCACGGCGGCGCCCGCCGCGCCCTCTGCCGTGCGTTTCGCTGCCGTCCGTGCGCTGCAGCGTTATGCGGTCGCGAAACTCCGTCGGCGTCATTTCCTTGAAGCGGTAGAAATTCATGTTGAATGTTTTGATGTTGCTGTAGCCGACGGCGACGGCAACGTCGATCACGAGATAATCCGTGGATACGAGCATTTCGCACGCTTTGTTGATGCGCGTGGAGTTGAGCAGCGTATCGAAGTTCATCTCGTTATAATAGAGAAGCAGACGGTTCATTTCCGGCACCGACACGCCGAACTCGGCGGCGACGCTCGCGGCGGTGAGCCGTTCGGTCTCATAATTTTTGTAGATGTAGTCCGTCAGCGCAAAGGCGATCGCCTTGTCGGAGATGTTGAACTTGGTGACGGCCTTGGAATAGATCTTGCGGTATTGCATCGGGGTGATGCCGACACGCTGCGCAAAGTGCTTGGATACGTGCGAGGCGTCCACAAAGCCGCAGAGCCCCGCGATCTCGTCGAGCGTGAGATCCGTATAGATGAGATAGTCCGACGCCTTCTCCACGCGGATGCTGCTCAGGAGCTTCGAGAACGTTGTGCCGGTCATACCGGCGATCTGCTTGGAGAGCGCCGATTCCGAAAGAAAGAACGCCTCCGCAACCTGCGAGAGCGTGAGCTTTTCCGCGGAATGGGCGTAAATGTAGCTCAAAACGGATTGATCCTTGACGGTCTCCTTCCGCCCGGAGTCCAGCTCGCCGCGGTGCGACATGATATACCGGCGGTAAACGACCATCAGATCGATGAGCTTGTTGACCGTATAGAACTGCGAAAACGGCTTGTCCGGCGGTTTGACGCGCGTGGATTCCACGCCGAGCTCCGCCTTGAGATGCTCCATGATGCCGTCCACATACTCCGCCTGCACGCTGTCGAGATAGGCGACCGGCTCCACGGCGAGAAAGCGCAGGGGCTCGGCGGAAGCATCGCCGGAGCCGAGAACGCCCTTGAATACGGAGTTGAGATAGGAATAGTCGTAAATGACCTTGATGAACTGGAGCGTTTCCGTCACTTCTACCGTGTCGGTGATCTTCCACGGCGTGATGGCGACGAGCGTGTTGGGCTGGAGGACGTACTCCTCGCCGTCAATGACGAGCTTGCCGCGACCGCGCTTTACATAAAGAAAGCGCGCCGCCTGATGGATGATCGCGCGGGTGGGCTTGTCGATCGCCGCGTAATCGAATGAGCAGATCACGGCGGGGTCGGACGCGGAGGCGCGGGCATCCTGGAGCATGGCTCGTCTGGGCATAATCTGCACCGTCCTTTTTACAAATGACTGAAAAGCCTCGCAAACGTGCGGGCAAAGCGGGTGCGCTGCGGTGAGCCGCAGCTCTTCTCAAACAAGAGCAGGCGATGCGGCCTTGTTTGAAGAATACCGGTTGTACGCCATGGGGCATACAACCGGTATTTTACCATTAGATCATGCGATAACTCAAGCGGAATTTCAGCTCAGCACCGCCATCGCGATCGTGAGGACGACGCCGACGACGACGAACAGCGTGAGGAGCAGTTTCCACGCCCACTTCAGCCAGCTCTCGTAGGGGACGCGCGCGAGCGCGAGACCGCCCATGATGAAGCCGCAGGTCGGGGTGAAGAGGTTGACGAAGCCGTTGGCGGCAACGTTGATCATGATGGAGGTCTCTACGCTCCAGCCCATGCCGGCGACGATCGGGGAGACGATCGGGGCGGACAGGCCGGCGAGACCGGAGGAACTCGGAACAAGGAAGCTGAGACCGACGTGGAGTATGTAGTCAAGCAGACCGAACACGCCGGCGGAAACACCGGACTGGCTGAGCGCGGTGACGGAGGCTTCGACCAGCCAGGTGCCGAGACCGGTGGCGGCCATGATAACGCTGGTGGCACGAGCCATCGCGATGACGAGGTTGACGGAGACCATGTCGCCGAAGCCGTTGGCGATGAGCTTCATGAGCTGGCCCTTGTCCTCGAGACCGACGATACCGATGATGATGCCCATGAGCAGGAACCAGGTGGCGGCGTCATAGAACCACCAGTCGCCGAGGCAGGCGCCGGTGAGCCAAGTGGTGGAGCTCGAGAAAGCGTTGTACATGGTTTCGCTCAGGCTGCCCCAGGGAATGAAGCCGAGGATCATCACGACGAAGGAGAGAGCGAACAGCCACAGCACGGCCTTCTGGCGGCCGGTGAGCTTCGCGGTGGTGACGTCCTTGCCGCCGTAAGCCTTCTGGCACTCGTCGAGCTGCGCGGCGGTGAGGATGGAGCCCTTGTTGGCGCGGACCTTCTTCGCATACGCGGTGACGAACAGCACGGAGAGAAGGTAGGAGACAAGCCAGAGAATGATGCCGATGACATAGGTGGTGCCCATGTTCACTTCGACACCGACGGAGGTCGCGGCAGCGACGGCAGCGCCGGTCGCGAACGGGTTGATGGTGGAGCCGAGAACGCCGGTGCCGGCGCCGAGCAGGACGGTGGCCGCGCCGACGATCGGGTCAAAGCCGGCGGCCATCATCGTGGCGGCGAGCAGGATGTAGAAGCCAACGGTCTCTTCGCCCATGCCGTAGGTCGTGCCGCCGACGGAGAACAGGAACATGAGGATCCAAACGAGCACGAGCTCTTTGCCGTGCAGCTTGCGGACGAGCGTGTGGATGCCGGTTTCAAGAGCGCCGGTGGCGTTCACGATGGCAAGGAACGCGCCGAGGCAGAATACGAACGTGATAACGTCAGAGGCGTCGGCAAAGCCGTTGACAGGCCCCATAAAGATGTCGCTGGCGGAGGCGCCGACGACTTCGGCGATCTCGCCGTTCTCACCGGTGTAGGTCTTGCCCGCTGCGAGCCACGTGGCGATCGACACAAGGAGCATAACGGCGAGCAGGATCGCAAATGTGCTGATGGATCTTTTGGTCTTCTTAGACATGATTTGAACCCCTCTCTTAAAATTTTGTTCGGACTTCGCTGGGAGATGCGAAACGGGACAAAAATTTGCTTACCGGGTAATGACCGTGCCGGTCTTGCCTTCAAGAGCGTCGGCGGCACGGGCTAGGGAAGTGATGAGCGCGGTTCCGCCATGGTCGTTGTTCTTCACGAACTCCATGCAGGACTCGACCTTCGGCAGCATGCTTCCGGGGGCGAACTGGCCTTCGGCGATATACTTCTCGCACTCGGCAATCGTCATGGAGGAGAGCTCCTTCTGGTCGGGCTTATTGTAATTGACGCACACGGCGTCCACAGCGGTGAGGATGATGAGCCGGTCGGCGCGCACATCCTGCGCGAGCAGGGAGCTGGCGCGGTCCTTGTCGATGACGGCCGCGACGCCGCGCAGACCGTCCTCGGTCTCAACGACGGGGATACCGCCGCCGCCGACGGTGATGACAATATCACCGGCGCGCACGAGCTGATCGACAACGTTCAGCTCCACGATGCGCTTGGGGATCGGAGAGGGGACGACACGGCGGTAGCCGCGTCCGGCGTCCTCGACGAAGATGAAGCCCTTTTCCTCGGCGATCTTCTCGGCCTCTTCCTTCGTATAGAAGCTGCCGACGGGCTTCGTCGGGTGCTGGAAGCCGGGGTCCTTCTCGTCAACGACGACCTGCGTCACGACGGTGGCGCATTCCTTCTCCATGCCGCGGCTCTTCAGCTCCTGCTGAATGGCCTGCTGCAGGTGGTAGCCGATATAGCCCTGCGTCATGGCGCCGCACTCGGGGAACGGCATGAACGGCGTTCCGCCGCCCTTGTTGGCGGAGAACTCCATCGCGAGGTTAATCATGCCGACCTGCGGGCCGTTGCCGTGGCCGATGATGACTTCGTAGCCCTTCTCGACGAGATCAACGATCGGGCGGGCGGTGTTGCGGACAAGCTCGAGCTGCTGCTCGGGGGTCTTGCCAAGAGCATTTCCCCCGAGAGCGACAACAATTCTTTCAGCCATTGTTTCGATCCCTTACTTCAGCGTGGCGTACATCACAGCCTTGATGGTGTGCATACGGTTTTCGGCTTCCTGGAACTGGCGGGCCTGGTGGCCGAGGAACACGTCGTCGGTGACTTCCATCGCCTCAAGGCCGAACTTCTGGTAGATATCCTCGCCCACGGTCGTCTCACGGTCGTGGAAGGAGGGCAGGCAGTGCTCGAAGATCGCGGTGGGCTTCGCCATCGCCATGAGTTCCTTGTTGACCTGGTAGGGACGGAGCAGCTTGATGCGCTTCTCCCAGAGCTCGGCGGGCTCGCCCATGGAGAGCCAGATGTCGGTGTAGAGAACATCGCAGTCCTTCGCGCCCTGCGCGACGTCGTCGGTGAACTCGAGCACCGCGCCGGTCTCGGCGGCAACGGCCTGGCACTTCTCGATCAGCCACTCCTCGGGCATGAGCTCCTTCGGGCCGCAGGCGCAGAAGTGCATGCCGAGCTTCGCGCTGACGACCATGAGGGAGTTGGCAACGTTGTTGCGGGCGTCGCCGAAGAAGGTGAGCTTGCGGCCGCGCATGTCGCCGAACTCTTCGCGGGCGGTCATGATGTCGGCGAGCATCTGCGTGGGATGGAACTGGTCGGTCAGGCCGTTCCACACGGGAACGCCGGAGTACTTCGCGAGATCTTCCACGACGGACTGCTTGAAGCCGCGGTACTCGATGCCGTCAAACATGCGGCCGAGAACCTTCGCGGTGTCGGCGAGGGATTCCTTCTTGCCCATCTGGGAAGAGCCGGAATCGAGGAACGTGACGCCCATGCCGAGATCACGCGCGCCGACTTCAAAGGCGCAGCGGGTGCGGGTGGAGGTCTTCTCAAAGAGCAGGACGATCTGCTTGTCGGAGAGCCACTTGTGCTCCACACCGTTGTTCTTCAGGCGCTTGAACTCAACGGCGAGGTCGATGAGGTAGTTGATCTCTTCCGGGGTGAAGTCAAGAAGAGTGAGGAAGCTTCTGCCGCGAATGTTGAGACCCATAATAATTTACCCTCCTATAGGAAATGATTGTAATGTGTGTTGTATGAATGGGTTTATTCAGCGAATGAAAATTATTCGGCGCGGACGATCGGCATGGACATGCAGCGCGGGCCGCCGCGGCCGCGGGAAAGCTCGGCGGACGGCATTTCGAGGACCTGGATGCCCTCGTCGCGGAGAATGGCGTTGGTCACGTCGTTGCGCTCGTAAACAACGATCTTGCCCGGCGCGATGCACAGCGTGTTGGAGCCGTCGTTCCACTGCTCACGGGCCGAGGCGATGAGATCGTCGCCGCCGCAGTTGATGAGCTTGACGTGGTCGGTGCGGGTGTACTTCGCGAGAATGTCCTCCAGCTTGGAGTCGATGCGGCGGATGTGGAGATCGGTCGGATCGCTCACGCCCGGGGTGATCTCGTAAACGGTGAGAGGCCCGAGGATCGCCGGATGGATCGTGTACTTGTCGTAGTCGATCTGGGTGAACACGGTGTCGAGATGCATGAACGCGCGGCAGCTCGGGATATCGAACGCGAGCACGGTGCGGATCTTCGCTTCGGGATCGGCGAAGAGATTGCGGGACGCTTCCTCGATGGCGTCCGGGGAGGTGCGCTGGGAGATGCCGATCGCGAGCGTGTCCTCGGTGAGGTTGAGCACATCGCCGCCCTCGATGTTGGCGTGGCCGTCGCGGTCATAGTAGCGCTTGACCAGACCTTCAAAATCGGGGTGGAAGCGGAAAATGTAGTCGGCGTAAATGGTCTCGCGGCAGCGGGTCGGGAAGCGCATCTTATGCAGGAACACGCCGGTGCCGACGGACGCGAACGGGTCGCGGGTGAAGTAGAGGTTGGGCATCGGATCGACGATCAGATCATCCGCCGGAGCGATCAGATCCTGCAGAGAATAAGCGGAAGCGCCGCCCATTTCCTTGAGCGTGATGCCTTCCATCGTCTTTTCAACGAGCGCCTTGCCTTCAAAATTGCCGATGAGGTACTCATAGAGCTTGTCCTGCCAGCGGCGGGTCTTGATGTTGCCCTCGGAGAGCCACTGATAAAGGAAGGGCTTCGTCTGCTCGGGATGGAGCTTGAGAACTTCCGCCATCAGGTCTTCGAGATACACGACCTCGGTGCCGTTGCTGCGCAGGATCTGCGCGAAGGCATCGTGCTCCTGCTGGGCGACCTTGAGGAACGGGATATCGTCAAAGAGAAGCTCCGGAAGACGGTCCGGCGTCAGATGAAGAAGTTCACGGCCGGGACGGTGAAGAAGCACTTTTTTCAGCGGCTTGATCTCGCTGCGAACGCAAATACCTTTCATGATTTAAATCTCCTACATAGTGTTTTTGGCTGCACCGGTCCGTAGCGCTTCCGCACCGGCACAGTGATTTACTATCCTTATCATATCCGACGAAAACTGAAATATTGGAAGAACGGTGCGGAAGAAATTGTATATTTCTGCACTTATCATTGTACAGAAAATCAACAGTTTTACATGTTTTCGGCCGTCATTTTCTGTGCTTTACTTTCGTAAATAAGCGAAAAATCCCGCCGGAAAAGTCCGGCGGGATTGGAAAAAACAGTGAATAGCAGAGAATATTCCCAAAAACAGCGTGAGAAAACGGGAAATTTGTCAGCAAAAGTTCTGTAGAGCAAGAGAAAAGCCGCCTTTCGGCGGCTTTTCTCGTTTTCTCGCCGTACATACCGCCCGAAGGGAGATTGTACGGTCATGATTTGATCAGATTGTATATTTTTGGTATTTTGTGCGGTTTGTGAAAAATCACAGGCAGGAAATCACATGGTCTCCGGGGCGGACACGCCGATGAGCTGGAGCGCGTTTTTGAGCGTGATCATCGTCGCCTTGATGAGGCCGAGACGCTGGTTGGTGAGCTCGGGATCGTCGGGGTTATTGACCTTCGTGGAATTATAGTAGCTGTGGAACACCTTGACGAGCGAGATGATATACTCGGTCATCTTGTTCGGCTTGCGGTTGAGCGCGTCGGCGGCAACTTCCTTCGGGAACTCGCTGATCATCTTGAGCAGCTGCAACTCCTTCTCGTCGGTCAGGCGGTCGTAGGTGTCAACCGGCTTGAACTCGGGAATCTGGGGATTCTTGAGGATCGAGCACATGCGCGAGTAGGCGTACTGCGCATAGTACACGGGGTTGTTGTTATCCTTGGAGCGGGCAAGCTTGAGATCGAGATCCATGTGCGTTGCAACGTCCTTGGAGACGAAGAACCAACGCGCGGCATCTACGCCGATGTCCTCGCACAGCTCGCGGAGGGTGATCGCGTTGCCGGTACGCTTGGACATTTTGACTTCCTTGCCGTCCTCGACCATACGAACCATCTGGATGAGGTCGACCGCAAGGGTGCCTTCGGGATAGCCGAGCGCGGTGAGAGCGTTCTGCATACGGGTGACGTAGGAGTGGTGGTCGGCGCCCCAGAGGTTGACGAGCAGCGGGTAGCCGCGCTCGATCTTGTAGACGTGGTTGGCAATATCGGGCGTCAGATAGGAGAGCGTACCGTCGCTCTTGCGGAGGACGCGGTCCTTGTCGTCGCCGTAGTCGGTGCTCTTGAACCAGAGCGCGCCGTCCTTCTCATAGGTGAGACCCATATCGGCCATGTGCTGCAAGCAGTCGTTGATGCGCTTGGAGTTGTTCTCATAGAAGAATGTCTCATGCATCCAGCTCTGCATCGTGACGCGGTAGGCCTTGAGATCGCGGTCGATCTTTTCGAGTTCCTTCTTCTTGCCGTAATCCATGAAGTGCGCGAGACGCTCCTTGGGGTCGGCGGTGAGCCACTTGTCGCCCTCTTCCTCGGCGAGCTGCGCGGCGATGACCTTGATGTCGTCGGCGTGGTAGCCGCCCTCGGGCAGGGGGTATTCCTTGCCGAAGTGCTCAAAGTAACGGGCGGTGAGCGATTCGCCGAGCATGACGATCTGGTTGCCGGCGTCGTTGACATAGAACTCACGCAGCACGTCCCAGCCGCTGGCCTCCATCATGCGGGCGATGCAGTCGCCCCAAGCGGCGTTGCGGGCGTGGCCGCAGTGCAGATCGCCGGTCGGGTTGGCGGAGACCCACTCGAGCAGCAGGTGCTTGCCCTTGCCGGACTCATTCTTGCCGTAATCGTCGCCGGCGGCGAGGACATCGTTGATAACGGCGGTGAGGGCGCTCGCCTTGAGCTTGAAGTTGATGAAGCCGGGGCGGGCAACGGTGATGGATTCGCACTCGGGCAGAAGCTCGGCGAGCTTGGCAACGAGGGGCTCGGCGATCTCCATGGGGTTGCGTCGGAGAGTGCGGGAAAGCTTCATGGCAATGCTGGTGGAATAATCGCCCAGCTTGGTATCCTGCGGCGTCTCAACGACGAGCTGGCCTTCCGTCACATCCAGATCGTAGACCTCTTTTACGGCCTTCTGCGCGGCAGCGTAGATCTTGCTTCCAAAGTCGTTCATTCAAATACTCTCCTTACAACATTTCATCAATACCGTAGTATTGCAATGGGCATACGTCCCATTATCATACCATAAAATCCCCTTTATGCAACCCCTTTCTGCCGAAAATCCTTGTACAACAACGCTTTTCGATTGACAGCACGGGCGTTTTGTGGTAATTTTTGAGCACAAAGCCGTTGCGGCGTCCATGGGGAGTTACCGAAGCGGTCATAACGGGGCGGTCTTGAAAACGGGAGAGTATTTTGGAAGCCGTTTTTCAATTTCCCCTGTGTTTTCAACGGGTTGCGGCGACAAGAAATTAAGAGAAAATCGGGATTTCTCTCCAAGTTTCTCTCCTTTTTCCGAGAAACGTTGGAGCGGGAATACATTTGGAGGGAAAAGAAAGGAATCTGCGCTGGCGGATGCTTTCCAGGACTT
>JABLTN010055629.1_pt1 | contig 11351 bp, 18 predicted proteins | sample 7160141 | NCBI WGS metagenome assembly JABLTN01 (sample SAMN14651226, study PRJNA627086) | human gut metagenome | isolation source: feces | host: Homo sapiens | reverse complement strand
TATGAGCTGTCCTTCCGTATTGTGCGTTTCCACGTCAGCGATTCTACATACGAGTGCATCGTGACCAATCTACCACGTGATGAATTCCCTGTGGAACGTATCAAAACCTTGTACAATACCAGATGGTCTATTGAATCCTCATTTAGGAAACTGAAATATACCATTGGGTTGAGTAATTTCCATGCGTATAAACCCGAATACGTGAAACAGGAAATATGGGCAAGGCTACTTGCGTATAACATAACCGAAACAATGATAAACTACACACTACTGGAAAAACATAGGACAAAACATGAATACAAAGTCAATTTCACTATGGCTGCCCATATCTGCAGAGCCTTTCTCCGTCTGACCACGGAGAAAGACCAATATGATGTGATGTCCCTGCTGAAAAAGGAATTGATCCCTATCAGGAATGAACGCCAATACCCAAGACTCCAAACGGCTCATTTCCGAAGACCGCGATATTTTATATATCGGGCAGCATAGACACCTTTATCATTATAAACCGTTTTGAGGCAGATTTGCAATCTGTCTTCTTGTCATGCTTTCCTTCATGAGTAAATCGTAAACATATCTGTAAAACGGTTCCACTAAGGCTCATCTGTAATTTGTTCTGTAAGAATTCACTTCCTGATTAAACGTTAACTAAATGACATTGTACTGTGAACAGTAACAAAAAGAATGTGCATCTCCGACACGTAGTGCCTTTTGTTTCATAGGAAGTTCCTATGAAATAAAAAAGGAAAAACAGACTGCAAATAAATCTTCACAGTCTGCCCGAAATCTCTATTTTTTATTCTTTACAATTCATCAATCTGCCAGTCGATTGGCTCTACACCATGCGCCTCAAGGAATTTATTGGTCTGGCTGAACGGTTTGCTTCCGAAAAATCCACGATACGCAGAAAGCGGACTCGGATGCGGTGCTTCCAGGATCAAATGGTTCGGATTGGTCAGCATTCTCTTTTTCATCTGTGCCGGTCTTCCCCACAGAATAAATACAATCGGCCTGTCCTGGGTATTGAGTACACGGATTGCTGCATCTGTAAATTCTTCCCAGCCAATTCCACGATGTGAATTAGCCTGATGTGCTCTTACCGTAAGAACCGTGTTGAGAAGAAGTACTCCCTGCTCCGCCCATTTCACCAGATTGCCGTGGCTTGGGATCGTACATCCCAAATCATCATGCAGTTCCTGATAAATATTCACCAGTGACGGTGGAATATCAACCCCTGGTTTCACAGAAAAGCTTAAACCATCTGCCTGTCCATCTCCATGATATGGATCCTGACCAAGGATCACAACCTTGACATCCTTAAGCGGTGTCAGATGAAATGCATTAAAGATGTCATCTGCCGGAGGATATACCCGGTGTGTCCGGTATTCCTGATTCACTGTTTCAAACAGTTTCTTATAGTATGGCTTGGAAAATTCACCTTTCAGTGCATCCAGCCAGTCATTGTTAATTGCTGCCATATTCCCCACCTTTTCTCTACAGACGTACCGATACGCCTTTTTCTCTCAAATATTCTTTTACTTCTCTGATTTCCAGCTCTTTATAGTGGAACAGGGATGCCGCAAGTGCCGCGTCTGCCTTCCCCTCTTCACCGAGTGCTTCGTAGAAATGCTCCAGATTACCTGCTCCTCCAGAGGCGATTACTGGAATTGATACATTTTCCGCGATCGTCCTTGTCAGCTCCAGATCGTATCCGGCCTTCGTGCCGTCACAGTCCATACTGGTCAAAAGAATCTCTCCTGCGCCAAGTGCTTCTACTTTCTTCGCCCACTCGACCGCATCAATTCCCATATCAATGCGTCCGCCATTTTTATAGATATTCCACCCACTGCCGTCTTCTCTTCTTTTCGCATCAATCGCGACAACCACGCACTGGCTTCCAAACTTCTCCGCTGCTTCCTGGATCAGTTCCGGTCGATTGATTGCAGAAGAATTGATGGAAATCTTGTCCGCACCTTCCCGAAGCAATGCCTTAAAATCGTCAACGGTCCGGATTCCACCACCTACCGTAAATGGAATAAACACACACTCAGCAACTTTACGCACCATGTCAACCACCGTGCTTCTGTCGTCCGAAGATGCCGTGATATCCAGAAATACCAGTTCATCCGCACCTGCCTTATCATAAGCCTTCGCAATCTCAACCGGATCTCCTGCATCTTTGAGATCCACAAAATTCACACCTTTTACAACCCGTCCGTTCTTCACATCAAGACATGGGATAATTCTCTTTGTAAACACTGTCTGCCCTCCTACAATTCTACAAAATTTTTCAGTATCTGAAGTCCTGTATCACTGCTCTTTTCCGGATGGAACTGGCAGGCAAATACATTTCCCTGTTCAACCGAAGCATGAATATGCGTGCTGTACTCGGTTGTCGCTTTTACAATACTTTCATCTGTTGCTTTCAAATAGTAGGAATGAACAAAATATACATACGGCTCTTCAGGTAAATCTTTAAACAATCTGCCGTCATTCTGAAGCTTCAGAGAGTTCCATCCCATATGCGGGATCTTAAGTCCCGGACAGTCCGGAATTCTAAGGATCTCTCCTTTTAGAATACCAAGTCCCTCCACACCTGGCGTCTCGTCACTTCTTTCAAACAAAAGCTGGAGCCCAAGACAGATTCCAAGAAGCGGGATTTGTCTCTCTGCTACTTCACGAAGCACTTCATCCAATCCATATTTTTTCAGATTGTACATGGCATCGCCAAATGCACCGACTCCCGGAAGGATCACTTTATCGGCAGAAAGTATCTCTTCTCTGTCTCTTGTGATAACCGCATCCTCACCAAGATATTTTAACGCTTTTTCTACACTTTTAATGTTTCCTGCATCATAATCAATAATCGCTATCATCCGCATATCCTCACGATTTTTATATTCTTGTAGTTATTCAAAAGAGCTTTTTCCGCTCATGTCACAATCTTCTTCCCTGTGTCAATCAGTAATAAGCTCTTTTATAATGTACCACGTTACAGTGTGAATTGCAAGATTTGCGTTTATTTCATGTCCAGTTCAAACCAGAACTCAACACCATTGGTATGATTGATCGCACCGTATCCTTTTCCAAAGGAGTCCATGATCGCCTTCACAATGGAAAGCCCGATACCATTTCCACCGTATTCTCTAGTCCTTGCCTTATCAACCTTATAGAATTTCTCCCAGATATGTGGCAGATCTTCCTCCGGAATCGGCGTTCCGGTATTGAATACGGTAATTTTTGCCATATCATTTTCCTGGGTGATCTTGATCTCGATCACTTTCTCACCATCGATATGGTTCAGTGCATTGTTGACATAGTTCCGGACAACCTGCTCAACCTTAAACTCATCTGCCCAGACATAAACAGGGTTCTTGTGGCGGAAAATCACTTGTGCTTCTTTCTGCTCGATCAGAATATCCAGACTCTGCAGGACACCCGAAATCAATGAAGTAATATCAAACCGTTCAAACTGTACATCATCCTCACCAAATTCCAGCTGGTTCAGGGCAAGTAGATTCTTCACCATCCGGTTCATCTTTCCTGCCTCGTCCATAATGACTTCACAGTAGAACTCCCGGCTCTCCGGATCATCATTGACTCCTTCTTTCAGGCCTTCTGCATATCCCTGGATCAGGGCAATCGGCGTCTTCAGTTCATGGGAAACATTCCCCAGGAATTCGCTTCGCATATTTTCTCGTTTTTCTTTCTGCTCAATGTCTTTCTGCAATTTATAGTTGGCTTCTTTCAGATTGGAAATCGTCTTCTCAAGTCTTTCTGACATCCGGTTAAAGTTCTCTCCCAGTACACCGATTTCGTTGCTTCCGCCGCTGGTATATTTTGCATCAAAATCCAGATCGGCCATCTTCTGTGAAAGTGTTGCGAGCTCCATGATCGGCTCCGTGATCCTTTTTGAGAAATACCACGCAAGCAATACACTCACAAGAATCACACATCCGCCGACGACTCCGATAAATCTGTTAAAAATCATGACTGCCGAACGAATACTCTCCAGCGGGCTTCGCATGATAAAGATATCACCATTGTCAAAGTTTCCCCACATGGTCAGGTACTCTGTATTATTTTGCGGATCAACCGACTTGCAGATATCATAACTGTCCGTTTTTTCCAGAACCTCCTGATGATTCTTATCGTACAGATATCCGAAAAGCTGTACGACCATCATCTGTTTTTCTCTTACATTAGTATAAACCACATTGTATTCTGAATCGATGACTGCAATGGAAATATTATTTTTCTCTGTAAATCTTCCCAGGTCTTTTTCCGGTGTCTCAGAATCGATTGTCCCGTTCTCCACACCTTCCTGCACCATTGTATAGGCCTTTATAAATTCTGATTTCTTATTGGAAATATAATATTTCTCCAGAAAGCTTCCGTTGACGATCATAAATACAACGATCATAAACAGAATCAGACCTACAAAAACAGTCATCATCTGTCTTTTTATTGAATATTTCATGACTGTACCTCGAATTTATACCCCATACCCCAGATAGTCTTAATATAATCTCCTTTATCACCAAGTTTACTTCTCAGCTTCTTTACATGGGTATCAATGGTTCTGGCATCCCCGAAATAATCGTAATTCCATACATTGTTAAGAATCTTCTCTCTCGATAAAGCGATCCCCTGATTCTCCACAAAATATGTCAGAAGTTCAAACTCTTTGTAACTGAGTTCGATCGGCTTTCCATCGATCTTCACCATATGTGCTGCTTTATCAATCTCGATCCCGTCCGCATGAAGCAGATCATCCGAAGCAAGCGCATTGGTTCTGCGCAGAATCGCAGTAACTCTTGCAACCAGGATCTTCGGGCTGAACGGTTTGGAAATGTACTCATCCACACCGAGTTCAAACCCCTGAAGCTCGTCCCTCTCTTCACTTCTTGCGGTCAGCATAATGATCGGAACCTTTGATTCTTTACGGATCTCACGGCAGGTCTGCCAGCCATCCATATGCGGCATCATGACATCCAGGATGATCAGTGCAATATCTTTTTCTTCATAAAAAATGTCCATTGCTTCCATACCGTCTCCGGCTTCGAGTACAGCATATCCTTCTCTTTCCAGGAAATCGCGCACCAATTTGGGATACTCTCACCCGGTTGAGATGGAAGATCCGGAAGGAATCGAAACTGTTCTTGACGGACAGAACAAAATCATCGTTAAGGGAATCAGTAAAGAAAAAGTTGGCCAGTACGCAGCTGAAATCAGAGATAAGAGAAGACCGGAACCTTATAAGGGCAAGGGAATCAAATATGCTGATGAAGTTATCAGACGTAAAGTTGGTAAAACTGGTAAAAAATAAGTAAGGAGAGTGTGAACAAATGGTTAGTAAGAAATCAAGAAGCGAAGTTCGTGTAAATAAACATAGAAAACTGCGTAACCGTTTCAGTGGTACAGCTGAAAGACCGCGTCTCGCTGTGTTTAGAAGTAATAATCATATGTATGCTCAGATTATTGACGATACAGTTGGAAACACTCTGGTTTCCGCTTCCACTCTTCAGAAAGATGTGAAAGCAGAACTGGAAAAAACCAACAACGTTGAAGCAGCAGCATACCTTGGAACAGTAATTGCAAAAAAAGCAATCGAGAAAGGTATCACTTCTGTTGTATTTGACAGAGGAGGATTTATCTATCACGGAAAAATCAAAGCATTAGCAGACGCAGCAAGAGAAGCTGGTTTGAATTTCTAGAAGGAGGACGGACACATGAAACAGGAACGTATTGATGCTAATCAGTTAGAACTTACCGAAAAAGTAGTATCAATCAAACGTGTTACCAAAGTTGTTAAGGGTGGTCGTAACATGAGATTCACAGCTTTAGTAGTTGTTGGCGACGGAAACGGCCATGTTGGTGCAGGTTTAGGAAAAGCAGCTGAAATTCCGGAAGCAATCCGCAAAGGAAAAGAAGATGCTATGAAGAAACTTATCAAAGTTACTTTAGATGAAAACGACAGTATTACACATGATTATATTGGAAAATTCGGAAGTGCTTCTGTACTTCTGAAAAAAGCTCCGGAAGGTACTGGTGTTATCGCAGGTGGACCGGCTCGTGCCGTAATCGAACTTGCAGGTATCAAGAACATCCGTACAAAATCTCTCGGATCTAACAACAAACAGAACGTAGTACTTGCTACTATCGAAGGTTTAAGTCAGCTGAAAGCTCCAGAAGACGTAGCTAAACTTCGCGGTAAAACTGTAGAAGAGATCTTAGGCTAGGGAGGAGATTACAATGGCAAATTTAAAAATCACATTAGTAAAATCAACAATCGGTGCTGTTCCGAAACACAGAAGAACAGTAGAAGCATTAGGCCTTAAGAAGGTTAATAAGACAGTTGTCCTTCCGGATAACGCTGCAACCAGAGGAATGGTTCAGCAGGTAAGACATCTGGTAAAAGTAGAAGAAGAAGCATAAATCTTAGATAGGAGGTGTCACAATGGACTTATCTAATTTAAGACCGGCTGACGGATCAAAACATAGCGATAATTTCAGAAGAGGTCGTGGACACGGCTCAGGAAATGGTAAGACTGCTGGTAAGGGACACAAAGGTCAGAAAGCTCGTTCTGGAGCTCCGAGACCAGGTTTCGAAGGTGGACAGATGCCATTATACAGACGTATTCCTAAGAGAGGTTTCACTTGCAGAAACTCTAAGGAAATCGTTGGAATCAATGTCAGTGCTCTTGAAGTATTTGACAACGATGCAGTAGTTTCTGTTGAAACTCTGATTGAAGCAGGAATCGTAAAACATGCCAGAGATGGTGTTAAAATTCTTGGAAATGGAGAGTTAACCAAAAAGCTTACTGTTCAGGCAAATGCATTCAGCGCAGGTGCTGTAGAAAAGATTGAAGCTGTTGGTGGAAAAGCAGAGGTGATCTAATGCTACAAACATTCCGTAAAGCATTTCAGATTGAAGACATACGGAGAAAAATATTGTATACCCTTGCAATGCTGTTTGTAGTAAGACTCGGATCTCAGCTTCCGACACCGGGAGTTGATCCGACCTATATTCAGAATTTCTTTGCGAACCAGACCGGTGATTCGTTTAACTTTTTTAACGCTTTCACCGGCGGTTCGTTTGAGACGATGTCCATCTTTGCATTGAGTATTACCCCGTATATCACATCTTCCATTATCATCCAGCTTCTTACAATTGCAATTCCAAAGCTTGAGGAAATGCAGAAAGAAGGGGAAGATGGAAGAAAGAAGCTTACCGCATTAACTCGTTATGTGACAGTTGTGCTTGCTCTGATTGAATCTACAGCTATGGCTGTTGGATTTGGACGTCAGGGACTTCTGGAAAAGTTCAATTTTGTAAATGCTACAATTGTAGTTCTTACATTAACTGCAGGATCTGCATTCCTTATGTGGATCGGGGAACGAATTACAGAAAAAGGAGTGGGAAATGGTATTTCTATTGTCCTGCTCATTAACATTTTATCACGCATTCCAAGTGATATGACCTCACTGTATGAGAAGTTCATCAGCGGCAAAGGTCTCGCCAGTGGAGGACTTGCAGCAATCATCATCATTGCAATCATTCTCGTACTTGTAGTATTTACGGTAATACTTCAGGATGCGGAGAGACGAATTCCGGTTCAGTATTCGCAGAAAGTACAGGGGAGAAAATCAGTAGGTGGACAGTCAACGAACATTCCGCTGAAGGTTAATACCGCCGGAGTAATTCCGGTTATTTTCGCTTCATCTATTATGCAGTTCCCGGTTGTAATTGCTTCATTTATGGGCAAGGGCAACGGAAAAGGCATCGGAAGTGAAATCCTCAGAGGCTTAAGTTCAGGAAACTGGTGTAATCCGAATAAGATTTACTATTCCTGGGGACTTATAGTATATATCGTACTTACGATTTTCTTTGCATATTTCTATACGAGCATTACTTTTAACCCGTTGGAAATTGCAAATAATATGAAAAAAAGCGGTGGATTTATCCCAGGTATCAGACCTGGAAAACCTACTGTGGACTACTTAAATAAGATATTAAATTATATTATCTTTATTGGTGCATGCGGACTTGTAATTGTACAGGTAATTCCGTTTGTGTTCAATGGTGTGTTTGGAGCGAATGTATCATTCGGTGGAACTTCTCTGATCATTATCATCGGTGTTGTTCTTGAGACACTCAAACAGATTGAGTCTCAGATGCTCGTTCGTAATTACACAGGATTTTTGAATGTCAAAGGAAAATCTATGAAAAATAGTTTTCTTGGATATTAAAACAATTGTAGCCCGTTGTCTTTTAGAGTATAATCAAAGACAACGGGCTCTTTTGCCATTATGACATTTGAAGGAGGAATAGTAAAATGAAAATCATTATGTTAGGTGCTCCTGGTGCAGGAAAAGGTACACAGGCAAAAAAAATTGCCGCTAAGTACGGAATTCCTCATATTTCAACAGGAGATATTTTCCGCGCAAATATTAAGAACGGAACTGAACTTGGAAAGAAAGCGAAGACTTATATGGATCAGGGACTTCTTGTTCCGGATGAATTGGTCGTAGATCTTGTAGTAGATCGTGTGAGTCAGGATGACTGTACGAAGGGATATGTACTGGACGGTTTCCCACGTACAATTCCACAGGCTGAGGCGCTTGATAAGGCACTGGAAGCGAAGGGACAGAAGATGGACTATGCAATCGATGTAGATGTTCCGGACGAGAATATTGTAAAGCGTATGGGTGGAAGACGCGCATGCGTAGGATGTGGCGCAACTTACCATCTTGTATATGCTGCACCGAAGAAAGACGGAATCTGTGATGTCTGCGGAGGAGAACTGATCCTTCGTGATGATGACAAACCGGAGACAGTTGAAAAGAGGCTGCATGTATATCATGATCAGACACAGCCGCTGATCGATTATTATACAAAAGCGGGAATTCTGAAAAGCGTTGATGGAACAGTGGATATGGAAGATGTATTCGGAGCCATTGTTTCTATATTAGGAGAGTAACAGATGCCGATTACGATTAAATCAGAAAGAGAAATTGAACTGATGACAGAAGCCGGAAGGATTCTGGGGATCGTACATAAGGAACTGGAGAAGGCATTAAAACCAGGAATGAGTACACTGGATATCGATGCATTAGGTGAAGAAGTTATTCGCAGCTATGGCTGCGAACCTTCTTTTCTGAATTACAATGGATATCCGGCGTCTATCTGTGTTTCTGTAAATGATGAAATCGTTCATGGGATTCCGTCAGCAAAGCACCTCATAAAAGAAGGTGATATTGTGAGCCTGGACGCAGGAGTGATCTACAAAGGTTATCATTCTGATGCTGCAAGGACACATGCTGTCGGTGAGGTCAGACCGGATCTTCAGAAACTGATCGATGTAACGAGGGAAAGCTTCTTCGAAGGAATAAAGTTCGCAAAAGAAGGCAATCATCTATATGATATATCCCGAGCAATCGGTGATTATGCGGAAAGCTTTGGATACGGTGTTGTCAGGGAACTGTGCGGACATGGAATCGGGACCAGTCTTCATGAATCACCGGAGATTCCGAATTTCCAGATGCGAAGAAGAGGACCGAAGCTGAAAGCCGGAATGACACTGGCAATTGAGCCGATGGTCAATCTCGGAACAGAGAGGATTCGCTGGATGAGTGATAACTGGACGGTGGTGACGGCAGACAGAAAAGAATCAGCACATTATGAAAATACAATTCTGATCACAAAAGACGAACCGAAGATCCTGTCGATTGCAGATGGAAATATATAACAGAACAGAGGAACAGAAAATGGATAGATGGGAAACAGGAATGCTTGCGAAATCTCTGGTCGGTCATGATAAAGATAAGGTATATGTGATCGTCGGACTGGATGAACAGTTTACATATCTTGCAGACGGGGAGAGGAAAACGCTTCAGAGTCCAAAGAAAAAGAAAAAGAAACATGTACAGCTCATTAGAGAACAGCATGAGATTTCCGAAGCGGATGATGTAAAGCTGAAACGGATATTAAAAGAATATAAGATGTCAGAAAAGAAGGAGGACAAATAAATGTCTAAAGCAGATGTAATTGAAATCGAAGGAACAGTAGTAGAAAAACTTCCGAATGCCATGTTTCAGGTAGAACTGGAAAATGGACATCAGGTACTTGCACATATCAGCGGAAAGCTGCGTATGAACTTTATCAAAATTTTACCGGGTGACAAAGTTACTCTGGAACTGTCACCATACGATTTATCTAAAGGAAGAATTATCTGGAGAGATAAATAAAATATTACTTGACAAAACCAAAATCCAGGTGATATAATTTTATGCGAACTGTGCGAGGGACTTTTTCTGCGCACAGGGGGAAAATGCAGACCAGGCAAGGTATGAAAGGAGGATTTGACGTGAAGGTTAGATCATCAGTAAAACCGATTTGCGAAAAATGCAAAGTTATCAAGAGAAAAGGAAGCGTCAGAATTATCTGCGAGAATCCGAAACATAAACAGCGTCAGGGATAGGTTCTGAACACTTAATGAAAGCAAGCCACAGGCGCAGCTTGAAATTAGTGAAAAGACCGCTCCCAAGCCTTAGTGACGACGAGCCGTAGGCGACAGAGGAACTTAGGCGCACGGAGCAGCGAAAGACAGATTTATGTAAACTTAATTAGGCGGCTGATAGAGGATACGCCAGGGTGTGTGTAGAGCGTTATCCACTATTTAATATACATGAACACCACGGGCAAGTGGTTTCTAGTATATTGCTTAAAAACCGGCGGTCATTAGCCGAGAGATCGGTTGCCGGAAAGGATGCGGATACCGAACCGCATCTGGGCTGGGATATCGGACGTGTCTGAGGCATTGGATACATTTTGAAAAGTCCGGTAGGGCTCTTTTTGATAACGGGATGCCCGCAGCCTCATTATAGGACAATGTGAAACCAAAAAAAGAAAGAAAATGGAGGAAATCACAAATGGCTCGTATTGCAGGTGTAGATTTACCAAGAGACAAACGTGTAGAAATCGGATTGACTTATATCTATGGAATCGGAAGAACAAGTGCAACCCGTATTCTCGCAGAAGCAGGAGTTAATCCTGATACTCGCTGCAGAGATCTTACAGATGACGAAGTTAAAAAGATCAGTGCAGTGATCGATGAAACTCAGACAGTTGAAGGTGATCTTAGAAGAGAGATCGCTCTTAACATCAAGAGACTTCAGGAAATCGGATGCTATAGAGGAATCCGTCACAGAAAAGGACTTCCGGTTCGTGGTCAGAAGACAAAGACCAATGCAAGAACAAGAAAAGGTCCTAAGAGAACAGTAGCAAACAAGAAGAAATTATTTCGACAAATAATATATTGGAAAGTGTAGGTTAGTTTAAATGTCTA
>JABLTN010075125.1_pt1 | contig 11352 bp, 10 predicted proteins | sample 7160141 | NCBI WGS metagenome assembly JABLTN01 (sample SAMN14651226, study PRJNA627086) | human gut metagenome | isolation source: feces | host: Homo sapiens | reverse complement strand
CAAGGTAGATAGGGCAGAGGTGGAAGTGCAGTAATGCATGGAGCTGACTGTTACTAATCGGTCGAGGGCATAACCAAGAAGGTAGGACAGGGTAAGGAAGAATGGATGGAGTAAAGATTTAAATTTGTATGTGGTTTTGAAGGTACATGTAGAAAGTAAGGGAGCTGTAAACCGTAAGGGTTTGCAGTTTTTTTATTGCATAGCAAAATCCGTAGGAACTTCCTGTTAAATAAAAGGCACTACGAGCCTAGGCACATTCTTTATTATTACATATTAAATAATAAAAATAGAATGCACAGTCTGAACTGCAGCATTCTTTTTCTATTATTGTTTAAGTCTGTTCTGATTACGCCAGTCTCTTGGCGATATTCCATAAATATTTTTAAATGCTCTGGAAAAATGTAATTGGTTGGGATAACCGACTGCATTACCTACATCTTTAATGGAAAGCTTTGTCAGTTTTAATAATTCAGCAGCTTTAATCATTCTATAATTCAACAAAAATTCCTGAGGAGATTTTCCAATTCCGTCTTTGAAAATTTTTCCGAAATAACTGCGGTTTAATCCGCATACAGCAGCGATGTTTTCGACAGAAATATCGTTTTGGAAATTCTGCTCTATATAAGATAGGGCTTCATGGATATAAAAATCCTGAAGACGGCTGATTTTCGATGTCTGCATGATGGAAGTAGAACGAATAAGAGCATCAATTGCAAGATAGAGATGCCCGATCAGGTGAAATGGTGTAGCGTCTCCGTGACTTGCAATATAGAGAAGTTCTTCTTTCAGTATTTCACGCAGATCCTTAGAAGTAGCTTTATAAATCGGATTATCCAAACTAAGTCCGGAAAGTTCAATGGTTTCCTTTGCACGTAGTCCGTCAAATTCAATCCATGTATATTCCCATGGGAGTTTTTCATCAGAGATATAAGTATTGATCTGACCGGGGAAAATCATAAAGCCCTGGCCACTTTTTACGTGATAGGTCTGTGTTACACCGTGAGAATCATTTGCCATTAAAATTCCGGTGCCGGAGATAATGTAGTGAAAAAGAAAATGATTACGGACGGCAGGACCAAAACTATGTGCAGGTTTACATTGTTCGTAACCGAATTGATATAATCCAAGGTCAACAAAGTTTTCGCTTGGAAATACAGAAAACATGAGCTCTTTCATACAGATTCCTTTCATTTAGTTGTGTTTTGTTAAAGTTGTGTTCAATAGCTGGTAATTCAGTGAATATATCTATATTTTACTTAATCTGAAAATGGATTGCAACCGAAATATACCAAAATGCTAGTTCGTTTACAAAAAAATAGAAAAAAATAGCATTTTGGAATAAAACATCAAATACAATGCTATTCTTGAACGCATAATGGTATGTTATAATGCAAATATAAACAAAGTACTTGATATATCGAGGAGTAGCAAAGTGAAAATATACCTGTGAGGAAGGAGAAAAAATGAGAAGGAAAAGAGCAGCAATTGTTTTGGGAATGTCCTGTATTCTGATGGCATCAGCTGTATTACAGGGATGTCAGCAAAATCCAAAAAGCGGAAAAGTGGAAATCGAACTTGTTCAGTATAAACCAGAGGCGGTAGATATATTTGAACAGCTCGAAAAAGAATTTAATGAGACACATGATGATATCCATTTAAAAATATCTTCCCCAAATGATGCGACAACAATTTTGAAAACACGTTTTATCAGAGAAGATTATCCGGATATTATCGGAATCGGAGGAGATATCAATTATTCGTATTTTGTTGATTCAGGAATACTGGCTGACCTTTCAGATTATGAAGGACTTAGTGAGGTAAAACCTGCTTATCTGGATATTATTGAAGGATTGGAGTTTGTTCCGACAGAAGGAACATATGGGCTTCCGTATGTGGCAAATGCGGCAGGAGTGCTCTATAACAAAGATATGTTTGCGGAACATGGATGGGAGATTCCGCAGACCTGGGATGAATTTATTTCTCTTTGCGAGGAGATTCAGAATGAAGGAATCCAGCCACTTTATTTTGGATATAAAGATACCTGGACCTGCCTTGCACCTTGGAATGCACTTGCAGTCGGACTTGCACCATCCGATGTTTGTCAGCAGGTGAATAAGGGAGAAACAACCTTCTCCAAAGAATATCCGCAAGTGGCAGAAAAAATGCTTGAATTGTTAAATTATGGTGAAGATGGACCGTTTGGATACGGATACAACGATGCATGTACTGCATTTGCAAATGGTGAATCAGCGATGTATACAATCGGAAGCTATGCAATTCCGCAGATCAAATCTGTAAATCCGGATATGAATATCGGATCTTTTGTTATGCCGGCTAATGATTCTGAAGAGGACAATGTATTAAATTCAGGAGTAGACCTTCAGTTCTGCGTGATGGATGCATGTGAAAATAAAGAAGCGGCATATGAAGTCCTTGATTTTCTGATGGATCATGAAAATATCCAGGCATACTTAGATGCGCAGAATGCAGTGCCTTGTAAAGATGAAGATTTTGCACTGGCTCCGGAGCTGGAAGATATGAAACCATATATTCAGGATAACCGTATGGCGGATTACCAGGATCACTATTATCCGTCAGAAATGGCAGTCGATGCACAAATCCAGACATTTCTCATAAACCAGGATGTTGACGCATTCCTGAAAAAGTTTGACAAAGACTGGATCAGATATAACAGGGATATCATTCGTATGATGGAAGATTATGAAGCAGGCAAGTAGGAGGGATACAGATCATGAATAAATTGAAAAGGATGAATGGCAGAGAGCGGACATTTTTACTGATTACGATACCGATACTTGCGTTGTTTTTCTGCTTTAATACGCTGCCACTTATTAAAGGTGTTATTTATAGTTTTACAAATTTTCGAGGATATGGCGAGTTTGACTGGGTAGGTATTCGGAATTATACAGACTTATTTACTGATGCAAGAGTCGGGAAATCCTACCTGTTTACATTCAAGCTTGCAATTGTTGCAACAATAGTTGTAAATGTGTTAAGTCTTGTTTTAGCTCTTGGATTAAACAGTAAAATTAAATTTAAAAGTGCACTCAGAGGAATGTATTTCGTTCCAAATATTTTAGGAGCACTTGTAGTGGGCTATATTTTCAATTACTTTTTCACTTATATTCTTCCGGCAGTTGTAAAAATGATGGGCGGAAAAGGTGACAGTATCCTGGCAAGCTCAAAATGGGCATGGGTTGCGATCGTAATTGTATGTGCATGGCAGTCTGTTGCAATGAATACGATTATTTATATTTCCGGACTTCAGACGGTACCGGAGGATGTATACGAAGCAGGTTCTCTTGATGGAGCGACCGGATGGAAAAAATTCAAGAATCTGACATTTCCACTGATCCTTCCATTCTTTACCATCAATATGGTACTTTGCATGAAGAATTTTCTGATGGTATTTGATCAGATCATGGCTCTTACCAAAGGAGGTCCGGCGCAGAGTACAGAATCAATTTCATTTTTGATTTATAACAATGGTATGGCTGGAGGACAGTTTGGGTTCCAGAGTGCCAATGCAGTTGTGTTCTTTGTAGTGATCGTTGTGATCTCTGTATTACAGATGAACTTTTTGGGAAATAAGGAGGAACAGTTATAATGAAAGTAAAGGTGAAAGAAAGAGTAAACTGGCCAATCACAATTTTATTGATTCTGGGTCTTGTAACCGTTATTTTTCCTCTTTATCTTACAGTTGTGATTGCATTTAAGAAACCGTCGGAAATGACAAACAGTATTTCCGGAATCTTATCACTGCCAAAAAGCTGGAGCTTTTCTAACTTTGCAGAAGCAATGCGTGTAACAGATTTCTGGCATTCACTGGGCAACAGTGTGCTGATAACGATTGTAACGGTAGTTCTTTCCATTCTGATTCATTCTATGATCGGTTATGTGATCGGAAGAAGTAAAAGTACCAGTAAATTTTACAAAGTAGCCTATCTTTATATTGTAAGCGGTATGTTTGTTCCATTTGCAATTTTGATGATGCCACTTGTGAAGCAGACAGCACAGATGAGAATTGACAATATTTTCGGTGTTATTTTGTGTTATCTTGTATTTTATATGCCGATGAATGTGCTCTTATACTCCGGTTATCTGAAAAATATTCCGCTGGCACTGGAAGAGGCTGCACATGTAGACGGGGCAACAACCTGGAAAACTTACTGGAGCGTTATTTTCCCAATCATGAAACCGATGCATGCAACAGTAGCGGTACTTACAGCACTTGGTACATGGAATGATGTTATGACACCACTTGTAATTCTGGCAGGTAGTGATGTGAACACACTGCCACTTGCACAGATGACATTCCAGACACAATTTGGAACCAATTATAATCTTGCATTTGCATCCTATTTACTGGCACTGTTTCCGATTTTGATTTTCTATCTGATCTGTCAGAAACAGATTCTGAACGGTGTTGTAAATGGCGCAGTAAAATAAATTTGACAGAAGCTTAAGGAGAAGAATATGGGAATCATATACAACGAGAAAGCAAAAACATTTACATTACATACCCAAAATACAACGTATCAGATGCAAATTGATGCATATGGATTTTTACTGCATTTATATTATGGAAGAAAGACAGATGGAGTTATGGACTATCTTCTGACCTATGCAGACCGTGGCTTCTCAGGAAATCCGCAGGATACAGGAAATGACAGAACATATTCCCTTGATGTGCTGCCGCAGGAATTTCCGTGTCGACTGACAGGAGATTTCAGGAGTCCGGTGCTTGATCTTGTAAATGCAGATGGTTCTTTTGGATGCGATCTTAGATATCAGGGATATGAGATTTGTGATGGAAAATACAATTTGAAGGGACTTCCGGCAGTTTATGCTGCCGAAGAGGAAGCCCAGACTCTGATCATTTATATGAAAGATCAGGTGACAGGATTACAGGTAGAATTACTTTATGGAGTTCTTCCGGAGTATGATGTGATCACAAGAAGTGCAAAAGTGATCAATACAGAAGAAGATAAAATCAGACTGACAAAAGCCCAAGCAGCGTGTATCGATTTCGTTCATGGTGAATTTGACGTAATTTCATTTTACGGCCGCCATGCGATGGAAAGAAATATGCAAAGAACATCGGTAGGACATGGAGCTTTTGTAATTGGAAGCCGCAGAGGAACATCCAGCCATCAGTACAATCCGATGATGATACTGGCAGAAAAAGAAACGACGGAAGACGCAGGTACTTGTTATGGAATGTCCTTTGTATACAGCGGAGGATTTAAAGCAGAAGTAGAAAAGGATCAGTTCGGGCAGACAAGAATGCAGATGGGACTGCAGGAAGAACAGTTTTCTTATCCACTGAAAAAAGGAGAGGAATTTGTGATCCCTGAAGTTATTTTAACTTGCAGCAATCAGGGACTTGAAAAGCTTTCCCAGAATCTGCAGAGATGTATCCGTAAAAATCTGTGTCGCGGAAAATATAAAGAAAAAGTAAGACCGGTACTGATCAACAGTTGGGAAGCATGCTATTTTGATTTTACGGGAGAAGATATCTATCATCTTGCCGAGCAGGCAAAGGATCTGGGAATCGATATGGTTGTACTGGACGATGGATGGTTTGGAAGTCGAAATGATGACAACAGTGGACTTGGCGACTGGAAGGTTAATGAAGAAAAGCTGCAGGGAAGTCTTGGTGACCTGATCAGCAGGATCAATGCGTTAGGTGTTAAATTCGGGCTCTGGTTTGAGCCGGAGATGGTAAATGAAGACAGTGATCTTTACCGTGAACATCCGGACTGGGCAATTCAGATTCCGGGAAGAAAACCGGTAAAAGGAAGAAACCAGCTGCTCCTTGATTTTTCGAGAAAAGAAGTTGTGGATGCTGTTTATGAGCAGATGTGTCAGGTGCTCGATCAGGGAAATATCGAATATGTAAAATGGGATATGAACCGAAGTATGGCAGAAGTATATTCTATGACAGCAGAAGAACAGGGCAGTGTGCAGTATGACTACATGCTTGGACTTTATGATTTCCTGGAGCGTATTATAAGCCGTTATCCAGACCTTCTGATCGAAGGCTGCAGTGGTGGTGGAGGTCGTTTTGACGCGGGAATGCTGTATTATACACCACAGATCTGGTGCAGTGACAATACCGATGCAGTGGATCGTGTAAGGATCCAATACGGAACATCCTTTGGGTATCCGGTATCTGCAGTTGGATCTCACGTATCTGCAGTTCCGAATCATCAGACAGGAAGAAAGACATCACTCCATACAAGAGGTGTCTGTGCCATGGCAGGAACCTTCGGCTATGAACTGGATCCGGCGAAAATGACAGATGAAGAGCGCAGAGAGATCAGGGAACAGATAGTAGAATACAAAAAATATGCACAGCTTGTACAAAATGGACTTTACTATCGACTGAGTAATCCATTCGCAGAAGAAATCGGCGCATGGGAATTTGTATCAGAAGATGGGAAAGAAGTACTTGTAAATGTAGTTATGCTTGAAATCCATGGAAACATGACAGTAAATTATGTAAAAATGAAAGGTCTGTGTGCTGGACAATTCTATAAAGATTCAAATACCGGAAAAATTTATCCGGCAGAGGCGCTGATGGAAGTTGGAATTCCGATGCCGCTTGAATTTGGTGAGTACAAAGCATATCAGATTTATCTGGAAATGGTCGAGTAAAAATGAGAAAAACAAATGATATTTTTGAAAAGAGACTGGCGAAGCATATGGATGAGCTTCGCTGGCTCTATATGGAATTATATGATAATGAAGCAATGTTTGCAGAGCTCTGTGAACAGATGCAGAATTACTATCATGCAAGAAATGCGAAACTTCGAAAGAGAGATCTGGAGAAGGAAAAGGATCAGGCGTGGTATCGTAAAAAAAACATGCTGGGAATGATGCTGTATATTGATAATTTCGCCGGAAATTTAAGAGGAGTCAAAGGAAAGCTTAAGTATCTGGAAGAATGTGGTGTAAACTGTGTTCATCTGATGCCGTTTCTCGATTCGCCAAAGGGAAGATCCGATGGAGGCTATGCGGTTGCGGATTTCAGAAAAGTAAAGCCGGAACTTGGAACCATAGAAGACCTTGCAGATCTGGCTGAAGCCTGCCACGAAAAAGACATGAATCTGTGTATGGATTTTGTAATGAACCATACTTCCGAAGATCATGAATGGGCACAGAAGGCAAGAATGGGTGAAGGCGAATATATGAGCCGGTATTTTTTCTGTGACAATGAAAACTATGTCAGAGAATATGAGAAAACAGTGCCACAGGTATTTCCGGAAACTGCACCGGGGAATTTCACCTGGCTTCCTGAAATCGGACACTACGTGTTGACTACCTTTTATCCTTACCAGTGGGATCTGAATTATAAGAATCCGAGGGTGTTTAACGAAATGATGTATAATTTCCTTTTCCTGGTCAATCAGGGGATTGACATTCTGCGGATCGATGCAGTTCCTTATATCTGGAAGGAAATGGGGACAAGCTGCAGAAATCTTCCACAGGTACACACGATAGTCAGGATGATGCGTATGATCGGGGAGATTGTGTGTCCGTCGGTTGTATTATTAGGGGAAGTCGTGATGGAACCGGAAAAAGTAGTTCCTTATTTTGGTACCATAGAAAAGCCGGAATGTCATATGCTTTATAATGTAACCATGATGGCTACTACATGGAATACGGTTGCGACGAGAGATACCAGACTTTTACGGATGCAGCTTGATATTATGAACAACCTTCCGAAAGAGTATACTTTCTTAAATTACCTCAGATGTCATGATGATATTGGATGGGGACTGGATTTTCAGACACTTGCCGGTTGGGGAATGCAGGAAGTCCCACACAAAAGATATCTGAATGACTTTTTCACAGGAAAAATCGCAGAAAGTGTGAGCCGCGGGGAACTTTATAATGAAGATCCGATAACAGGAGATGCCAGATTCTGTGCAACGACAGCTTCCATGTGTGGAATTGAAAGTGCCGGATTTGAACAAAATGAAGAAAAGAAAAAAAGAGCAGTCAGATTTGATCTGATGCTGCATGCATATATGATGGTGCAATCCGGAATTCCAATGCTTTACAGTGGAGATGAGATTGGTCAGGTAAATGATTATACTTATAAAAATGATCCGGAAAAACGGGTTGATTCCAGGTATATCCACAGAGGAAAATTTGACTGGAAGCTGGCAGACGGACGAAAGAGAAAAGGAACGGTACAAAAAGAACTGTTTGATGGAATTGGAAAGCTTAGATCCATCCGAAGTAAGGAAAAAGTATTTGACGCATCGGCAAATGTCTGGACGCTTGATACCTGGGAAAATGGAATCCTTGGAGTTGTGCGGGAACTGGAGGGCGAGCAGATGACAGCACTTTTTAATTTCGCAGAAGAGGACCGGACAGCCTGGATCGAAGAAGAGGGAGAGTATATGGATTTATATACCGGTAAAAAAGTCAGCCTTCAGGCAATAAAAATGGAAGGCCATTCCTTTGTATTAGCAAAGAAATGCTAAAGTAAGACAGAAAAAGAGCAGGTAAGAAATTTTATCCTTTCTTACCTGCTTTTTTTACTTTATTGGTTTTCCTGCATATCTTTCAGCATCTGGATAAGTTCCAAATCCTTTTCGGTAACACGGAAATTAGTAGTATAATTCCGTCCTTCCGGAGATTTGACGGAGATTTCGATGATGCTGTCTTTGCGACATGCATCTCCTTTTACTGCATGAATAAAAGGCATAAATTTAGGATGCTCCTGTTGAAAAGTGGAAAATGCGGATTTCAGTTTTGCAAGCATTCCAAGCTGTTGAAAGTTAAGCGCCATAAAATACTCCTTTATAATTCAATATATCCATTGAACCCTCCAAGGGTGTAATATGCTTTTTTATCTTCTGGTTTCAGATAAATGGAGAGAGCTTCCGGATTTTCTACAGCGTGTCCCTTTGCATTGCAGTCAGCGATCACACGTTCTGTGATAGCGGCTACAGTATATTCTGCACTCTGGTACTGAACATAGAATGCAGGATTTTTGGCAGGAACTTCTACTGGTACTTTGACTTCTTTTACAACTTCTTTTATCTCTACAACAGGAGTTGCTGTAGCCGGTGCTGATGATGTAGCTGTAGCAGTTACTGCTGATTCAAGTGTTCTTTTCTGTTTTTTCTTATCGATTCTTTTATTCATTATTATTACCCCTTTTTCAAATTGTACAACATCTATTATATTACTTTTATATGGAGAAGTCAAAAGGGTATTTATCACAGATATTTTGCACAAAATGAAAAAGGGTTGCGCATAATGGTGAGATATGAGTATAATGAGTATCGTGTAATTGGAGTATAACCGGGAGGAAAAGGTAGAATGAATAGAGCAGCATTATTTTTTGATATTGATGGGACCGTACTCAGTGAGATTACAAAAGAGATTCCCGCAAGTACGGTAGATGCACTTAAAAGGGCACACGACGCAGGACATTTTTTATTTATCAATACAGGAAGAACATACTGCAGTGTTCCGGTGGAACTGAAAAAACTTCCATTTGATGGATATTTGTGTGGATGTGGGATTTATTTTACATTTGATGAAGAAATTATTTTTGAAAAGCATCTGGATCCGGAGAGGGGCGATGAGATCGCTGATTATATGACAAAATGTCAGATTGATGGGATTTTTGAGGGAGCAGAAGATGTGTATTTCACTTCAAGAGTTTCAAGATTTGACAGATTGGAAAATACAAAAAAATACATGAATAACCGTGGACTTGGAATCGAGCGTTATATGGAGCAGAGAAGATGTCCATATGATAAAATCTTTATTTATACGGATGAAAAAAGTGATGTAAAAGCATTTTTTGAATTTATCAAAGATGATATGGAAGTAATCGACCGTGGAAGTAATACGTTTGAATGTATCCTGAAGGGCTATACAAAAGGAACTGCGATTGACTGGGTGCTGGAGCATTTTGGAATGACGAGAGATCAGTCATATGTATTTGGAGACAGCAGCAATGATCTGGCAATGTTCCGGCATGCCGGGCATGCGATTGCGATGGGCGCGCATGACCAGGTGCTGGAACCTTATACAGAATTTGTTACAAAGACCGTTGAAGAAGATGGAATTGCTTATGCGATGAAGAAATATGGACTGATCGATTAGAGAATCCTCCGATAAAGTGACAGAGAAAAATTCCTAAGATGCAGTAGCTTTTATAAGGTCATCAAGAGAAGCAAAATGATAACCCATTTCTTCCCATTTGGTGAGAAGTTCATCTAAGATTTCAGCGTTTGTAGAGGATGTACTGTGGAGTAAAACGATGGCACCGGGATGGATTCTCCCAAGCAGCTTTTCAAAAGCCTCTTCGTGGGATGGCTGGCTATCCTGATACCAGTCGACGTAGGCGAGACTCCAGAAGAAGGTATGATAGCCAAGATCCTGTGCCATTTTCAGGTTGGCTTCGCTGTATTTGCCTTGTGGTGGACGATAAAATCTGGAAATTTCCTGTCCGGTGATCTGCCGATACAGTTTTTCAACTGTCTGGATTTCTTCAGAAAAGGATTCCATTGTAGAAATCTGTGACATGTCTTTGTGATGCCAGGTATGGTTGCCGATGGTGTTACCGGCAGCGAGGATCTGTTTGATAAGTTCTGGATTGCTTTCCAGAAGTGTGCCGACGACGAAGAACGTTGCTGGAGCCTGATGTTTCGTAAGAGCTTCCAGAATAGCCGGTGTATTTCCATTTTCATAACCGGCATCGAAAGTAAGGTAGATTACCTTTTCGCCGGTGTCCTGTGCGTAAAAGGCATCAAATTTTTTCAACTCGTCAAATGTGGCATTGCCAACAGGGGGATCCCCATCAGTTTGGAAGCTGAGCCCCCAGTTGCCTTCAGAAGAGGTGGGAACAGCGGCTGAAAAGAAATGATCATGCAGAAATGCAGCGCCGGTTCCCACAAAGAAAGCCGCGAGGAAAAGAAAACAGATCCGTATAATATTTTTTGATTTTAATCTGGAAAACATAAAAGGAACTCCGATCGGATAGAAAACAGGTGATTGATAAAATATATGTGGAAATGGAAGGAAAAGAACCGAAATAGATAAAATAGCGGTCAGAAAATAAAGTGGACAAAAAGTAATAAAAGTGATCAAAAAATAAAAAAAAGGCTTGCATTTTTTCTGAAATGTGATATCATATTATTTGTCTTTAAGACGCGGGTGTAGTTCAATGGTAGAACACCAGCCTTCCAAGCTGGATACGTGGGTTCGATTCCCATCACCCGCTTTTGTTATGCGTAAAAAGAAGAGAGAATGTAAGGAAAATTACTCCATATATCATATAAAATCAGGAGGATTTTT
>JABLTN010025298.1_pt1 | contig 11353 bp, 10 predicted proteins | sample 7160141 | NCBI WGS metagenome assembly JABLTN01 (sample SAMN14651226, study PRJNA627086) | human gut metagenome | isolation source: feces | host: Homo sapiens | reverse complement strand
TTTTATATTATCAAGTTTTTGTCTTGCCTCTATTCTAAGGCCTTCTATTGATGCATAGCTTATGTCTTCTGGAAGCTTTCTATTTTCTAACTTCTTAAATTGATCTATTTGTTTTAATTGCTTATCTATATATCCTTCATATTTAGTCATTATTACGCATTGTTCTTTTACTTCATCAGATACGTCTTCACCCGCACCCTTACCTATTGCCTCTATTAAGTCATAATTAACTTCTGGACGCTTTAAGAATTCATATAAAGATAAACCTACTTTTATTTCTGATGATCCCATTTCCTCTAACTTATGATTAACTTCTTTAGGAGTAACTCTTTCAGTTTTTAATCTCTCTAATTCTTTTTCTACAGCAGCTTTTTTCTCTAAAAATCTTTGATATCTATCTTCTGAAACTAATCCAATATCATAACCTCTTTGAGTAAGTCTCATATCTGCATTATCTTGTCTTAGATATAATCTATATTCTGATCTAGATGTCATCATTCTGTATGGTTCATTAGTTCCTTTTGTAACTAAGTCATCTATTAAGACACCTATATACGCTTCAGATCTATCAAGTACAAAAGGCTCTTTTCCTTGTATCTTCATAACTGCATTTATACCTGCAATAAGACCTTGCGCCGCAGCTTCTTCATATCCTGAAGTTCCGTTAAACTGACCTGCACTAAATAAGTTTTCTACACCTTTTATTTCTAGTGAAATTTTTAATTGAGTTGGATCTATACAATCATACTCAATTGCGTATGCCGGCCTCATTATTTTAGCATTTTCAAGACCTGCTACACTTTTATACATTGCAATTTGTACTTCATAAGGTAAACTTGTAGATATACCTTGGATGTACATTTCTTTAGTATCTAAACCTTCTGGTTCTATAAATATTTGATGAGATTCTTTATCGTTAAATCTTACAACTTTGTCTTCTATAGAAGGACAATATCTAGCTCCTGTACTTTCTACTTTTCCACTGTACATTGCTGATCTACCTAGGTTATTCATTATTATGTCATGTGTTTCTAGGTTAGTTCTTGTTAGGTAACAAGGAATTTGATCTATCTTTAAGTCTTCTGTTAAGAATGAGAATGGTGTAATCTTCTCATCTCCTTCTTGGATTGACATAACTGAAAAATCAATGCTATCTCTGTGTACCCTAGCAGGTGTTCCAGTTTTAAATCTTCTCATTTGTAGACCTAATTTAACTAAACTCTCTGTTAAATTTTTTGCGTATCCTAATCCATTAGGACCTTCCATGAAAGATACTTCTCCCATATATATTTTAGAGTTTAAATAAACACCAGTTGCTAATATAACTGCTTTTGCATAGTATTCACAACCTAACTTTGTAATTACTCCTGTAACTACATTATCTTCATGTAGTATATCTATAACTTCATCCATTACGACATCTAAATTAGGCTCATTTTCTATAGTCTTTTTCATTTCTGTATGATATTTAAATTTATCTGCTTGTGCTCTTAATGAATGAACTGCAGGGCCTTTAGCTGTGTTTAACATTCTACTTTGTATAATTGTTTTATCAGCATTTATTCCCATTTGCCCACCAAGAGCATCTATTTCTTTAACTAATTGACCCTTTCCAGTTCCACCTATATTAGGGTTACATGGCATCATAGCAATTGAGTCTAACGTTAATGTTATCATTAGTGTTTTTTGACCCATTCTTGCAGTTGCTAAAGCAGCTTCACAACCTGCATGACCTGCTCCAACAACTATTACATCATAATTTCCTGCATTAAAGTTTTTCATGCAAATCTCCTCTCTGAAATATTAACGTTTCACAATAAACATTAGAGTTCTACATAAATATTTATTGAATTTCATTAATATGATAAATTATTAAGTTATATTTTAAAATTAATTATCCCTATTTTCCTATACAGAAATTAGCGAATATTGTATCTAATAAGTCTTCTTTTACTGTATCTCCGTTTATATACCCTAAATAATCCCATATGTTTTTAAAATCAACTTCTATGAAGTCATATGGCATATTTTGATCTATTGCACTTATTGCATCATTTATAGACTCGTATGCTTTTAATAAAGCATCTTTATGTCTAGAGTTGGTTATCATTAGGTTAGAAGAATTTTTTACGCTACCTTTATAAACCATCGCTTCTATCTTATCTTGTAATTCTTCTATTCCCTTATGTTGTAGTGCCGATATCTTTATTATACTACTACAGTCAACATATTTAGACAATTCATCTATATCAATTTGTTGTGGTAAATCAGTTTTATTTAGTAAAACTATAGTCTTTTTATTTTCTAGAGTTTCTAGTATTTCTCTATCCTCTTGTGATAAAGGTCTTGACGAATCAAGTACCATTATAACTAAATCCGCCGTATTGTAAGATTCTTTAGATCTTTCTACACCTATTTTTTCTACAATATCTTCAGTTTCTCTAATACCTGCCGTATCAACTATCTTAAGAGGTATACCTTTGATATTTACAAATTCTTCAATTACATCTCTAGTAGTTCCAGCTATATCTGTAACTATAGCTCTATTCTCACCTAATATAGAGTTTAATAGAGATGATTTTCCAACATTTGGTTTGCCTATTATAACTGTTTTTAGTCCATCTCTTAATATTTTCCCACTCTCAGATGTGTCATACAGTTTTTTTATCTCATGTTTAATATCTTCTGCATTTTCTCTAAGAGTTTTGTATGTTATTTCTTCTACATCTTCCTCTGCAAAATCTATAGAAACTTCTAAGTGAGCTAAGACTTCCGTTACTTTGAATCTTAACTCCCTTATCTTTTTAGATAATGAACCTTCTAATTGGCTTTGTGCTACTTCATGAGCTTTATCAGTTTTTGCCTTTATTACATCTATTATTGCTTCTGCTTGAGATAAATCTATTCTTCCGTTTAAAAAGGCTCTTTTTGTAAATTCTCCTGCATCTGCTAATCTTACATCTTTCGACAATATTAACTCTAATATTTTCTTTACAGAAATAAATCCACCGTGACAATTTATCTCTATAACATCTTCTCCTGTATAAGACTTAGGCCCTTTCATATATGCAACTAATGCTTCATCTATTACCTTTTCGCCATCTACTACAGTTCCGTATATTAAAGTCCTTGTGTTATAATCTTTTATCAGTTTTCCTGTTACAGATTTGAATATGCTTTCAGCTACCTGTAATGATTTTTCTCCACTGATTCTTATAATTCCTATTCCACCTTCACCAGGAGCTGTTGCTATTGCTGCTATAGTATCATCTATAAACAAGTTTCTCACCTCTTATATAATAAATTTTATCTATATTACTCTAATTGTTACCTTAATCTTAACATTATATAAAATAAATTACAAAAATAAAACCCCCTATACTATAGGAGGCTAAATTTTATCTTTTATATTCTATAACTAATCTTCTATATGGATCAGTTCCTTCGCTGTAAGTAATTACATACTTATCATTTTGAAGTGCTGAGTGTATAATCCTTCTTTCATAAGGATTCATATAATCTAGTTTTCTAGTTCTCTTTGTTTTCTTAACATCTCTAGCAACTTTATTTGCATATTTTACTAAAGATTCTTCTCTTTTTGATCTGTAATTTTCAATATCTACAAGAACTCTCATATGTGAATCTTTATTTATTTTGTTAAGAGCTAAACCTGTTAGGAGTTGAATAGAGTCTAAAGTTTCTCCTCTTCTTCCTATTAAACAAGCCGCTTCTTTTCCTTCAATGCTAACCTTTATTAGGCTCTTTTCTTGAACAACATTTACATTTGCATCAAGTTTTGCATTCTTTAATATATTCTCTACGAAATTTCTTGCAATATCAATCTCTTCTTCTTTTACTACAGTTATTCTATAAGTACCTTCTCTTGAACCTATTAAACCTAAAAATCCTTTACTAGGAGTCTCTAGTACTTCAACCTCAAGATCTCCTTCAACTACATTTAAATTTTCTTTGTTGAACTTTTCTAATGCTGAAGCTATAGCCTCTTGCTGTGTTTTACTTTTTAATTCTAGGCTTTTCTTCATTTATTACTTCCTCCTTAGAGTTAGCCAGTTTAGCTTTTAAAGGATTCATTACTAAGTAATATTGAGCTATAGAGAATAAGTTACTTACTGTCCAGTATAATGCAAGACCTGCTGTAAATGTGTAACCCCAATAGAATGACATAGCCGCCATAACATAAGTCATAGTCTTCATTGGTCCCTCTGCTTGATCAGGAGGAGTCATAACTTTTTGCATTACATAAGCACTTACACCTGAAAGTATCCCCATTTCGATATTATGTGTTGCTGTTAAACTTTGTAGCCATAAGAATCCAGTATCTGCCAATTTGAATGCTGCTTCATTTTGAAATACACCATAAGCTACTGGGTCTCTTAAAACACTGAATAAACCTATTATTATTGGCATTTGTATTAATAATGGTAAACACCCTGCTAATGGATTTATTTTAGCTTCTTGATATAATTTCATTATCTCTTGTGGTTGTTTTTCTGGCTTATTTTTATATTTTTCTTGTATTTCTTGTAATTTTGGCTGTATATCTTGCATAGCCTTAGTTGATTTTGTTTGCTTAATTGTAAGTGGTAATAATAATACTTTTACAAGTATTGTGAATACTATTATTGACCATCCATAATTTTGTACAACATCGTAAATAATTCTTAAAACGTGCCCTAATAAATTACCAATTATGTTCAATTCTCTATACCTCCTAGAGTATCTTTTATTTTAGAGGATCATAGCCTCCTGGATGAAAAGGATGGCATTTCAATATTCGCTTTATCGTAAGATACATACCTTTAAATAAACCATACTTTTTAAATGCCTCTATAGAATATTGCGAACAAGTGGGATAAAATCTGCAAGTAGGTCCCTTTAGAGGGGAGATATACTTTTGATATAATTTTACTAAATAAATACATAATTTCGATAAGTATATATTTATTTCCTTCATTATAAACATTATTTCATTCATATTGAAAACCTCCAAGATACAACACCCCTTATGTACCTACATAAACATTTCTGCTTTTTTTACAAGATGCTTCATAGATTTTTCTATATCTTTATACTCAGCATCTTTTATAGCAACCCTTGCAATAAAAACTATGTCATATCCATATTTAACGTTTTCATCTATATTGACTCTATATGCTTCCTTAATCCTTCTTCTTACCTTATTTCTTATAATCGCTTTTCCTACCTTTTTTGATACTGATATTCCGATACGACTATTTTCTGATTTGTTATTTAGTATATACATTACTAGATATCTATTTGCAAAAGACTTGCCGTGTTTATATACTTTTCTAAAATCAGAATCTTTTTTTAAACCTTGTGTTCTATTAAAGTCCATATTTTATCCTCCATAAACACAGCTTCTACTATTTTTCTACACAAAAAGGCCACTTTTAAGCGGCCCTTTTAACTATTAATGAGTTAATCTCTTTCTTCCTTTAGCTCTTCTTCTTTTTAACACGTTTTTTCCGTTAGAAGTTTTCATTCTTTTTCTGAATCCATGTTCTTTCTTTCTTTGTCTTTTCTTTGGCTGATAAGTTCTTTTCATTCTATTGCACCGCCTTTCAGATTTTTTCCGTTTTATTTTATTAAAATAACAACTTTACCCTCAAAGTAAACATAACACATACAATTATAAATGCTTTTATTTTAGTTGTCAACGTGTTTTTGGACTACCCAATACACTTATTTTGAATATAAAAAATTCTCTCTATTTTATATAAATGTATATAACCTTTTACTTTCATTTTTATTATAGCTTAAAATCAGTAGATTTTATACCTGTGTGTATTTTTATCAACAATATGACAATACTGTGGATAAATTACTCATATCATATTGAAGTTTGGCATATATTCTGATATTATTAATATACTTGTTGATAATGTTTATAAATTTATCAACTAGTTTAATTTTATTCACAAACTGTGGATATTAATGTGTATAACTTATAAATCTTAAGACAATAATTTACTTATTAACTCATTTATTATTAAAATATACTATTTATAACTTTATATACATATTGTTTATATCTTTTAGTTTTTTAAGGTTAAATTTAACTTATTATATATTATCCACATCATTATCCATAACTTTAATTATTCTTTTTTAATTTATATAGATTTTTTATTTTTGTTAATAACTTTGTGGAAAATGTTAATTATTTTGTTCGGAGGTTTATATTATGGATATAGTTTCTTTATGGGACAAGACACTACAATTAATAAAAGGTGAGCTCTCTCGCCCTAGCTTTAATGCTTTTTTTAAGCAAATAGTTCCTTTAAAAATTTACTTAAATGACTTGATTCTTCTAGTTCCAAATGAGTTTACTAAAAGTATACTAGAAGATAGATACCTAACTTTAATAGAAGGTTCAATAAATCAGTTATCTTTAAAAAAGTACAATGTAAAATTTGTATTAAGCGAATCAGAGGTTGAAGACTTAGACGAAGAAGAAGACAAACCTTCTAATATAAAAAAGAATTATCCTAATTTAAATCCTAAGTATACTTTTGATACATTCGTAATTGGTAATAGTAACAGATTTGCTCACGCTGCTTGCGTAGCTGTTGCTGAATCTCCTGCAAAAGCTTACAACCCTTTATTCTTATATGGAGGCGTTGGTTTAGGAAAAACACATTTAATGCATGCAATTGGGCATCATATATTAAATGAAAAAAAGGATCCAAAAGTCGTTTACGTTTCATCTGAAAAATTCACAAATGAACTTATAAACTCTATTAAAAATGATCGAAATGAAGAATTTAGAAACAAATATAGAAATGTAGACGTACTTTTAATAGATGATATTCAATTCATAGCTGGTAAAGAAGGTACTCAGGAAGAATTCTTCCATACTTTTAATTCTTTACATGAAGCAAACAAACAAATAATAATTTCTAGTGATAGGCCACCTAAAGAAATACCTACATTAGAAGATAGATTAAGATCTAGATTCGAAATGGGACTTATTACAGATATTCAAGCTCCTGATTTTGAAACTAGAATAGCTATACTTAGAAAAAAAGCTCAAATGGAACGTATAGATGTTCCAAATGAAGTAATGACTTATATTGCGAAAAATATAAAATCAAATATCAGAGAATTAGAAGGTGCTCTTACAAGAGTCGTGGCATATTCTTCTCTTACAAATAGACATATATCTTTTGATCTTGCAACAGAAGCATTAAAAGATATTATTACTACGTCTAAAACTGAGGAGATTACAGTAAATAGAATAAAAGAAAAAGTTTCAACTATTTTTAATATAAAAATGGAAGATTTTAATTCTAAAAAAAGAACAAGGTCAATTGCGTACCCAAGACAAATAGCTATGTATATCTCACGTGAGCTTACAGATTTATCTTTACCTAAAATAGGAGAAGAATTTGGCGGAAGAGATCATACTACAGTTATTCATGCCCATGACAAGATATCAAAGGATATACAAGAAAATGATGATATTAAAGCTAAAATAGATAAAATAATGTCTGAATTAAAAGGCTAATCTTATACACATTTGTCTGTTAATATCGGTCTAATAAAATGTTGATAATATTTTTGTCTATTTTTTATTAACACTATATTCTACAAAAACTAACAAAGATATTAACATTCTGTGCACATGTTAATATCTTTGCGTTTATTATCACATAAGTACTTATTCACATTATCAACAACACCTACTACTATTACTACTAATATTTTTATTTATTTTTTTGTATAAAAAGCAAAAGGAGGTTATCCACAGTGAAAATAATTTGTAATCAAAAACTTTTAGCTCATAAAATAGGAATAGCTCAAAAAGCTATTAACGGAAAAGCAACTTTAGAATTATTAAAAGGGTTATTATTAACTGCGAAACATGATCAATTGAAACTTACAGGGTATGATTTAGAAATAGGTATTGAAACTTATGCTCAGTCAGAAGTAATAGAAGAAGGGGAAATAGTAGTTAACGCTAGATTATTTGGAGATATAATTAGAAAATTACCTGATTCATTTGTTGAAATAGAAACGGATAATGACAATAATATTTATATAAACTGTGTTAATTCTAGATTTAAAATAAAAGGTGAAAGTGCTAAAGAATATCCTAAATTACCTGAAGTAAAAGAAGAGGATTTATATAGCATTCCACAAGACTTACTTAAAAATATGATAAAGCAAACTGTATTTGCTACATCACAAGATCAAACTAAGCCAATATTAATGGGAGAACTTTTAGAAATAGTTGACGGAAATATAAGTTTAGTTGCAATAGATGGATATAGACTTGCTGTTAGAAGTTGTTCTATAGATAATGCTATGAATAATGCGAAAGTTATAATACCTGGAAAAACTTTAACAGATGTAAATAGTTTATTATCGTCAGAAGAAGATGTAAGATTAGGATTTGATGATAAAAATGCTATTTTTATCATTGAAGATACAAAAATAATAACTAGACTTTTAGAAGGTGAATTCATAGATTACCAAAAATTACTTCCTAGAGAGCACAATTCTAAAATAAAATTAAAAACTAGAGACCTTTTAAACAGTATAGAAAGAGCTTCTCTTTTATCTCAAGCTGAAAAGAATAATCTAATTAAGTTAACGATAAGAGATAACTCAATGGCTATAACTTCAAATACTGATAAAGGTAATGTTTATGAAGAAGTATCATTAGATTTAGAGGGCGAATATTTAGATATTGCGTTTAACTCGAGGTATTTCTTAGAAGGATTAAAAAACATAGATAGCGAAGAAATATTTATAGAGTTCACTACTAATGTTAATCCATGCATAATAAAACCTGCTGATGAAGTTAAGTATACTTACTTATTACTTCCAGTAAGAATTTCATCTAACATATAGAGACAGACAAAACCCAACTAGTTTAAAGTTGGGTTTTTTATCACTAAATTATACTAGTTAGTAAATTTATGATATAATATATTTTTAGCGTAATATTGGAAGAATAATATAAATAGAAAAATAGGAGGAGTCAACATGTTAGAAATAACTATAGATACTGAATATATAAAATTAGATCAATTTCTTAAGTTAGTTGACTTTGCATCAACTGGTGGACACGCAAAATTCTTAATACAAGAAGGTGTTGTTAAAGTAAATGGTGAAGTTGAAACTAGAAGAGGTAAAAAAATAAGACCTGGAGATATAGTTGAGGTTGAAGGGCAAAAAATTAAAGTAGTGTAAAAAGGAGCGCCTTTTATGCGACTAAAGACTTTACAGTTAGTTAATTTTAGAAATTATGATAATTTACATATAAATTTCAATGAAAAAATTAATCTACTTGTTGGAAAAAATGGTCAAGGCAAGACAAATATAGTAGAATCTATTTACATGTTGTCCTTTGGTAAATCATTTAGAACCAGTAAAGATAAAGAAATCATAAAATTTGAAAAAGAAAATTTATATGTAGGAGGTAGCTTTTCTAAATATAATTCAGATTATTTAATAGAGATAGCTATTGGTAAAAATAAAAAGGGTGTTAAGGTAAACAAGGTACACATTCAAAAAATGTATGAGTTACTTGGTAATTTAAATGTTGTAATCTTTTCACCAGAAGATTTAAAATTAGTAAAAGAAGGACCTAAAGAACGTAGAGCATTTATAGACAAAGAAATTAGCCAAATTATGCCTAAGTATTACAGTTATCTTACGAACTATAACAAAATATTATTTCAAAGAAATAAACTTCTAAAAGGACATGTTGTAGATAAAAACTTGTTAGATGTTTATGATGAAAGCTTAGCAAGGTATGGAAGTTATATTTATATTCTTAGGAGAGATTTTATAAAAAAAATAGCTAATATTTCTATGATAATGCATAAAAAGTTGACTAATGAAATTGAAGATTTAAAAATTAATTATAAAAATCAAATAAATATATCTGAAGAGGATACGATAGAAACTGTGTATAATAAGTTTATTGAGAAACTTATATCAAGTAGGGAACATGATATAGATACTAGGACTACTAGATATGGTATACATAAGGATGATCTAAATATATTTATAAATGATTTAGATGTTAGATTATATGGATCACAAGGTCAGCAAAGAACTGCTTCTATTTCATTGAAATTATCAGAAATAGAGTTAATAAAAAATGAAGTAGGAGAATATCCTGTTTTAATTTTAGACGATGTTTTCAGTGAATTAGATGAAACTAGACAGAAGTTACTTATAGATAACTTAAGTTTAGTACAGATGTTTATTACTACAGCTGAGGTTTCACATAAAAAAATATTTAATAAAAGCAATACAACTATTTTTAATATAAATCAAGGAAATGTTGTTAGCATAGAGAATGGAGGGAACTAAATGAAACAAGAATATGGTGCAAGTCAGATACAGGTACTAGAAGGATTAGAAGCCGTTAGAAAAAGACCTGGTATGTACATTGGTTCAACTGGTCCAAGAGGTTTACACCATTTAGTTTATGAAATCGTAGATAACAGTATAGATGAAGCTTTACAAGGATACTGTTCAAAAATATACGTAGGTATAAACGATGATGGAAGTATAACTGTAAAAGATGATGGTAGAGGTATACCAGTAGAGATACATCCTAAAACTGGAAAATCAACACTAGAAACAGTATTAACAGTTCTTCATGCAGGAGGTAAATTCGGTGGAGGAGGATACAAGGTATCTGGTGGACTTCATGGAGTTGGGGTTTCTGTAGTTAATGCTTTATCAGAATGGTTAGTTGCTGAAGTATATAGAGATGGGAAAATATACAAACAAACTTATGCAAAAGGTGTAACTACATCTGCATTAGAACCTGTAGGTGAGTCTACTCATACTGGAACTATAATCACATTTATGCCTGATGCAACAATATTTGATGAAATAGAATTCAAATATGAAACATTAGAATACAGACTTAGAGAATTAGCATTCTTAAATAAAGGCATAAAAATAGTATTTGAAGATAAGAGACATGAAAATCCTAAGAAAAAAGAATTCCACTATACAGGTGGATTAGTTGAGTATGTAAAATACTTAAATAAAAATAGAACTGGAATTCATGAAGATATAGTTTATATAGATAAAAAAGTTAAAGATTGTGTAGTTGAGTTGGCTATGCAATATACTGATGGTTATACAGAGAACATATATTCTTTTGCTAATAATATAAATACTCACGAAGGTGGAACTCACTTAAGTGGATTTAAAGCTGCACTTACAAAAACTATCAATGATTATGCTAGAAGAAATAAATTAATCAAAGATAGTGAACCTAACTTAGTAGGAGAAGATATAAGAGAAGGTCTTACTGCAGTAGTATCAGTTAAGCTTC
>JABLTN010073318.1_pt1 | contig 11368 bp, 6 predicted proteins | sample 7160141 | NCBI WGS metagenome assembly JABLTN01 (sample SAMN14651226, study PRJNA627086) | human gut metagenome | isolation source: feces | host: Homo sapiens | reverse complement strand
GAGAAGAAGGGCGCATATACATCAATAGGAGACTCATCTCAGAAAGATATATATGCAGACGACAGTAACAGCTATTTTGAAAAGGAAACTAAAGTAAATATTACAACCAAAGCAATAGGTGATAACAAAAATCAGGATTCCTCTACGGATAAGAATAATTTCAAGTATAAGAAGGATGAAGTCCCTGTATATGTTGATCTCAATGCTCCTGAAGCAAAGGTTTCAGACATGAAATTTTATGCAAAGAACTCAACAGAAATTCAGATAGACAATGCATCTGAGAAAATACCTGAGGCATATAAGAAGGTTGTGACACTTAACATATCCGATCCAGAGTCAGGCCTTATTGACAAGGTTGTGTATTCGGATCACGAGCTGACAGATATCGATGTAAATAATACGACTACGGACAGTGTAAATAAGATATTGAGTAAGTACAGTAATCAGACAATATCCGTCAATTCAGGAAGAGCAGAGCTTACAGTTACTGCAGATAAGAATCCAAGCAATGACGCTCGGAATACGTATTATTTCTATACATTTGACAAATCCGGAAACTGTACTATGATCACCTGTGATATTGGTGCACTTCCACAGATAAAGGGTGGCGCAGTCAAGTATAAAAATGAGCTTAAGGATGGTTTTACAAAGGCTGGAAACAGTGTTTATTTCACAGTAACTGGTTCATTTGGAATATATGAAACAGATGTGGATAAGGAGTATGGCTCAGATACAGCTTATATCAAGTTCTATTACGTTAAGGCTGGAAATCAGAACAACAAGATTGCAATAGATAATATAAGTGTATCAGAAAATACAGAGCAGGGAGCATATGACGTAACAGGAACGTTTGATATACCTAAGGGCAGTGATGCTGATGACGTATACGATGTGTATATGGATGTTCAGGATGCTGCAGGAAATAAGCTGGATAATATGCTTCATGCACATTTTACAGTAGATAACACTGCTCCTGTACTGACTGCGAACAAGGAGTTTGGAGACAGTAGCTATACATATCTTAACGCATCAAGTAATAGCGCATGGGGAGTAAAGGCTGTTGAGAACAATCTTAAAAGTATAAGTGTAGAGAGCGTTGATATTGCTAATGTTGGCGACTCATCAAAGAGCGCAGAGGATATCAAGAAGATCGTAACAGATACATTTACATATCCGGGTCAGGCCACACAGTTTGTCAAGAACAATGATGGCACATACAGTACCGGAAGCTGCAAGATTCCTGCTGAGGCAAAGTATACAGTAAATCTTAAGGCTGAAGATGTTGTGGGTAACATATGCAGGCTGTCTATGAGATTTTATTATGACAAGACATCAGCCAATATATCAGGTTTTTCTGTTAAGCCGATGTCTGACGATACAAAATACGAGGATTATAAGTCCTTCTCCAATGGAGCAATCCAGTTATCATTCAGTGCAAATGATGATGTCAGTGGAGTAGGAAAGGTTGTCATTGATTTTGAATCGGCAGATAAAAAGAACAGTGACACAATTGATTCTGAGGTATGGACATGCGGATCAGGAGAGAAGCTAACTAAGGCGTTTACCAAGCTTATAGACAAGAACTTTAAGGGTAAAATAAACATAACTGTATATGATGTTGCAGGCAATAAGGCATATCAGAGCAAAGAGGATGTGACAAAGTATTTTGGTGTAGTCAGAGAGGACAGTAATCTTCATGAGAGAACGTCATCTGTGGATATCACTGAGAACAGTTCAATTGCAACAAAATATGGTAACGTATATTATTATGGCAAGGATGAGAATGTAAGCCTGTCAATAAAGGCAAATGATGATTTCTCGGGAATAAAGAATGTTGTGCTTAAGGACAATGGAAACGTTCAGACTCTATGTGATAATACTGATAAAACATCCATTAAGACAAAGTTCAGTGGATCATACACGATAGGTTCCGCAGAAGAAAACGAGGGAGAGCACCGTGTGATGGCAACGCTCACTGATAATGCGGGAAACGTAATTACATCTGGTGTATATCGCAGATATGTGATTGATACCATAGCTCCAGTTATAAGCTGTACATATGATTCAAATAATGACTCAAACTTCTACAACAGGGCAAGAACGGCACATATCAGAATTGATGAAGTGAATTTTGATCCTGAAAAGGTTACTGTGTCAGTGTCTAAGAATGGTGTTGTGACTAAGCTTAAGAATAACTTCAGTAAGGATGGTAATACATATGTAATGGACTATGTATTCTCAGACGATGCAGATTATATTCTTACAGTTACATGTCGAGATAAGGCTGATAATAAGGCAAATGATTATTCGTCAGGAAAGTTCACAGTGGATGCGACAGCACCTGTATTGGAGGTTTCGTACGATAATAACAGTGCTCAGAATGGCACATATTACAATGCATCCAGAACGGCTACAATAAGGGTTGAGGAGCATAACTTTGATGCTTCACGAGTTAATATAGCTGTAACATCGGAGGATGGAACATCCGCAGCTCCGGGAGCAAGTGGATTTACATCAAATGGTGATACGCACGTTGCGACAGTCAATTTCTCTGCAGATGGAAAGTTCCGTATAAGGGTAAGCGCAACAGACAGTGCGGGAAATACTGCATCAAATACAGTTGATGATTCATTTACCATTGATATGACTGCTCCTGAGATTAGCATATCGCAGGTAGAAAAGGATGGAGTATACACAGATGAGGTATCGCCGGTTATATCTGTAACGGATACAAACTATAACAAGGATGGCATATCAATAAGTGTGACCGGCACAAGAGGCGAAGCTGGCAGTGATGATGTGGCATACAGCGCCGAGACGGTTTCAAATGGTGAGAAATATTCATATTCTAACTTTAAACAGAGCGAGAATGTTGATGACAATTATACTCTGGTTGTGACTGCTAAGGATATGGCTGGAAATGAAACAAGTCAGGAAATAGGATTTAAGGTAGATAGATTTGGATCTTATTTCGTACTTGGAAAGGCTGCAAAGGCAAGCGTCGACAGATATTATACGAATCTGAGCGATGGTGACATAGTTATAGATGAGTATAATGTTGCCGGTTTTGCGGATTCTGATGTGTACTATACAGTTGGCGACAAGGTAGTAAACCTTGAGAGCAATGAGTATACAGTCAAGGAAGACAAGCCGTCAAATGGATGGAACAAGCGTTCATTTACAATTCCTGCTGATACCTTCAAGGACGAGGGTGTGTACAGTATAGTTATCCATACCAAGGATGCAGCGGGAAAAGAAACAGATAATGAAGTAAAGAATGCTGCGGTTAAGTTCTGTATAGATAGAACAGCACCGGAGTATCATGTAGCTGGTGTTGAAAATGGTGCTGTGTATGAGAATACGGATTCTGTAAGTGCATCGGTTTCATTCCATGATAATCTTGCGCTGGGATATGCGGACATCACGGTTGACGGAGTCAAGACGAGATATGAAGCTAAGGACATAGAAAAGCTCGGCGGAGAGGTTAAGCTTGACGATATAAAGGCATCTGCAAAGAAGCACACAATAGTTGTGGAATGTTTTGATGCAGCAGGTAATGGCGCATCGGATAATGGTTCAGAAATAACATTTACTGTATCGAGTAATGCTATTCAGACGGCTATGGCTGAGGCTGGCAGTATCTCATGGATCATTATACTGATCATAGTTATTGTGGTATTGATTATTGCGGGAATAGTTATATTCCTTGTAAGAAAGAAAAAGAAGGATAATAACTAAGTTATTGGTATGGGCAAAGGGGATAGCCACATCTCCTTTGCCCATTATATATAAAAAAACTCATTAAGCATCATTTCCCCCAAAAATATGTTGACTAATAACTCTCAATGATATAGAGTAATGATTGCATTTATAGATATTAGAAAAACGCTCTTATTCAGAATGGTGGAGTCAGAAGGGACGAAGAAGCCATGGCAACCCCGATGTCAGATTCGGAAGGTGCCGACCTGAGCGACGCAGATATGTAGGTGATACAAGATCTGTGCTCGAACAATGAGAGGCTTGACAGACACGATCAAACCGCTCATACGAAGCGGTTTTTCTTATGTACAAAAAGGAAAGGAAGTAGTATGGAAAGAAGATTATTTACATCGGAATCAGTAACAGAAGGACATCCTGACAAAATCTGTGACCAGATATCAGATGCAGTGCTTGACGCGCTGATGGAGCAGGATCCAATGAGCCGTGTGGCATGTGAGACATCCATCACGACAGGTCTTGTGCTTGTCATGGGAGAGATCACAACCAACGCTTATGTGGATATTCAGAAGATCGTTCGTGAGACGATCAGAGAGATCGGATACGACAGAGCAAAGTACGGATTTGACTGCGATACATGCGGCGTTATCACAGCCATAGACGAGCAGTCATCAGATATTGCCATGGGAGTTGACAAGGCACTCGAGGCAAAGGAGCACCTCATGAGCGAGGATGATATCGAGGCGATCGGTGCCGGAGATCAGGGTATGATGTTCGGATTTGCAACAAATGAGGCACCTGAGTACATGCCATATCCAATAGCACTTGCCCACAAGCTTGCAAGAAAGCTCACAGAGGTAAGAAAGAACGGAACACTCCCATACTTAAGACCGGACGGTAAGACACAGGTAACAGTTGAGTACGATGAGAATGACAAGCCTGTAAGACTTGATGCAGTCGTTCTCTCAACACAGCACGGAGAGGAAGTCAGCCAGGAGCAGATCCACGCTGACGTTAAGAAGTATATATTCGACGAGGTTCTTCCACAGGAGCTCATCGATGAGAATACCAAGTTCTTCATCAATCCAACAGGAAGATTCGTAATAGGTGGACCAAATGGTGACAGTGGTCTCACAGGACGTAAGATCATCGTTGACACATACGGCGGATATGCCCGTCACGGCGGCGGAGCCTTCTCAGGCAAGGATTGTACCAAGGTAGACCGTTCAGCGGCTTATGCGGCCCGCTACGTGGCTAAAAACATAGTTGCAGCAGGTCTGGCTGACAAGTGTGAGATACAGCTCTCATACGCTATCGGTGTTGCAAGACCTACATCCATCATGGTAGACACATTTGGCACAGGAAAGCTTTCAGATGAGAAGCTTGTCGAGATTATTAGAGAGCACTTTGACTTAAGACCAGCAGGTATCATCAAGATGCTTGACCTCAGAAGACCTATCTACAAGCAGACAGCAGCTTACGGACACTTCGGAAGAACAGATCTTGATCTCCCATGGGAGAAGCTGGACAAGGTGGATGTGCTGAAAGCATACTTATAAGCAGATTAAAAAAATTCAGACAAATATAAAAGCACATGTATCAGATTGAAACTGATACATGTGCTTTTTGTATATCACGTTATTCCGTGAGTATTAATCTTTGTATTTCTTTGCGGATTCAAGTGCCGCATCTATCTCGTCGAGGGATGCCTGGATCTTGCTCTCCGTACTCTCCGTATCCTCTTTGACGTCAAATGCTGAATCTATAGGCTCGCTGTCATCGGCGACATCCTCAAATGCAGTGTCGTCATAGTCGTCAGTGTGGATGACATCGTCCTCATCAGGAGATACCTGATTGTCGTAATCGGAGTCTGCGTAACTCTCGTGGATAACCTCGTCGTCCCCAGGGAAGAGCGCCTTGTTGTTGATGGTGGGCACCTCGCTATTGTCGTGGTGAGGCATTCTGACGTGTTCAGCGGCTTTTGCGGAAGGCTCGGCAGCTTCTGATGTTTCATTTGCTGTGCTTTCCTTCTCCTCGTTGTCCTTCTTCAGCTTGTCTATCTGAGCCTCGTAATCAGCGATGAGACCCTTGAGTGAGACAGCAAGGATGATGATGACAACGACCAGTATCACAAGAACTATGATGGCTATGAGCATTATTACGAACTTGTGCTTGTCTATGAAGCTGGACAGCGAATCCGTCTCCTCGATGAGATCCGTTGCGTCAAGGAAAGTTCCTTCATTTGGATTGAAGAAATACCAGCCCTGGTGTCCGTCGTTTGTTGCTGCGTAGAGGAGAACGGTGTTGGAACTGCTTCCCTTCATATAAGCTCTGATGTCCGTGTCGTTCAGGTTGATCTTCACTGGAAGATATCCGGTTGGCACTGAGACTGAATTAGGCTTTGGAATGATGTTATAAGTGTTGTTGTTTGAGTGAACGCTTACAAGGGTATCTGCAGGTGCGGATGCGTTCTGATCTGCCTCTGTGAGTGTTCCTACCTCATCCTCAGTAACAACAGGCTTGGTCTCGCTGTCGATCAATGCAAGAGGTGTTGCAGGCTCGGCTTCTGAACCGGTATCGCTGACAGTAGATGAAGCTGCTTCGGTGGAAGCGGCGGCTGACTTGTCGCTGATGGTTACCGAGTTGTATGACGGTGTCATGTCTATCGACTCTTCTGTGTCGGAGATGACCTCAACTGCTGATGTCTCTATGCTGGCAGTTCCGCTTGCAATGGCGGTAAATGTAAATGTTGCTGTCATTGCATCTCCAGGCTTTACATTTGCCTGGGAGTAGCTTACGGTGCCCTCAGATTCCACGGTGCCGCCGCTCACAGCCTTGAGCAATGTGGAATCATATGTGATATTGTAGCTGTAGCTTGATAAAGCCTGATCGGCTGCGTTTATACTTACCTTGATCTTCACGGTATCGCCAACAACGACCGTGGTGGATGGAACCTCAACACTAAATGCGACTGTGGCGGCATAAGTGGTATGAAGCATGAAAAGCATCATAGTCAACACACATGCAACTTCTGTCATAAACGTTCTAAAGCTAAATCTTGTAGTCCTCATAATATTCATATACGGTTATCCACCGAGTCCTCCTTATCCTCTGTTAATTATTATGGTGTAAGTACGTGTAGCTTTACTCTGGGATTTACATACTATCTTAAATGTATTCTTTCCTGATTTCAGGGTTTTTGTTCCCTTTCCGCTCACTGTGGAGTAGCTGCTTACAGGTGAAGCGTTTATTTTCACACTTGATACAGATGAGCGCACATTTACCGTGTACTGTGTAGTGCTGTTTATTGCAAATGTAGGTGACAGCTTCTTGCCGCTTACAGAGAGTGTTTTCAGGTAGTTGTTCTGGTTGCCCGGATTAGCCGCAGGCATCTTCATTGCTGTGCTTGGCATATTCTTGTAAACAGGTATGGCAAATGTTATGGCCTTGTTGAGTGCTCCTGAAGACTTGTAGGCATCATATACCTTCCATGCCTCTGTTGTAGGGGCCTGTACATTTCCCATGTACTGATGCCAGTACAGGCAGTCTGTGTAGGTTACGTTGAACTTCTGAGTATACAGAGTGTTCTGACCCTTGTTGATGTAGGACTCTCCGATATACATCGCACCGCCGATTATTGATTTGGCAGGTGTTGTCCATGGCCTGTTGTACGATGTGCCCGATGAAGCCCATCTCAGACCGTTTGTTATAGCGTTACCCGATGCACTCTCAAATGCACCGATATTGTAGAAGTTATATATGCCGGGATATGTGGCATTCTTACCGTTTGTTCCCGAGGTTATCGAGCCTCCGACCTCCTGCTTGATACGTGAAGCAATGTGGTAAGGGCTGACGCCGGATTTCTGTGCTGCGGTGATTATCATGGACGAATATGTGGTGGTCGAACCGGTTGGGTGCGCATTGTGCATAAACGAACCAGATAATATAGCCTCAACTCCTGACTTTGTCTGTGATGAGTCGTATGACAGCTTTTCAAATGCGAACATGGAGCTTGCGGATGACATATATGTTCTCGGATCGAGGTAATACTTTACAAGATCGTCCGAGGCTGCAAACCATGTTGAACCATCATATGATGAGTAGGAGTCTGTCTTGTAGTTGTATCCAACGGTCTGTGATCTCCAGCCGTAGTTAGGACTGTAAGATGTACAGTTTACAAGGTTGTTGACACGTCCCTGTACGTTGACCTCGTTCTTGACCACGTCGTTCCAGTTAAGGTTGGTGTGTACCGCCTTGAATATCCAGTTTGGGTGCTCCGCATGGAGCTTTCTGAGAAGCACCTTGTAGCTCTCAGGGAAGTTCTGGGCGGATAATTGCTTTTCAAATGCTGCATCCGATGTCTGGTTACCGTCAGGTTCCTTGTATGTTCCCATTGTGATGAGCGATGAGGAGATAAATCCTGTATACTTCTTGCTGCTGTATGTGAGGTTGACCTTGTACCATGACTTGTTGGATGTATCAGTCACGGAGAGTGCCTGTCCCTTCATGAGCATGATCGCGCTTCCGTTGTAGGTTATAGGTGTACCCGCTGCCGTCTGGCGGAAGTATACATAGTCTTCATTCACGTAACCGCTTTTGGCTGCCTGAGCCGCTGTGGTAGGCTGCTGTGTAGTAGCCTTGGTCGTGGCCTTTGTTGTGGCTGAAGTGGAGTCGATCACGATGAACTTGGAATATACATAACCGGTGTAGCGCTTCTTCTTATATGTAAGCTTGACTTTGTACCATGTCTTGTTGGAAGTGCTCAGTACGGTCATGCTCTGACCGCCCATGAGCATGATCGGCGATCCGTTATACTTCAGCGGCGTGCCGTTTGGCGTTTTTCGGAAATATACATAGTTTTCATTTTTTCGAAGGTGAGCCTTCTTGGAGGTTGTCCTTGTTACCTTGATAAATGCGGAGTACACATAACCGGTGTAGCTCTTCTTCTTGTATGTAAGCTTGACCTTGTACCATGTCTTGTTGGAAGTGCTCAGTACGGTCATCTTCTGACCCTTCCTTAGGAGTATGGCCGAGCCGTTATATTTTATAGGCGTGCCGTTTGGTGATTTGCGGAAATACACGTAGTCAGACGTGAGAGTTCCCGTGGTCGCGGCTTCTGCGTGATTGTTTCCCACATACAGTCCGGTCACCGCGATGCAGACGACCGCCCAAATAAGCATTACGATAGAAATAGTAGTCCGGGTTCGTTTAGTATTGATATCCATAGTAACCTCCATTTTTCATAAAACAAATCTATATATAAAATAGTATTTATGACAAAATTACATCAGTCTAAGTTTACCATAATTATTGCAAATGAGCACCATTTTTGTGAAAAAAGTTATAAAAAAGTAATAAAATTGCAATAAAAAAGCTTTTGCCGATCAGACAAGTGCTGACCGGCAAAAGCTTTTCGCCTTATATCGTATATATTAACCTACTTTGAGCTTGAATTTCTGAATCTCTTTGTCCGTCTCTACTTTCTCGATGAGAGCACCAAGTCCGCGAAGCTTTTCGTCGAACTTCTCGTAGCCTCTCTGGATATACTTGATATCACATACAGTAGAGAAGTCGTTGGCCACAAGTGCCGCAATTACAAGTGCTGCGCCTGCTCTCAGGTCAGGTGCTGCAACATTTGCACCGGTGAATGTCTCCACACCATCGAGAATAGCGGTGTTGCCCTCGACTCTGATGTGTGCGCCCATTCTTGAAAGCTCTGCGACATACTTGAATCTGTTCTCAAATATGCTCTCGGTGACGATGCTTGTTCCGTTGGACAGTGCAAGTGTAACCGCCATCTGTGGCTGCATATCTGTCGGGAATCCCGGATATGGCAGGGTCTTGATGTTGGTAGCTTTGAGTCTCTTGTTGCACATTACTCTCACTGAATCATCGTACTCGATGACAGTGGCACCTATATCTGTAAGCTTTGAGGTTATAGCCTCAAGATGCTTAGGAATTACGTTCTTGATGAGGACGTTGCCTCTGGTGGCTGCTGCTGCAACCATGAAGGTTCCTGCCTCGATCTGATCCGGAATGATGGAATATGTAGTTCCGTGAAGTGACTTTACGCCACGGATACGGATGACATCAGTACCGGCACCCTTGATGTTAGCACCCATACTGTTGAGGAAATTGGCAACATCAACGATATGTGGCTCCTTGGCTGCGTTCTCTATGGTAGTCTTGCCGTTTGCCATTACGGCGGCCATCATGACATTGATGGTGGCACCTACTGAGATCACATCCATGTAAATGTGGCTTCCGATCAGCTCATCAGCCTCAACGGATATCATACCGTTTGCTATATCAACGTGGGCTCCAAGTGCTTCAAAACCTTTTATGTGCAGATCTATCGGACGGGCTCCGATGTCGCATCCGCCTGGAAGAGCGACCTGTGAATGGTTATATTTGCCAAGCAGTGCGCCGAGCAGATAGTAGGATGCTCTGATCTTTCTGATATATTCGTCGTCGACACAGAGATCGGTATTCGGATTGATGGTTCCACCACATATAGCAACCGTGTGCTCGTCTATGTAACGGACCCTTGCGCCGATACCCTGAATGGCCTGAAGAAGGACTCTTGTATCTCTGACGTTCGGTACGTTTTCTATTGTGACTTCCTGGTCGGTCATGACTGCAGCGGCAAGTATTCCAAGTGCGGCATTCTTAGCACCCGCAATGGTAACTTCGCCCTCCAGAGGACGACCTCCCTTGATAACATACTGTTCCATATTTCACCTCTTAGATAATTCTCGGATTATCGCAACTTTATAGATTATAGCACATAAAACTGAAAAGTAAACAGTTACTTGTCTGCTTCACAGTATATACATCTGTAAATTCGCTTTTCTCTGTCTGTGAGTTTGAATATATGGGTTATTCCCTGCTCTGTGGTCGTAATGCATCTTGGATTGGTACATTTCTTTATTCCAACCAGTCTCTCAGGCAGTTCGATCTTACGTTTTTCAACGAGCTTGCCGTCCTTGATGATGTTGACGGATATATCCGGGTCGATATACCCCAGAACATCAAGGTTTATGTCGATATCCTGATCTATCTTAAGAATGTCCTTTCTTCCCATCTTCTCGCTTTTAACATTCTTGATTATAGCAACGGAGCAATCCAGCTTATCAAGATGAAGATCGTTGTATATCTGCAGGGCTTTGCCTGCTGTTATATGGTCAAGTACAATACCATTCTGAATACTGTCAATATTCATGATCATTCCTCCTATGCCTTAAAATCCTTGTCGAGTCCGAGAAGGTCCATGATGAGTGCCATTCGGACATATTTGCCGTTGAGTGCTTGTCGGAAATAACATGCTCTCGGATCGTCATCCACCTCAACAGATATCTCATTTACACGAGGAAGCGGGTGAAGGATCGACAGGTCAGGCCTAGCGAGAGCCAGCTTTGACTTGTCAAGAATATAGGTATCTTTCAGTCTTATGTAGTCCGCCTCGTTGAAGAAACGTTCTTTCTGGACTCTTGTCATATAGAGAACGTCCAGAGATCCGATAGCATCCTCAAGAGAGGAAATCTCCTCATATGGTATATTATTCTTTTCGATGACTTCTGTTCTTATATAATCAGGTAATTTTAATTCATCCTGTGATAGGAGAATAAATTTTATGATGTTGGGTCATATT
>JABLTN010079265.1_pt1 | contig 11378 bp, 10 predicted proteins | sample 7160141 | NCBI WGS metagenome assembly JABLTN01 (sample SAMN14651226, study PRJNA627086) | human gut metagenome | isolation source: feces | host: Homo sapiens | reverse complement strand
GACCATTGACGCCATTGCCAATATGCGTGATATCAGCCCGCTGCACAATCCGCCCCAGGCGGCGACCTTATCCATATTGGCGGTATCGCAATTGCTGGCGCGGTTGGCGGCGTTGCGGCGCTCCTTGAGGATCTTGGCGTTCATGATCTCCATGGAGGTGAGCGGGCAGCCCATAAAGGTGAGCAGGTCCTCGATCTGGGTGCTGTCGTGCAGGTAGACGATGGCCTGTCCGCGGCGCTGGGTCAAAAGCGGGGAAAAGCCGACATCCTGCAATAAGGCAACGAACATCATCAGCAGCTCCTCGCGTGGGATGGCAAACTCCAGGTGGTATTTTACCTCCGGATCGGAGAGGGTGCCGCAGGCCAAAAACACGCCGCCCACAAAAGCACCGGCTCCCTCATCGCCGCCCAGCAGCTCGAAGGTGACGCCCTCCGGGTAGAGCATGGCGAAGTGGTTATACAGGTCGATGCGGTCGGCCATGTCATCGACGGTGACGCGGTAGGCCAGCTGCCCGGTGGAGAGCTTTTCCTCCCGCAGGGTGACGGTGCCGGTCATGGGGCGGACACTCTGCACCAGCTGGGAATAGTACTGGGCAGCCCGGCGCTCCCGGGTCAGCATCTGCATTTTGGGCACCGAGAACTCGCGGGAAAAGACCATCAGCCCAAAGGACTGCTGGTTGGGGAAGTGCTGGCGCACGGCTTTATTGGAAAGGATCTCATCCTTGGCGGCGGTGGTAAAGGAGGGCATGGTTGTTATTCTCCGGTGATGGGGTGAATTTTGGGGGGATGGCGAGAAAAAATGGGGGATGGCAAGGGACGGCCGCAGGCAGGCTCTTGTCCGGCGTAAGACGGACTGATGCCTGTCAAGGACGGGGCGCAGCCAGCGTTCATTTTTACCGCCGTCCCGCAGCGGGGTGGGACGGTTGGTGCAGGGGGCCGTGGCGGGCGCAGCCCGCAGGGATGGGCAAAGGGGCTGCCGCCGCACCCGGCGCTGGCTCATTCGATATACTTGATCTCGCATTCGAGGGTATAGCCGGTCTTTTCCCGGACGATGCGCTGTACTTCGGCGATAAGCTGCTGTACATCGGCTGCGGTGGCACCGCCCCGGTTGATGATGAAACCGGCATGCTTTTGGCTGACCTCGGCCCCGCCGACGGAAAGGCCCTTAAGCCCGCACTGATCCACCAGGGCGGAGGCATAGTTGCCTGCCGGCCGCTTAAAGGTGGAGCCGGCGCTGCCGTATTCCAGGGGCTGCTTTTCCCGGCGGCGGGACATGTAGTCCTCCATGGCCGCGCGGATGGCGGTTTCCTCGCCGGGGGTGAGGGTCAGCACCGCTTCCACGATGACGCAGCCCGGACGCTCCTCAAAAATGCTGTGGCGGTAGGAAAGTTCCAGCGCCGCGGCAGGCAGGGTGCGGTATTCCCCGGCTTCATCCAGGAAGGTGACCTCCGTGAGGACATCCTGGAGCTCGCCGCCGTAGGCACCGGCATTCATATATACACCCCCACCCAAGGAGCCCGGGATGCCAAAGGCCCATTCCAGGCCGGAAAGGCTGTTTTCTGCAGCGGCCCGGCAGGTAGCGATGAGAAAGGCCCCGGCCCCGCAGCGCAGGGTATTGCCCTGCCGGGAGATGGCGGTAAAGTCGCCGTTCAGCTGGATGACAGGGCGGGCAATGCCGCTATCGCTGACCAGCAGATTGCTGCCCCGGCCCAAAATAAAGGGGTCGGTCCCCGCCGCCCGGCAGAGGGAAACGGCGGTTTGCAGCTGGGTACGGGTGCGGGGGTGCAGCAGCAGCGCCGGCCCGCCGATGCCAAAGGTGGTACGGCGGCTCATGGGTTCATTTTCGGTATAGGGGATGCCCGCATTTTGCAGCTGTTCCAGTAGATTCATGGGGTTTGCTCCTTTCGGCGGTCAGGGCTGCACATCATCGGTAAGGCCCAGCTGTTCCATCAGCTCCTTGGCAGAATTATTGCCCATGGCGCGCTGACGGTAGTTCATGGTGGCCACCTCGATGATCACGGCGAGGTTTCGGCCGGTCTGGACCGGGATGGTGGCGGCGGGCACCTTCATGCCCAGAATATTGGTGGTTTCCTCCTCCAGCCCGATGCGGTCGTAGACCTTTTCGGGGTCGTAGGTTTCCAGCTGAATGACGAAATTGATATTGGCGGTATTTTTGACCGAGCCGACGCCGAACAGCCGGCTGACATTGATGATGCCGACCCCGCGGAGCTCCATATAGTGGCGGATGTTATCCGGGGCGGAGCCAACCAGGGTGGTATTGGAGACCCGGCGGACCTCCACGGCATCATCGGCGATGAGGCGGTGGCCGCGCTTGAGCAGCTCCAGGGCGGTCTCACTTTTGCCGACGCCGGAATCCCCGGTAAGCAGCACACCCTCGCCGTAGATCTCCATCAAAACGCCGTGGACGGTGGTACGGGGCGCCAGCTCCAGACTCAGCTTGGCATTGAGCTGGGCGGCCATATGGGTGGTATTTTCCGGGGACTGCATCAGCGGCACGCAGTACTTTTCCGCCAGCTCCAAAAAGAGGGGGCGGAAGGAGAAATCCTGAGTGATGATGACGGCCTTGGGGCTGCGGGAAAGGAAGCCCTCCAGGCTCTGCCGCAGCAGGTGGGGCGGCAAAGTTTCCAGATAGGCCAGCTCGGTACGGCCGATCATATTGATGCGGGCCGGGACAAAGCCCTGGAAGAACCCGGTGAAGGCCAAGCCCGGGCGCATCAGCTCGGCGTGGCTGACCAGGATCTCCTCCTCGGTTTTGGGATAATAGAGGATCTGCAGGTTCAGGTCCTTGATGAGCTTTTTAAGCGGGACGGTATACTGGTGCGGCATGGGTAAAACCCCTTTCTATGATGAAAGCTGGCGGCGAGGGAAAATGACGGGATGGCAAGCGGACGGCCGCAGGCAGGCTCTTGCCTGACGCAGGCAGGCTGATGCCTGTCAAGGGCGGCCACGCAGCCAGCACCCATTTTCACCGCCGCCGGGCGGCAACGCATAACTGCTATGCGGCAGCGACATGCAAAATAGCTATACACAGTTTATTATAATACATTTATCGGCGGGATACAAACAATATTACACGGTTTTTACGAAAAATCGTTACAAAAATAACAGAGATGATAAGAGGCCCCGCTTCCCGGAGGAAACGGAGCCTGAAAAAACAATATTTTAGGCGAGGATATCCTGGATATCCCGCAGGCCGGTAAGGGTGGTAATAACAATGGCGGAATCGCCGGGCTGGAGGGAATCGCCGCCGGAGGGGATGATGACCTCGCCATTGGGGCGGGTGATGCAGCCCACCAGCACATTGGGGCGGGTGGCCATATCCTTAAACGGCACACCGATGAGCGGCGAGCCGGCGGTAATGTGGAATTCCAGGGCTTCTACCTGGTTTTCTACCATGCGGTGCAGGGCAATGACCCCGCCGCCGGTGCTGTTTTCCATCGCGCGGACATACTGCAGGATGCGGCTGACGGTAACCACGCTGGTGGAAACGGTGCTTTCCACGATGGCGGTCTTATTGATAAGCTCGGTGAAGGAATTGCGGTTGACCTTGGCCACAGAACATTCGATATTGTGGCAGCGGGCATACATGGCCAGCATGATATTGAGTTCATCCAGGCCGGTGAGTGCCACAAAGGCATCGGAATCATCCAGGCCCTCCTCGGCCAGCAGATGCACATCGGTGGCATCCCCGTGGATAACCAAAGCGGTGGGGACTGCCTCGCTGAGATCAACACAGCGCTGTTCATCCCGGTCCACCACGCGCACACGCATCTTCATCTGGCTCAGCTGCTCCGCCAAAAAGCGGGTGATGCGCCCGGCCCCGACCACCATGACATTGCGGGCATGGTCCCGGAAAACGCCCAGCGCCCGGAAGAAGTTCTCCAGTTCCTGGGGCTTGGCGGTAACGCTGATGCAATCTCCCGCGCCCAGCACATAGTTACCATCGGGAATAACGACCTCTTCCCCGCGGCGGACGGCGCAGACCAACACCTTGACCTGCAGGGAGGCGGCGACATTTTTGAGGGCCATGCCATCCAGCAGGCTGCCCTGCGGAATGTGGTATTCCACCAGCTCCACCCGGCCCTTGGCGAAGGTTTCCACCTTGGCGACCGCCGGAAAGCGCAGGATACGGGCGATATCACGGGCAGTCTCCCGCTCCGGGTTGATAGAAAGAGAAAGCCCCATCTCCTGCTGCATGAATCGCAGCTGACTTTCGTATTCCACGCTGCGCACCCGGGCAATGGTATTCTTGGCGCCCAGCTTTTTGGCGGTCATGCAGGCGATCATATTGACCTCATCCTCGCTGGTAGCGGCAATGACGAGATCCGCCTGACTGGCCCGGGCCTGCTGCTGCACAGTATAAGCGGCGCCATTGCCCTCGATGCCCAAAACATCCAGTTCCTCCGCCAGGCGCTCCGCCATGCCGGGGCGGTTATCGATGACTGCGACATCGTGGCCCTCGCGGGAGAGATGCTCCGCCAGGGCCCGGCCGACCTTTCCGATTCCGACAATTACGATCCTCATAGTATTCTCCCTTGGTTTTGGTGGTGAGTGTATGGGCCTATTCTATCGCTTTTGGCGGGGATTTGCAAGAGGGCTGAGGGGATGCGCAGAGGGAGGGGCCCGCAGGGCAGGCCGCCGCAGGCGGCTTTGGGGCGGCCGAAGGCCGCCCACGAGGGGCTTTGCCCCTCGGCCCTGCGGGCCCCAGCCGGGATGCTGCAGAAACCGGACAAGGAAATACCGCGCAATTTCTCGACAACGGAGGAGCTGCGTGATATAATGAGATATTATTCCAAGAGGGGGCAAGCGGAAATGCAGGAAAATTTCTACCGGGCGGTATATGCGGCGGTGCGCCGTATCCCGGCCGGGAAAGTGGCTACCTACGGACAGATTGCGATGCTGGCGGGCAGCCCCCGGGCTTCCCGCATTGTGGGCGGGGCACTGCACCGCAACCCCGAACCCGGCAAAACGCCCTGCCACCGGGTGGTATTCCGGGATGGCAGCCTGGCGCCGGGCTTTGCCTTTGGCGGGCCTGGGGCGCAGCGGGCGCTGCTGGAAGCGGAAGGAATCGCTTTTCTGCCGGACGGGCGGGTGGATATGGCCCGGCACCAGTGGACCAGCGAAGATGAAACGCTGTAATATAGGTTGAATATAGCAAGGAGAGAACCATGAGATTTTTTGCACTGACGACCGCTACGGCCGACCTGCCGGAGGTACCGGATATTCAGGAATCGCTGACCGCGATCCAGAAATTCATTAAAACCGCCTCGCCGGTGGTGCTGAACGCACTGTGGCATATTGCGCTGGCACTGGTTATCTTTTTTGTGGGGCGCTGGCTCATCGAGAAATTCCTGAGCCGGGTGGCGCTGCTGGATAACAAAACAAAGATCGATCCCGGCGTGGCCAAATTTGTGCGCTCGCTGGTACGGGTAGCGCTGTGGGCACTGCTGATTTATTTTATTGCGGACTTTTTGGGCGTGCCGACGGCGAGCTTTGTGGCGCTGCTGGGTTCCATCGGCGTGACGGTGGGCCTGGCATTGCAGGGCAGTCTTTCCAACTTTGCGGGCGGGCTCATTCTCATGTTCCTGCACCCCTTTAAGACTGGGGATTACATCAAAACTGCTTCGGATATCGAAGGGACGGTGGTGGAGATCGGGCTGTTCTTTACCACGCTGCGCATGGCCGATAACAAAATCATCACCATTCCCAACGGGAATCTCTCGGCCGGGAATATTATCAACTATAATGTACTGCCGGTGCGGCGGCTTTCCACCACGGTGGGCATTGCCTATGAGGCCGACACCGCCCGGGCCATTGAGCTGCTGACGGCGCTTATCAAGAGCCGCAAGCCGCTGGTGAACCCCGAAAAGGCGCTGGTATATGTAAAGGAGCTGGGGGACAGCAGCGTGGTGCTGGGCCTGCACTACTGGGTAAAGACCGACGACTACTGGGACGAGGCATGGAGCATCAACCAGGCGATAAAGGATGTACTGGACCAGAACGGCATTGCCATCCCCTTTAACCAACTGGATGTCCATGTGATCCAGTAAAGCTCTCCCCTATTTTTGCGAACCGAAGGACGAATGAAATACCCATGAAAATTCTAAGGCAATCTGCCATTATCGCCGCGGTGTGCGCCGTGGCGGAACTCATCAAATATCTGCTGCCGCTGCCCATTCCCGCCAGCGTGTACGGTCTGATCCTAATGCTGCTGGCACTGCTGACCGGGCACATCAAGCCGGAGCAGATCAGTACCGTCGCGGATTTCTTTCTCTCCATTATGCCGGTGCTGTTTATTGCCCCCACGGTAGCGCTTATCACCCAGCCGGAACACCTGGCGGTGATGGGCGGGCCGGTGGTGCTGCTGGGCATTCTGGGCACTACGCTGGTCATCGGCATCAGCGGCAAGGCCGCCCAGGCGGTGGGCCGGCAGGAAGCCAAACGGCGGGAGGGCAAAAAGCATGAATGATTACATTGCCTTTTCCGCCTACTTTGGGGCCGCGCTGACCCTGATCATCTATGTGGTGTCCTTCCGCATCAGCGACCGGATAGGGCACCCGCTGGCCAATCCGATCCTCATCTGCCTGGCACTGCTTATTGGGGCGCTGCTTATTTTTGATATTGACTACGACGCCTATAACCAAAGCGCCCGGTACATCACCTACCTGCTGACCCCGGCCACCGCCTGCCTGGCGCTGCCGCTGTACCGGCAGATCCAAAAATTGCGGGAGTACCCTATGGCCATTGTGGCCGGTATCCTGACTGGGGTGGCGGTGAACGCCCTGTGCGTACTGGCCGTGGCGCTGGTGTTCCGGCTGGGGCACTACGACTTTGTAACGCTGATCCCCAAATCGGTAACGGGGGCGGTGGGCATGCCGCTGGCCGAGGAGCTGGGTGGTACCGGCGGCATTACCATGGCGGCCATCTCCATCACCGGTATCTTTGGGAACATCCTGGGGCCGCAGGTGCTACGGTGGTTCCATGTGACTGACCCGGTGGCACAGGGGGTGGCCATGGGCTGCGGCAGCCACGCCTTTGGCACGGTGCGGGCGCTGGAAATGGGCGAGGTGGAAGGCGCCATGGGCAGCCTTTCACTGGTGATCACTGCACTGTTGACGGTGGTGATCGCGCCGTTTTTGGGCAATCTGATTTGATGTTTTGCGCTGATTTTGGCCAAAATTACGCCAGTGTTTGTGAAAGTATCACAATATAGCATTGATGCACCTTTCGCATAGCGGAACTTGTTAATCCCTTGACAAAAAAGCAGCCGGAAAAGTACTGAAATCAACGCCATTTTGCCTTGTGCGAGATGGCGTTCTTTTTGAGCGAAAATCTCAAAAATTTGGTTAGTTTTTGGGCAAAGTGTCGGCCCCAACACCTTGACAAAGACCTTGTTTTTCGCTATTATTTGATAGACACTTTATCGTGAATTCACAAGGAGGCTAAAAACAAATGGAGAAAGTTCTCGTTCTCTTGACTTTCCTCGGCTCCGTCATCGCGCTGGTATTTGCTCTTGTCACCGCGAAGAAGGTCCTGAAGTTTGAGGAAGGCACCCCGCTGATGCAGAAGATCTCTGCATCCATCCGTGAAGGCGCTAACGCCTATCTGAAGCGCCAGTACACCATCGTGGCCATCTTCTTTGCCTGCATGTTCGTTGTGCTGTGCATCATGGCCGCTACCGGTCTGCTGACCTGGTTCGTTCCCTTTGCGTTCATCACCGGCGGCTTCTTCTCCGGTCTTTCCGGCTTCATCGGCATGCGCATCGCCACCAAGGCCAACTGCCGCACCGCCAATGCCTGCCGCACCAGCCTGAACCGCGGTCTGCGCGTGGCGTTCTCCGCCGGCTCCGTTATGGGCTTTACCGTAGTCGGCCTGGGCCTTTTGGATATTTCCATCTGGTTTACCCTGCTCAAGTTCGTCTTTAAGCTGGACCCCTCCGCCATCACCAGCGCCATGCTCACCTTTGGTATGGGCGCTTCCTCCATGGCGCTGTTCGCCCGTGTCGGCGGCGGTATCTATACCAAGGCTGCCGATGTAGGCGCCGACCTGGTAGGTAAGGTCGAGGCCGGCATCCCTGAGGATGACCCCCGTAACCCCGCTGTTATTGCCGATAATGTAGGCGATAATGTAGGCGATGTGGCCGGTATGGGCGCTGACCTGTACGAGAGCTATGTTGGCTCCATCATTTCCGCTTCCGCGCTGGGCGTTGCCGCTTTCGGCGGCGAGCTGAAGGCCATGGCCCTGCCCATGATCATGGCGGCCCTGGGCATCCTGGCTTCCATCATTGGTACCTTCTTTGTACGCACCGGTGAATCCACCGATCAGCGCACCCTGCTTTCCGCTCTGCGTCGCGGCACCAACCTGAGTGCTCTTATCATCGCCGTCGCTGCCTTCTTCCTGGTTCGCGGCGTACTGGGCACCGAGTACACCGGTATCTACTTTGCCATCCTGGCCGGTCTGGTTGCCGGCGTTCTCATCGGTGCTTCCACCGAGTACTTCACTTCCGACACCTACAAGCCCACCCAGGGTCTGGCTGACACCGCCCTGACCGGCTCCGCCACCATCATGATCGGTGGTCTGGGCCTGGGCATGCTCTCCACCATCCTGCCCATCGTTATCGTTGCGGTGTGCATCCTGGTTGCCTACTATGTTTCCGGCGGCGCTGCTTCCACCTCCATGGGTCTGTATGGCATCGCGCTGGCTGCCGTAGGTATGCTGGCTACCCTGGGCATCACCCTGGCAACCGATGCCTATGGCCCCGTGGCCGATAACGCCGGCGGCATTGCCGAGATGGCCGGCCTGGAGCCCGAAGTTCGTGAGCGCACCGACGCGCTGGATTCCCTGGGCAACACCACTGCCGCTACCGGCAAGGGCTTTGCTATCGGCTCCGCCGCTCTGACCGCTCTGGCTCTGATCGCTTCTTACATCGAGAAGGTCCAGGAGGTTGGCGCTGCTGTTACCTTCAATGACTTCTCCGTTATGACCCCTGTTGTTCTGGTCGGTCTGTTTGTCGGCGCCTGCCTGCCCTTCGTGTTCGCGGCGCTCACCATGCAGTCCGTTGGCCGCGCGGCTCAGTCCGTTGTAGTAGAGGTTCGCCGTCAGTTCAAGGAGATCGTTGGCCTGATGGACGGCAATGCCGATGCCGACTACGCCCGCTGCGTTGACCTGTGCACCAAGGCTTCCCTGCACGAGATGATCCTGCCCACCGTAGTTGGTATCGTTACCCCCATCGTAGTCGGTATGATCCTGGGCTACAAGGGCGTGGTAGGTATGCTGGCCGGCGCTACCGTTTCCGGCTTCCTGCTCGCTATCTTCATGGCGAACTCCGGCGGCGCCTGGGATAACGCCAAGAAGTACATTGAGAGCGGCGTACACGGCGGCAAGGGCAGCGATGCCCACAAGGCTGCTGTCGTTGGCGATACCGTAGGCGATCCCTTCAAGGATACCTCCGGCCCCGCTATCAACATCCTCATCAAGCTGCTGTCGATGGTTTCCATCGTATTTGCCGCGCTGGTAGTTAACTTCTCTATCATTAAGTAAGAGAACACGATAAACTGAAAATTTCCCCGCAGGCTTTTGAGTCTGCGGGGATTTTTTTGCGAGGCTGCAATAATTTGCGGGATTTATTACACTTTATTTACGAATAGATGTTGCATTTTGCGGCGCTCATTCGTTATATTTAGTGTAAGTCTAATTGTAAGCTTAACACCGGCAGGAGGAAACAACATGAAAAAGCTGACCCGAATTCTGGCACTGACCCTGTGCTGCCTGCTGGCGGCGGGACTGGCCGCCTGCGGCGAAACGCCTGCCCCCACGCCCGACCCCGATCCCGGTTCGGCAATCGGCGGGAACACCCAGATCCCGAACCCGAGAGTCCCCTATGAAAATGACGAGTTCCCCGATTTTAAGCTGGTCGGCTACCCCGACCGGGACGGCATGAAGCCCACCGGGTTCTGTCTCATCGGCGGCACCATCGGGGAGATCTCCTATGAAACCGCCACCCTGCGCTGCGCCGCCGATACCGGCGAGGGCGAGGATCTTTCCGGCGTTTACTACCCCGATGCCGAAGAGAGCGAGCTTTCGGTGGGGCACAGCTACTGCGGCATTATTACCGTCACCGTGAAGGAGCACAGTGAGGGCACCGTGGCGCTGTGGAAAAGCTGCGAGGGGGATTTTGACTATTCCCTGTGGCTGCCCGGCCAAACCGGCGACGCCGCAAAGGCGCTGGTGATGGAATTTGCCGCCGGGGTGTATGCCGTAAAGCCCGGCGTGGAGACCCCGATCGGGCATGTAGCGGGCACCGAAAAGGACCTGGCCCGCTGGCGGGAGGTCATTCGTGCCGGGAACATCGCCAAGGTGATGGCCAGGGATCACACCATGACCGAGCCGGTGGAGCTGACCCCCGAAAAAGCCGGGCAGCTCATCGGGCTGCTGGCCGAGAGCGCCGACCGGCTTACGGTGTATGAAAGGCTGCCAAACCCCGCCACCGGCGGCTCGGTGGTGCTGACCGCCTATGACACGGAAGGGAATGTGCTGTTTACCGTCTGCGATGACGGGCGGCTGGTGGTGACCTTCGGCAACGAAATGACGAACTACGTCTTTAACGCCGGTGCCTGCGGCCTGGACGGCAAATTTGCCCTTGACTGAAAAAACTGCGCAAAAACACGCCCTGATCCAACCGGACCGGGGCGTTTTCTCGGGTCAACCGGCGGCTTCGGCTTCGGCCACCCGGCGATGAATATAGTCCTTGACTTCGTCCTTGGGGATCTCCAGCGCAACGGAAAGTTCGCCGTGCAGCAGCTCCTCCGCCAGCTTCATATAGCGGTCATCCATCTGGCTGACGCGGCGGCCGGCGGCTTCGGCTTCCCGCTTTTTGCTGTAAACCGATTTGATGATCTCCACGAGGTCGGTGGTGCTGTGGGTACCGATGATGCTGCGGTAATGCTCTGAAAGCTCCTGCAGGCGGCCGGTATGGAATGGCTCCACGCTGATGGTAGGAATGAGGGCAACCAGCTCCTCGGCCTCCTCGCGGCTCATTACCGGGCGCATAAAGACCTTTGGCTGCTCCACGGGGCAGTAGATCGTGCCGCTTTGGAACAGGGGGCGCAGGACATAGTACTTGGTCCCGCGCGGCATGCCGGGCAAATCGGGGGTGGCGTAATCCATGACCTCGCAGACGCCGGTATTGCCATACATGATCTTTGTTCCTTTTGCAAACACTGTGGTGCCCTCCCTTACTGTTTCTGCCTATATTATAGCACATTTTTCGGCAGGATGTAAGAGAAAATTTAAGCGAGGGGCGGGTGGGGGCCGCAGGCCCGGGCAGCACGCGGTCGCCAGCCTGCACCGCCGTGACAT
>JABLTN010060684.1_pt1 | contig 11382 bp, 9 predicted proteins | sample 7160141 | NCBI WGS metagenome assembly JABLTN01 (sample SAMN14651226, study PRJNA627086) | human gut metagenome | isolation source: feces | host: Homo sapiens | reverse complement strand
TACCGGGATCGAATTGATCGGTGCATCGGCGTGGATCGTCTGGCCGCCTTCATAGACTTTTCCGTCCCTTATACGTTCTCGGATGCCTCGTCGTACAGTTTTTTGATGTAATCATGCATCTCGATCCGGATATCATAGTATTTCTTCATGATCTTATAGTTCTCTTCGCCGTAGCTCCAGAGCTCGTTCGGCTGGCCAGTGTGCAGGCAGCCGCCGCCGAAATCACGGTCGTCGAGCATCGGAATGTTGTATGGGCCGCGGTCGCCATGCATACGGAGGACAGCGGAATATACTGCAAACTCATACCAGCGGATCAGAAGCTGCTGGAAGTCCGGATCGTTGACATCGTCTGTCATGAAACCGCCGATATCGGTTGTCCACCACGGAATTCCGGCAAGACCCATGTTAAGACCTGCCTGTAACTGATCGTAGAAAGCTTCAAAGGTACTCGGAACGTCGCCTAAATCTTTCATATTATCATAGAAGACACGGCTGTATAATTGCGGATAGATGTTGCTGCAGGAGAGCGCCGGTCCTTCAATATAGCGGTAATGATCGAAATCGTAAACACCGTAATCCGGCTCGGAGTTATCCAGCCAGAAAGCATTGATGCCGTAATCGTAGTAGTTCTTCTTGCATACGTCCCAGACATATTTTCTTGTCTCCGGATTGAACACGTCGATCTCAACGCAGTCACCCTGGAAATCGTATGTCTGCTTTTTCGCGCAGACTGTCCCTGTATGTTTTTCATTTTATTAGATTTTTTTGTCTGTTTCTTGAAGTTTTTATCCGATTTCTAACACTATTTTGATCTTTTTACCAAATTTGCGGAATGGGCTTTATTTTTAACTGCACAAATTCCATTTCTTATGATAGAATATTTACGAAAAAATAAAGTATCTGATTCACTATACTTTGATTCACAATAAAATGAGGGAGTAATCCATGATTCAAACGAAAGATTCGAACTTAACCTTCCGCCCGCTGACCATCGACGACGCAGAGCAGTACAATGCACTTCTGCGCTACGCCTTTCAGGTTACAGAGCAGGAGCTTTCCGAAAGCGGATGGAAAGACGATGAAATCAAGCAGTCCAAATTCCCGGTTCTCGTCCGTGCCGATGTGCTCGGCTGTTTCTGCGAGGAGGATCTGGTATCACAGTTCGCGGTTTATCCGCTGGACATGAATATCTACGGTGTCCGCTATCCCGTCGGTTTTGTCACCAGCGTCTGCACCTACCCGGAATACACCGGCCAGGGCATCATGAAAAAGCTGATGATCCGGAGTCTCACGCGCATGCGGGAAAACCACCGTTCCTTTGCGCTTCTCTATCCCTACTCCATTCCGCTCTACCGGAATCTCGGATGGGAAATCATTTCCAATAAGATGACGTACACCATCAAGGACACGCAGGTGCCGCGGAAACTCAAAGCCCCTGGCTATGTGCGCCGCGTGGCATGGGATGACAAGGATTTCAAGGAACTACATACCAAATTTGCTTCGAAGACGCACGGCTGCCTCTACCGCAACAATCTGGCGTGGGAAGAATATTTCCGCTGGGATGAGGATGATACCGTCGTTGCGATCTACTATTCCGCTGATGATGTGCCGTACGGCTACATGGTCTATCTGATCAGCTCCGATATCATGCATATCAAAGAGATGATCTATCTGAACCGTGAGGCGCAGCTGGGACTCTGGGAGTATATTCATGCGCACGATTCCATGATCGATGAGGTCAAAGGAAATAACTACTACAGTGAACCCATCGCGTTCGAGCTTGAGGACAGCGATATCAAAGAAACGATTCGCCCGTACTCGATGGGGCGTATCATCGATGTCGTGCAGTTTATGGAACATTACGCCTGCGACCCGGACGAGCCGGATGTGTGTATCCGTTTTGAGATCGAGGATGAGCTGCTTCCGTGGAACAATGACAGCTTCACATTCTTCTTTGAAAAAGGACACTGTGTGCCGACCGACCGCGAGCCGGACCATGTGATGAAAATGACGATCGCATCGCTCACGACACTGCTGCTCGGCTACAAGACGGCTTCCAAGCTGTATGAGATGGCGCGCATCGAAACGACGCCGCAGACTGTGGAATGCCTGGATGACCTGCTCTTCCACCATATTCCATATGTTTCAGACTATATTTAATTTATTTTACGCATTGCAAAAGAGGGACTCCCGTGAAAGGAATCCCTCTTTTTCTATGTAACATTTTTTAGTTTTCTTCCAGTTTGATTTTCTCCTGCAGCACAACGCAGCCTGCCATATCGCCGATGACGTTGACGCAGGTGGCACCCATGTCACACAGTGTGTTGATGCTGATGTAAACGCCCATGACGCCGGCCGGAAGACCTGCCATCGTGGCGAGCGCTGCGAATGATGCGATCGCGCCGCCCGGGATACCCGGTGTTCCGACAGAAAGCAGGACGTTGGCAAGCAGAATGATCACCATCATCGAAATGCTGACGTTGATGCCGCAGGCATTTGCGAAGAACATGATCATAAACGACATCAGGATCGATACCGCATCCATGTTGACGGTGGCACCGAGCGGGATTGCGATACTGCTGATCTGGTTCGAAACGCCGAGTTCTTTCTCGACACAGCGCTTGCTGATTGGGATCGTCGCGGAACTGGAACATGTTCCGAATGCATTCAGGGCTGCCGGCATGATCGCCTTAAAGAACTTGACCGGACTCGTCTTTCCGATGAGTTTTACAGCGCCGCCGTAGACGACGATCGCAAATCCATAGAATGCCACATACAGAATGATGAGCTGGGTTGCCAGGGAAACGATGGTTTTGGTTCCGTTTGCCTCGACAACCGGCACGATCGTACAGAAGACACCGATCGGGGTGAAGTACATAACGGTGCTGATGACTTTTAAACAGACCTCATTCAGGGAGTCGATCACGTTTAAGAGCGGCTGTCCCTTCTCTCCGACCGCAATCAGCGTAAAGCCGACAACGACAGCGAACACGAGTACCTGGAGCATGTTGCCCTCCGCAAACGCCTTCACCGGGTTGGACGGGATCAGGTTTTTGATCGTGTCGAGGATGCTGGTCATCTTGGTCGCCTGGATATCGGAAGTTGCCATCTCAAAATGGACTCCCTTTCCGAGGCGGATCAGTCTTGGAATGATAATGCCGACTGCACTTGCAATCGCGGTGGTGCACAGGAAGAAAATCATCGAGTAGCCGGTGATCTTACCTGTCGTTTTTGCATTTCCGATGCTGCAGATGCCCATGACAATTGAGCAGAATACCATCGGGAAAATCATCATATTCAAGGCGTTCATGTAGATGCCGCCGATGACGCCGGTTACGGTCAGAATCGGCGTAAAGCGGTCCGCCAGAAGAAGTCCGGTTAAGATACCGAGAATCAGTCCGGTAAAGATCGCACCTGTAATATGCTTCTGATACCATGCATAAAACTTTTTCATATGTTCTCTCTTCTCTCCTTTTTCACAGAGTAAGAGGCAGGTGTCCCTGTATCTTCTACCTGCCTCTTCGCATACAGCCATCTTATCACACAACCGCGGATAATTCCACTTAAAAATGGATTTATCCGCGGTTTTTCTGGCTTTTGGTCTTTTTTTTCTTTTTTATACGGCTGCTGCCCGGCTGTGGACTTTCTTCCGCACAATCAGATAGCAGATCACCTGCATGATAATCGTGATGATCCACGATCCCGGATACGAAATGAACAGCACATACAGCGAGCGGTGCTGCGGGAAAATGCCGAAGATCCACACGATTCGCGTTCCGACCGTTCCGATGACGGACAGAATCATCGGCACCGCCGAGCATCCCATACCGCGCAGGGCTCCCGGGAAGAGGTCCATGATGCCGCAGAGGAAATACGGAACCGTCGTGATCGACAGAATTTCCATACCGCAGCGGATAACCTCCGGGTCCCCGGTGTAAATCTGCAGGATTTCCGTACCGAACAGATACGCGCCGCCACCCATCACCAGTGCCATGCCGCTGGAGAGAATCAGGCAGTCGATCAGCACCTTATCCATTCGTTTGTATTTTCCGACACCGTAGTTCTGGCTTGTGAAGCTCATGCACGCCTGGGTGACGGAGTTGACTGAGGTGTATAAAAATCCCAGCACATTGTTGGCCGCCGTGTAGCCTGCCATTGCAATCGAACCGAAGGAATTGACGGATGACTGCAGCAGCACGTTCGAGAAGTTGATGACGGTACTCTGAATACCCGCCGGGATGCCGACCTGGAAAATCGGGATGATGTAATCCTTTTTCAGGCACAGCTTCGAAAACCGGAGCTGATAACTTCCCTCGCTCTTATAGAGGCACCGCAGAACCAGCACGCAGGAGATCGCCTGCGAAACCACCGTTGCAATCGCCACACCTGCCACGTCGAGACTGAACACGATCACGAGGAACATATTCAGACCAGCGTTGATCACACCCGATACAATCAGGAAATACAGCGGCCGCTTCGTGTCGCCGACGGCACGCAGAATCGCCGCACCGTAGTTGTACAGCATGAAAAACGGCATTCCCATAAAGTAAATTCTCATATACAATGCCGACTGATCAATGACATCCGCCGGTGTATCCATCAGCTCCAGCGCGCCTTTTGCAAAAAATACGCCCACAAACGCCATCACAACGCCGCTGATCAGCGCCAGCATGATCGATGTATGTACCGTTTCCGACATCTCCCGGTCGCGCCCCGCTGCATAATACCGCGCCGCAAGCACATTCGCACCGAGCGAGATTCCCATAAACAGGTTGATGAACACGTTGATGAGTGCCGTTGTCGATCCGACAGCCGCAAGCGCCTGGCTTCCGCTGAACCGTCCGACGACGATGATATCCACCGCGTTGAACATCAGCTGCAGAATGCCGGACACCATCAGCGGCAGCGAAAAGGAAATCAGCTTGTCCATAATCGTGCCGTTGCACATGTCGATTTCATATTTGTTCTTTTTCAAAAATACTCCTCCTTCTTTTGTAGCAGATATGCAGTCTTACACCGCAGACATATACAGAAATGATACCACTTTTTTCCGGTTCTGCACAGAGACTTTCCATAATTTATTGACTTCTGTAAAGTCCACAGGTAAAATAAATACAATTACAGTTTTTCTGTATATAAATCAAGGACAGGAGAGAACCTATGAAAAAAATATGGATTACAGGTGCCGAAGGCCACATCGGTACTGCCCTTCTGGAACTGCTGGAGGGTGTGGAATATCAGCTTCTTCCAACGGATATTCACGAGGTTGATATTACCAAAATCGATGAAGTCACACAGTTCGTTTATGTCAACCGTCCCGACGTTATCATCAACTGCGCCGGTATGACCGACGTTGCCGAGTGTGAAAAAAACATCGACGAAGCCTATCGTGTCAATGCCATCGGTGTGCGCAACGTAGCGCTTGCCGCCAATGATATCGACGCAAAGGTTATTCAGATCTCAACGGATGACGTCTTCGACAAGGAATCCCGCATCCCGTACAACGAGTTTGATACCGTACATCCGCGTACGATCTACGGAAAATCAAAAGAGGCCGGAGAGAAAATCCTGACACAGCTTTTGAACCGCTTTGTCATCATCCGAAGCTCCTGGATTTACGGGATCGGCCGCGATTTTGTGGACGAAGTACTCCGTAATGCGGCAAAGGGCGGCACGATGGAGGTTCCAAACAACCAGTATGCGGCTCCGACCAGTGCTTTTGAGCTTGCGCGCGTGATCTGCCACTTTATCGACAACGAGGAGTATGGTCTGTACCACGTTGTCTGCCCCGGAAGCTGCAGCCGCTATGAGTTTGCAAGAACCATCCTCGAGTATACCGGAAAAACCGGTGACCTTGATCTCTACCCGGTTGTCGCACGCGATGATGTCCGCCCGACCTATTCTGTTCTGGACAACATGATGCTCCGCCTGACCGGTATTCCTGAGCCGCCCGACTGGAAAACGGCACTGAAAGAATATCTCGAAGAAACCGGAGGAATCGAATAATGGTCCGAAACAGAAAAGAAACAACGGAAAAGTCAAAAAAGAAGCCCGGGCTTTCCACCCAGATTTTTATTGCCCTGCTGGCCGGTGCGCTGCTCGGCGTGGTGATTCACTATTGGATCCCGTCCAGCTATATCAAGGACACCGTCATCGTAGAAGGTGTGCTGTATGTCATCGGACAGGGCTTTATCCGCCTGATGCAGATGCTTGTCGTACCGCTTGTCTTCTGCTCCCTCGTCTGCGGAAGTATGTCCATCGGAGACAGCAAAACCCTCGGAAAGGTCGGCGTAAAAACGATCGGCTTTTACCTTGTTACCACAGCACTTGCCGTCTGCATCGCACTTGGAACCGCCTTGCTCATTCACCCGGGGCTCGGACTTAACATGAGTGCGGTTCAGAAAGCCGACCTGTCCTCGACAGCAGCAGATTCCAGCGTCAGCCTGGTGGATACACTGCTCAACATCATCCCGAAGAACCCGATTGGTTCCATGGCAAACGGCGATATGCTTCCCATCATCGTATTCGCCCTGTTTGTCGGCGTAATGCTGGCAAAGCTCGGAAACCGCGCTTCGGTCGTTTCCAACTTTATCAGCCAGTTTAACGATGTCATGATGGAAATGACCATGACGGTCATGAAGGTGGCTCCGGTCGGCGTTTTCTGTCTGATTGCACGTACCTTTGCAACGGTCGGCTTTTCTGCGTTCGCACCGATGCTGAAATACATGGGAAATGTAACACTGGCGCTGGCACTGCAGTGCTTCGTCATTTATCAGGTTCTTCTGTTCGTATTCACACGGCTGAATCCGATTAAATTCGTGAAAAAATTCCTTCCGGTTATGGGATTTGCATTTTCCACCGCAACCTCCAACGCGACAATCCCGATGTCGATTGATACACTGAACAAAAAGATGGGTGTCTCGAAGCAGATTTCTTCGTTCACCATTCCGCTCGGCGCAACCATCAACATGGATGGTACCTCCATTATGCAGGGTGTCGCTGTCATCTTCATCGCAGAGGCGTACGGTATTCATCTGACCCCGGCAAACCTCGCAACGGTTGTTGTTACCGCAACACTGGCTTCCATCGGTACCGCCGGTATCCCAAGTGTCGGCCTTGTTACCCTGGCTATGGTACTGAATTCCGTCGGACTGCCAACGGAGGGTATCGCTCTTATCATGGGTATCGACCGTATTCTCGATATGCTGCGTACCGCCGTCAACATCACAGGCGATGCTGTCTGCACAACGATTGTCAGCCATCAGGAAAAGGCGCTCAACCGCGAAGTATTCAATCGCGATTAACTGCAATAAACTGCTTGCGAAAAGCCTTTTTCAGACACGCTCTAAGGCTAAGAAAACGCGTTCCCGTTTTCGGAAACCCCTGTGGTTTCCGGCGGGAACGCGTTTTTCTTATCTTATTTTTCTGTTACAGTTCAAATGCCTGGCGGATGCTGTCGTAATGCAGGAATTTACCTTCTGCGGCGTACCCTTTGATTTCGTCCAATGTAGCAAAACGGTAGCCGTCTGTTTCTTCCTCCTGAAGATGAAGATCTTCGTCTTTGATATCCATCACGAAGCGATAAACATCGACAAAGTAATTGTCTCCCTCATCCGGGTTGATGCGCCGGTAGGTAAAGAGATAACCGCCGTCAGCCTTGCTCACATCGAGTCCGGTTTCCTCTCTGACCTCACGGCGCACGGCCTCCCAGGAGCTCTCTCCTGCCTGTGCCGCGCCGCCGGAAACCTCCCACCAGCCCGGTGCCCAGGCTTTCGTCATGACACGTTTTGTGATAAGAAAGGTCCCATCCGGTCTTGCGATTACGCCGAGTACGGTCAGGTGAAACTCGCCCGGCTTCATATGCCAGTCATTCCGTCTCATCGTACGGCCGGTCGGCTGTTTATTTTCATCATAGATATCCCAGAGTTCCATATCGTGTTTTCTCCTGTCGAACTTCTTCCGAGCCCCATCGCGATTTTTCTTCCCTGTCGCATGGTTCTGAATCATTACAGATACTGTTTAATCTCTTCCATTACATTTTCCAGCGGAATTTGTGTTTTCAGAGTCTTATCGCGGGATGCAACCTCGACAACGCCCTGTTTCATGTTTTTCGGGCTTACGATGATGCGCAGCGGAATGCCGAGCAGGTCGGCATCGGCAAACATTACGCCGGCTCTGACGCTTCTGTCGTCGTAGATCACTTCGATGCCTGCGTTCTGCAGATCCTCGTACAACTTGTCCGCATATGCTCTGACTTCCTCGTCATCGACGCGGACTGCACAGAGGTGTACCTGCCACGGAGCGATAGCTTTCGGCCAGATCGGGCCGTACTCATCGTGATGTGCCTCGCAGACCGATGCTGCCAGACGGCCGACACCGATACCGTAGCATCCCATGATCGGGGTCTTGCTCTCGCCATTTGCATCGACATAGGTCATATTCATGGATTTTGTATATTTGGTTCCAAGCTGGAAGATATTTCCGACCTCGATACCTCTGGAGATCTTCACGGTCTTTTTGCCGCATTTCGGGCAGATGCCGCCCTCCTGGATTTTTGCAAAATCGTGATACTCGGCATTCGGAACGTCGCGCTCCATGTCGAGTCCTTTGTAATGATGCTCTGCCTCGTTGGCTCCGCAGGAAAGGTTGTTTCTTCCCTCGAGGGATTTATCATAGAGAACAACGGCATCTCCGTTCACCTTCAGGTTCACCGGTCCGATATAGCCTGCGTTCAGTCCGCATTCTTCGGTGATCACGGCTGCGTGAACCTGCTCGCCGAGGAAGTTGACCAGCTTCGTCTCGTTGACTTCGAGATCGCCGCGGATGAAAAGGACAACGTATTTATCATCGACATTCTGCTGATAAACAACGGCTTTGCAGGAGTTCTTTGTCTCGTCTCCGAAGAAATTGCAGACGTCTTCAATGGTGTGGACGTTCGGTGTATAAACCTTTTCGAGTGCAGCGGATTCTGCGTCTCTTGCGATGTCGGAAATATTCTCAGCTGCCTCCATGTTGGCTCTGTAATCGCAGGAATCACACAGAACGATGGAATCCTCTCCGACCGGAGTCAGAAGCATGAACTCATGGGAGATGTTGCCGCCCATCATACCGGAATCGGATTTGACAGATACCACCTCCGGCACGCCGACACGCTCGAAGATACGCTCGTATGCTGCGTGGCATTTCTCGTAATACTGCTCCAGATCTTCCTGGCTGGTATGGAAGGAGTAAGCATCCTTCATCGTAAACTCACGCATACGGATCAGGCCGGCTCTCGGACGGGCCTCATCACGGAATTTTGTCTGGATCTGATAGATCATAAACGGATATTTGGTGTAGCTCTGTGCATACTCGCGAACGAGATGTACGGCTGCCTCCTCGTGGGTCATGCCGAGTACCATTTTGGCATTGTTGCGATCGGTGAAACGCAGCAGCTCATCGCCGATGCTATCGTAACGGCCGGACTCATCCCACAGAGAAGCCGGCATGACAACCGGGAACTGCACTTCCTGGCCGTCGATTTTGTCCATCTCCTCGCGCAGGATCTGCTCGATTTTGCGCACAATGCGGCGCAGCGGCAGATAGGAAGAATAGATTCCGTTTGCCATATATTTGATGTATCCGCCTTTTACCATAATAGCATGGCTGTCGATGACACAGTCAGCAGGTCTTTCTTTGAAGCGCTCTCCTACTAATTTTTCAAGTTTCATTTTCTGATTTCCTCCTTGTTTTTTGGGTTTTCAACATCTGAAATCTTCCAGACGTGAGAACATTCCAGCCTGTCCGATTTTAAGCTTTTAGTCAACATTTTACGCATCTAACTCATCACTGAAGTAACGAGAATGCGATGCTTCGTTTTCAAACAGAAAAAAGCCCTAAACCGCAAGCTGCAGTTTAGGGCGAATTTTTTTATCCGCGGTACCACCTAAATTCAGGAAAACTCCTGCACTCTGACACAAAGCATTTGTACCCCACGATTTTTGTATTTTGTAATACGCGTGATCTCTGCTCTCTGTACCTTCTCTGTAACGGGAGATCCCGGTGCAGCCTACGAAATAAATTTTCCCTGATGGATTTTCTTCTCTTCGGTGCACAGCTCCAAGACCGGTTCACGATAGATTCTGCAAAAAGCTTTCACCTGCCGCTTTCTCTCTGAATGCGCTCTGTCGCTACTGTTTCTTTTCGTCGCTTTTTCACTGCACTGATTGTAGCAGAAACCAGAAAAGAATGCAAGCCCGTTCCTTCCGCGAAAAGGAGATTCACCATGAAGATCATAAAGCTGCTACCCGGGATTGTGCTGCCGATCATCGTCGCGCTGCTGGCTTGCTGGCTTGAGAGCCTGTTGCCCATCCACCTGATTGGCTCTGCGGTAATTGCCATGTTCATTGGCATGTTTCTTAACCAGTTCGTTCGCAAGACGGATGTGTTCGCCACAGGGCTGAAGTTCACCTCCAAGAAGATATTGAAATTCGCCATTATCCTGCTGGGGCTGTCGCTGAACATCACCGCCATCTTGCACGTAGGCCAGATGTCCCTGACAGTAATGGTCTTCACCTTGCTGACCTGCTTTGGCGGCGGTTACTTCATCAGCAAGGCGCTGGGACTGAACTGGAAGCTGTCCAATTTGATTTCCGCTGGTACAGGCATCTGCGGTGGCTCTGCCATTGCCGCTATCGCCCCCACCATCGACGCGGACGACAACGACGTTGCCTACGCCATGTCCGCCACTTTCCTATTTGACATGGCGATGATCGTGCTGTTTCCCATCATGGGCCGGGCACTGGGTATGACGGATCAGGCCTTTGGCATCTGGGCAGGTACGGCGGTGAACGACACCTCCTCCGTGGTGGCCACCGGCTATGCCTTCTCCGAGGCGGCAGGCGATTTCGCCACCATGGTCAAGCTGACCCGCACGCTGGCGATCATCTCCACGGTGATCGTGTTCGCCCTTGTGCAGCTGAACCTGAAGCGTAAGGAAGCCATGGCTCTCCAGCAGGACGGCAGTGCGCTTAAAGCTGAGTTCTCCATCAAGAAGATCTTCCCCTGGTTCATTCTGGGTTTTCTGGCCATGTCCATCGTGGCGAGCATCCTTCCTATCCCTGCGCAGTTGGTGAGCGGCACCAAGACTGCCAGCAAGTTCCTGATGGTCTGCGCACTGGCTGCCATCGGATTGAATACCTCCTTCGCCAGCATGAAGAAGGCTGGCATCCGCCCCATGATTCACGGTTTCATCATTTCTGCGCTGGTTGTAATTGTGGCGCTGCTGGTGGAGATGGGCATGGGAATCGTGTAAGAAAGCTGCAAGACAATTGAGCAAAGCCACAGTTCAAAACAAAACTGTGGCTTTTGTCTTTGGATTGAGGAATGGCGTTACGTATTTGC
>JABLTN010017439.1_pt1 | contig 11389 bp, 10 predicted proteins | sample 7160141 | NCBI WGS metagenome assembly JABLTN01 (sample SAMN14651226, study PRJNA627086) | human gut metagenome | isolation source: feces | host: Homo sapiens | reverse complement strand
TTGTATACATTCCTTTCAAGATGCTGTATCCATTTCTATGGATGGATTGTATCTCGTGGGATGATTATATATACATTTACGTGGGGCTTTCAGCGTTGCTCGTTTCGACTTATCGGGCAATGCGAGAAGCCTCACACAGTGGAACGAGTGACAGTCTGGCTCCACGTTTTTTCAGATTAGTAATAGGCCATATTGGAGCACATTGGCAAATATAATAGTTGTGAATATGGTAAACAATACATTTTTTTATGCAAAGATGGCTTCAGCTGTCTAAAGGGCAACACGTGAGAGAAAAATCACATATTGTTTATGAATGCTTTGAATATGTAATAATTTGAAAAATGTTTATAAAAATATCATAGAAAGTTTATGGGAAAGATGATCTCTAAAATGTTTGCTACAGGAATTAGCAAGATATATTATAAAGTTGAGAATGAGTTTGTAGCTACGGGAACTTTGTTCACGAATTTTGGAATGTATTATACAGCAGCCCATCCTACTTTAGGATTGTGGATGTGTGGTATGGCTGTAGATAATAATATTATTGTAATCGGTTTTGTAGATTGGGCTAATATAACTAGAATTGTTATAGATAGAAAGAATGAGAATGTGTTTGTTGTTTTAAAATCGTATGAAGAAGCACTTGCTCAGGTTGATAAATCCTTTAAAATGCTATATAAAAAGGCTTATAGCCATCAGATGAGTGATACTGGAGAAATGGCTTTTGTTACTCCCTTAGACTTGTGGTCTGGAAACATATTACCTTATCTTTCTTCTGTGATGCTTGTAGAAGAAAAAGAGGAAAATGTCAAAGTCAGTATTTGGATGCAAATAGTATTAGTGTTAGTAGTAATACTCTTTGTTTTTGTAATAGTTTTAAAAATTTTGTCTTTTTTTTAATTATAATCAATAAGTAATGAAGATAATCACAATAAAGTACAATCTTGTAGAGTTTTTTGAACTGTCGATTATCTTGTAGGGTTTCTGTAATATTTAAGGGTTTGAAATAAATTAGTTCTAAAATATGGAATTAATAGTTTTTATATTAATAGGAATGGCTGTATATGCAATGATAGCGGCTCCTATAAAAAGAAGTAAACATACTTGTAATTGTCCAAAATGTGGAACAAAATGCAAAGCAAGTCCTTTTGGAACATCGTATTACTTTGAGGCAAAGTATAAATGCCCAAAATGTGGTTATAAATTTTACGCTCATTATGACAAATTATAAAGGCATCCGATAAAGGGCAATTTTCTTAGGTTGAAGGCTATGAATTTTGTCTTTGTTATAACAATGCGCCATGTCAAAAGGTGAAACATTGTCTCACTTTTTGACATGGTGCATTGATGTTTATTCCTTCTTTCTAGTCCAATCGTTTCTATGAAGAGATTCTTGGTCGATTTGTTTGTCCATAATCTTACATTATTTCTGACTATACTTTGCAAAAATACGAAATTATTTCGAAGTATACTTAGAAATAATGTGAGAAATATCGTTTTTTAACTATATGGACTTAATCGAAGAAGATAAAACCATTTAACATACGAAGACGGTTGAAGGGGTTATTGGTGGCAATCTCCTTCAATGAGAAGTTTGGGTCGAATACTTGACTAATCTTCAGCAAGTCTTTTATCGTTCTTGACTTTTGAGTCGTGGTGGAGTTGCTTGTGCCAAAATATTCACAGATGTCATGCGATGTCAAACTTAGTCTGGAATCCTTGCTAAAGATGAAGTTGATGTTGCATATGGTATAATTCACTCCTTGAATGGCTCGTGTCTTTCTCCTATGCCGTTTCATTTGCTATTCTTCAGACTGCCTGAAGAATAGCATAATCATTATTTCTCTTTAGGTCTTGCCACAAACTCAGTATGAAGTGTCTCCATGGGATGTTCCTTCAAGTCGATGAGAATGTTGGGGGTGTTGCCGTTGGCTATGATAACCTTGATGCCAGCATTAGCTACCTCTTGGGCTGTCTTCAATTTAGAAATCATGCCGCCTCTGCCATGACTACTCTTGTCGTCGCTGACATATTCGCTCACATCTCGGTCGTAATACACTGAAGGGATGATGCGTGTATGAGGCTCGTTGGGGTCGCCATTGTAGATGCCATCTACGTTGGAGAGTAATACGAGTGCATCGGCATTCATCATCTGGGCTATCAAGCCCGACAACTCATCGTTATCCGTAAACATCAACTCGGTGAGGCATACGGTGTCGTTCTCGTTGACAATAGGTATTACTCCGTTCTCCAACATGATGTTCATGCAGGCCTTTTGGTTCTGGTACTGTTCCTTGGCAAGGAAGTTCTCCTTCATGGTGAGCACTTGTCCCACCTTGATACCATACTCTCTGAACAAGTCGTAATATAATCGGATGAGCTTGCCCTGACCTACGGAAGAGAACAACTGTCGCTGTTCCACGCTATCCAGTTGATGGTCTATCTGCAACTCGCCTCTGCCAGCCATCACGGCACCAGAAGATACGAGTATCACCTCATAGTCGTGTCGGCGAAGCCAAGCCAACTGGTCCACCAAAGCCGACATTCTTGTCACGTTCAAATGTCCATCCTCTCGGGTCAGCACATTGCTGCCCACCTTTACTACTATACGTCTCATGTTATATGTTGATATGTTTGAGGGCTAAATCGCTTTAGCCCTCATTTATTACTTTTTCTTGTTGTCTTTCTCTCTAATCTCCACTCTACGAATCTTGCCAGAGATGGTCTTTGGCAATTCATCCACGAACTCGATGATGCGAGGATACTTGTATGGGGCGGTCTCGTGCTTCACATGATTCTGGAGTTCTTTGATTAGGTCGTCACCAGCCTTAGCCTTGTAATCCTTGGCGAGGACAACCGTTGCCTTCACCACCATACCTCGGATAGGGTCTGGCACACCCGTGATGGCGCACTCCACTACGGCAGGATGGGTCATTAAGGCATTCTCCACTTCGAAAGGACCGATGCGATAACCGGAACTCTTGATGACATCATCGATTCTGCCTTCAAACCAATAGTAACCTTCCTCGTCACGCCATGCCATATCGCCGGTGTGATAATAGCCATCGTGCCATACCGACTTGGTTTGTTTGTCATCACGATAGTAATATTTGAAGAGGCCGAGTGGCTTGTCATCGCCGATATGGATGCAAATCTCACCCTTCTCGCCATCCTCACACTCCGTCATGTCGGGGCGCAAGATGTGGACATCGTATTGTGGATTTGGCTTGCCCATGCTGCCTGGTTTCGGCTTGATCCATGGGAAGGTACCGAGTGTCATCGTGGTCTCGGTCTGTCCGAATCCCTCGTATATCTGAATGCCAGTCAACTTCTGGAAGGTCTCTGCCACAGATGGATTCATCGCCTCTCCCGCAGTGGTGCAATATTCGAGGCTGCTCAAGTCGTACTTGGAGAAGTCCTCGCGTATCATGAAACGATAGATGGTAGGAGGGGCGCAGAAAGAAGTGATGTGATACTTCTCTATCTGGCGCATAATCTTCTCTGCCGTAAACTTCTCATGGTCATAAACGAAGACCGTGGCGCCGGCAAACCATTGTCCGTAGAGCTTGCCCCATACCGCCTTGCCCCAACCGGTGTCAGCTACGGTGAGGTGGATGGAATTCTCATGGAGATTGTGCCAATACACGCCTGTGGTGAGATGACCAAGGGCATAGAGATGGTCATGAGCCACCATCTTAGGCTCGCCCGTGGTTCCAGATGTGAAGTACATCAGCAGGGTGTCCTCGTTAGAGTTTACATGTTCTGGGCGAACGAAAGGAGCGCATTCGTTCCATTCCTTCATCCAGTCGTGGAATCCCTCAGGGATGTCAGGACCGATGCTAATCAAGAGCTTCACGGTAGGACTCTCAGGCATCGCCTCCTGTATCTGTTCTACCACATAGTCGTCGCCACAGCAGATGATGGCTTTCACGCTAGCCGCATTGTTGCGGTAGATGATGTCGTGCTTGGTGAGCATGTGGGTGGCAGGGATGGCTACGGCACCGAGCTTGTGAAGTCCGAGCATGGCGAGCCACCACTGGTAGTGACGCTTCAAGATGAGCATCACCTTGTCATCGTGACCGATGCCCAAGCTCTGGAAGTAAGCGGCAGCCTTGTCGCTCTGCTCCTTGAGGTCCTTATATGTGAACTTGATTTCCTCACCACGTTCGCTGGTCCATAAGAGGGCTACGTGGTCGGGTTTGATCTTTGCCCACTCGTCCATCACGTCGTAGGCAAAGTTGAAATCTTCTGGTATGATGAACTCCAGATGCTCCTTGAAGTCTTGCTCTGAAGTAAATGTAGTCTGTTTTAGAAATCTCTCAATCATAGTTGTTGCTATTGAATACTTCACTCTTCACTCTTCGTTCTTCACTTAAATAATAATGCAGAGGAACTTGGCTGGCTCTCCGTTCAAGGAGCGGAAGCAGTGCAGTTTCTTGCTGTCGAAGTAGATGCTGTCGCCAGGACCGAGCACCATCACTTTTTCCTCGATGGTTACTTCGAGTTGACCTTCTATCACGTAGTCATATTCCTGACCGTCGTGTCCGTTCTTGTTAGGTTTGCTGTCGCCAGGCAATGGGTCAACCTGCACCATGAAAGGGTTCACCTTTCTGTCCTTGAAGCCTACGGCAAGGCTTTGGTATTTATATTGGTTGTTGCGGTCAATCTCAGGACCTTGGTCTTTTCGTGTCACGTAATATCCCTTCATGCGAGGTTCCTCGCCGAAGAGCAGTACATCGAGGTCGATGCCGTATCGCTTGGATATCTTGGAAAGGCGATAAACCGAAGGGTCGGCTTCGCCCGATTCTATCTTGAGATAATGTTCCAGACTGATTTCGCAAAGTTCAGCCACTTCCTCTGCTGGGATGTTGAGAACCTCGCGAAGACCTTTCAGTCTCTCACCGATTTGCTTGATTGCTTCGTCCATAGTTCTATGTTTTATTGGTTTTGCTCGCAAAAGTACGACTTTTTGATGATATGAGCAAACAAAGAGGCGATAAATTGAATATTTACACTTGGTTTTGATAGAAAACTATTATAATTATTCAGAAAATGCTGAATGATAGTTGTCTTATGCCTAGTGAAGTACACCTTTGTCATCCTTATATTCACTTTTTGTCATTCGAGCTGTTTCCTCTGGAACATCTAGGAGTGTCGTTTCTCTCTCTTGACTATAAAACTTGATTCGCCCTAGGATATAACCTCTTGCACTAGGGAACCAAACCTGTAGAACCCTACTGTGTAATGGTGTGCCTAACTTGTATTCCATGAAATCTAACTTGGATATAATGAAATCTAACTTGTATTTCACTAAATATAAGTTAAGCTTTATAAAATGTAGTAGGTTTCTGTAGGTTTTGTCCTAGGATAGTTGTAACTTTGTGGTCGGTTGGCTAGCGTTTTGTGTTCGAGAGCATCACGATAGGGTGCTAGCCACCGATTTGTTGACAAACTAAAAATAGATTATCATGGCAAAGTATATCAAGCAAGAGATACCAGACCTTCATGGTACTGGTGAGACAAAGTGTTACTATCGTCTTCAGAAGAGTCGCAACCTTTCTACCAAGGAGTTCTTGGAATACATAGGAAAGCATGGCTTGATGGATGGTGGAGTATTGAAGCATGCGTTGGGCAAGATTGCGGATGGCTTGGCAGAGCAGTTGGCGGAAGGCTACACTGTGACGCTCGATGGCATCGGCACCTTCCAGGCAACGCTCGGCGTGAAGGATGACAAGGAGATGGACACCATTGATGGGGAAGGTCCTAAGAGAAATGCCAAGAGCATCGAGGTGAAAAACGTGCGCTATGTGTCGGACAAGGACTTGGTGAAGGATGTGAACAGAATGTGTCACCTCTCTCGTGCCGGTGTCTCCCGTGTCAATCGCTCGCCTTATAGCAAGGAGCAACGCCTGAAGTTATTGCAAGACTACCTATCTGATGCCACCCATCCCTTCATTCGTGTGGCAGATTATGCTGAGTTGACCAATCTCCCTCGCTCCACAGCAGCGAAGGAACTTTGTGCCTTCGCCCAAGACCATTCGACAGGCATTGATTTCGAAGGCAGAAGGAACACGAAGGTGTATGTGAAGAGGGTAGAAATGTAGATAATTTAATGATGGATAATATGACAAAAGCGTGAATGATAATGAGAAAGGACAACCGCCGATTATATGCCCTTTCTCTTATTATTTCTTTATTTTACTTCTTTCCAATCAATGAGTCCTTTGCCCATGTCATCTAATTCTACAGCTAACCCTATAACCTTTCGGTCATCTGCCAAGAATGGCTTGAGATAGCCGTTGTCAATGATTTGTTTTTCGGCAGCATTTATCCCTCCGTTGTTTGCTAACTTTAGTTCCATCACATAGATGAAACGAGAGGTGGAGGCTACGATGTCTATCCTACCTGTTGATAACATGTGCTCTACTTCTACTTGGCAGCCTATGGCATTCAGTATGGTGCTGATGATGAGGCGATAACGCTCCTCCATATCCATACTTGCCAATTTCTTATTGCTGTATGGGACATTTGAGATAAGAGATTTCATACACAGCTTGGCTTCTTCCAAATTGCCATTGTTCATGCTGTGCATCAACCTACTTTGTATGGAGACAATATCCGTGATGTCCTTCTGGGTCAGTGCGGCAATACGGCTTTATAGAGAGCCTTTCTTACTTCCTCATTCGGAAAGCCTAAAGAATATCCATCTTCATCAAAACCCTTGATCGTGAGATAACCTGTCTGATAGAGGAATAGTTCGGCACCGCCTTCTATGACATCTGATGTCTCCAGTGTGTCTTTGTCGATGTAGCAATCTTCGAAGTCATGAAGGCGTAGCTCCATGTTGTTCACGAATTTATTCAGCATGGAAGTGGCGCCGGATGAAATCCAATAGTTGCGCAGACGCAATTGGGAGAGGGCGTTGAGCAAGCTGAACGGATTGTAGATGTCAGTCATGTTCTCATCGCTGAAATGATAACCGTCATAATAGGTCTTCAACTTGTCGTGTGCTTCTTCAATGCTGCATTCCATCTTATCTGCCAAGGCTTCCAACTCTGGGGCGAAGTTGACTGTCATTTCTTCTTCGGTGATGCCACAAAGAGGGGCAAATTGTGGGAGAAAGCTGATGTTTGTCAGATGGTTAAGTACAGAGAACAGGGATATCTGGGTAAACTTCGTGATGCCTGTGATGAAGACAAAGCGAAGTACATTTCCTTTGAGTTTGAGCACGGAAAATACAGAACGATAAACTTCTGTGCAACCTTCATGCTCAGGTGTCTTCCATGAATGCTGCAAAGGGGAATCGTATTCGTCAATCAGCACCACTACTTGCTTACCTGTCTTTTGATAGGCTGTGTCAAGGATAACTTGGAAACGTACGGATTCGCGAGATGTCTCTTTAGGCTTGATGCCGTATAAAGCTTCGTATTTCGAAAACTCAAGATTGAGATAGTCTTTGATTTCGGCAGCAGTGGCACCTGCACCGCTCATGTCAAGTCTGATGACGGGATACTCTGTCCATTCTTCTTCCAGTTCCATAATCTTCAGCCCCTCAAAGAGTTCTTTCTTGCCTTCGAAGTAGCATTGCAAGGTATCTATAAGCAGAGATTTACCGAAACGACGAGGACGGCTCAGGTAATTGTACAAATCACCTGAGTGAGTCAGTTGCCATACCAAGTCGGTCTTGTCAACATAGAGATATCCTTCTTTACGGATAATGCTAAAGAATTGGATGCCTGCAGGCAATTTTCTTTTATTTACTTCTGCCATAAATTTACTCCTTGATTGTGATTGAGTAATTTTACTCAGTCCATTGAGTGATTTTACTCAGCCGATTGAGTAAAATCGTGGACTTGATGGCAAAGATAAGGAATTATTCCGAAATAAGGGTGATAATTTGCATAAATTTACTATAATGGGGCAAATATTTGATGCTGGTATGGGTAGGGGGAAGGATTAAAATGATAAATGCTGCAAAAGCCGAGGCTCTTGCAGCATTTTTAAATCACCTATATATATAAGAGGTGTCTCTTTCTTTTATTGGTTGTGATATGTCTTTTGTCCGAAGAGGCAAGGGATGCTATTTCTTTCCTGCTATCAATCCCTTGATGACGGCATTGGTGAAGCCATTCTGCTCCATAGTGTTCAAGCCCTTGATGGTACAGCCGCCTGGAGTGGTAACCTTGTCGATGGCAGCCTCTGGGTGCTCGCCTGTAGCTTGAAGCAACTCTACGGCTCCCTTCACGGTCTGGAGCACAATCTTCTGGGCATCCTTTGCCTTGAAGCCCATCTCCACGCCACCTTCCACATTGGCTCTTACATAGCGCATGGCATAGGCGATGGCGCACGACATGGCTGTGGCTGCAGGGAAGAGACGCTCCTCCATGATGAGGCTTTCGCCCAATTCATCGAAGATTTCTGTAATTTGCTGGATTTCTGTGACAGATGCATCCACAGGAGTGATGAAGGTCATCGACTGCTTGTAGGCGATGGCGATGTTTGGCATCACGAGGAAGAAGGTTGGGGTGATACCATCCTTGTCTAACCACTCCTTGATGTTGGCTGATGGCACACCGGCTGCAACCACTACGAGTTTCTGACTCTTGTAGTTGAGTGCATCCTTGATACCCTTCAATGTCTTCTCTACACACCAAGGTTTTACTACCACACAGATGATGTCTGCGCCATGGCAAGCCAACTGGTTGTCGAGAGTTACGCTGGCTCCTTCGCTTGCGAAGTGATCCAATACTGGTTGGTTGTGGTCTGATACCGTAATATCCGATGGAGTGAAATTCTCGCTCTGTAAGAGTCCTTCTGCCATGGCACCGCCCATAGCACCTGCTCCGATGATTGCTATCTTCATTGTCGTCTTATAGTTAAAATGCAATTACGGTGCAAAGATACTACTTTTATCTGAAAATAGCGTGTTTATAGACGATTTTTTAAGAAAGCACGCTTGTTTACTGACGATATTTTATGATTTTTGCTAATTTACTCCCATTCTGGAAGTATCCACGTCCTTGGCACTCTTTTCCTTGTACTTGCCTATCTTATAGATGATAGTGATGGAGGCGGATGCCCAATCTTGTTTGATATTCATGTGATAGTCTTGATTGGCTTGTACTGATTTTGACGAGAATCCCTCGTTGAAGATGTTGCTGCCTTTAACCACGATGCTCCATTTATCATTATCGGAAGACCACTTCAACATAGCATTCAAGAGAAAGACTGATTTGATGTCATAGAGTCCTTGAATGGCTTTCGACTGATAGAATGGGTTCAGTATGAAATGGATGTGATGGCTTCGGCTAAGTTGAGCGGATAGATTTCCGGTAAGAATGGCTGAGATATGTGTGCGATTGAAGGGCAAATCAAAGAAATCGCTACTCTTGTCACGTCTGTAGATTCCTGTTGCCGAAACACTTCCGTTCATCCAATTGCCTATACCGAAAGTCGTCGATGCTCTAACGCCCATAGTATGGTTATAGTCGAAATTGGTCTCCTTCATGATGACTGCCAGGTGGTCGGTAGTCTGATAAGGCAACTGCACAGAATAGTTGGGTTGGAACTCTGCAAATACCATCAATGTATGGCGACTTTTGATCGTCCACATCAAGTCGGTCTCGTATGTAGAGTAAGGTTTGAGATGAGGATTTCCCCATATCTCCATATAGGTAGAGGCATAGTAAATGCTGCTCATGGTTGACCAATAGCTAGGAAACTGTGAGCTGGAACTGAAGGATAAGTTGAGTATGTTGCCAGGATTGGCTTTCCACGATGCATTAAGGGTGGGATAAATATGCCATTTGTTCCATTGTGGAGAATGGTATTGCTCTGCTTCGACAGAGGCTTCCAAGCTGATTCGCTCGTTTATCTGTTTGCTTATGCTGCCATAGAAACTCAAGATTCTTTCTTCGATATTCACCTGGCTGGTTGCATCTGGAATTTCTGCTCCATCCTTGTTGGTCGTTGTTTGGTAGCTTCTGTTGTTGCTGTTTTGAAACTTCATACCATACGACAGCTCCCAACCCTGTTTCAATGAGTGGGATTGGTCTGCTGTGAAAAGCCATTTGTCTATTACTTGTTTGCTGTTTGTGTATTGGATACGTTCTTCGTCAAACATCGTTCCTTCCAGATATTGCAGGCTGGGATTTTGGTAGTTGAGATAGGATATGCCTATTTGTAGTCTAAAGGGTAGATTGTAGCTGGCATCTACATTGTGCAGGTAAATATGCTCATTGCCCTGTTGCTGGGATGTGCTTGTTCCCATCGTTTCATGATGAGGATGGCTGCTATCCCATTTTCCTGTATATGCCAGGGATAGCTTGTGGTTATCAGCAATGGCATAATTCAGTTCCATGTGATAGTTGTGAGTCAATCCAAGGGTCTTCTGTGAGGTCTTGTCATGATACGCTACTCGTTTTCCTTGAAGCGGATGATTGGCATTGGTGGTAGTCTCACCGTATGATGTTCCATCTGTAAATGAATACATGGCATCCAGACCGAATTTCCCTTTTTGGAACAGCAGGTTGCCTCTGCCTTCTCCTTCTCCATATCTGCTTTTGTTCCAGGTGCATTGTATTTGTCCAGAAAGCAGATTCATTCCTGCATAGTCTTTGGTAACCAGATTGATGACCATTCCACGAACGTGTAGGCGTGCTGGCGCTGCCAGCATCACTTCGGCTTTGGCTAATTGTGATGCGGGCATGGATTTCAAACGCTCTGCTAGTTGTGCGTCATTGAGCGTGGTTGGTTTGCCGTTGATGATGAGAGTCAGTTCTTTTCCTGCATAATTGATGTTACCGTTTAGCTCGTTTACTCCTGGTATTCGAGTAAGGGCATCATAAGCGTTGTCTGCCGGCATTTTCTCTATGAGCAGTGGCATATTGTAAACCAACTGTCTTCTTTCTGCCTTGACGATAGGACGTGTCGCCTTGACGAAAACCTCGGGCAGGTTTTGCGTCATCATCTGGGCGGTAAGCGTGTCTTTTGCCTCTTCGTTTTGAGCGCAAAGGGGCTGGCTCAGCAATAATGCTGAACCTAAGATGAAATTTATTTTCATGTATTTATGTGAGTTTGATGGTTATTGCTTGAGTTGCTCTTTGGCTTTGGATATGAGTTGTGCTGCCTCTTTTTTATCTTCCAGTCTGTTTGCATTTGCTAAGAACATCTGGAGATACAGTTTAGCTTTCAGCTTGTTTTTGGAAGCGATGAACATTTGTGCGGCATTGTAATAGTTGAGAGGATTATCTTCCTCATCGTATAAGGTGCATAACTCAAAGTCACGGGCAGCATCTGCATATCGGTTGTGTTGAAAATGTAAGTCGGCTAGCCATTTATAGGTTCGCAATGCTCTGTCTTTTGGCAAGGAAACCTCTAACGACTGGTT
>JABLTN010083341.1_pt1 | contig 11391 bp, 8 predicted proteins | sample 7160141 | NCBI WGS metagenome assembly JABLTN01 (sample SAMN14651226, study PRJNA627086) | human gut metagenome | isolation source: feces | host: Homo sapiens | reverse complement strand
ATGCGTTCCGGCTTCTTGAATGCCTGCCGGAACTTCTCTTCATCAAATCTGGTACCTTTATATTCTCCATATGCTTTCGCAAGACCTTTTAACTGCACTGCTGTACGTTCCCTGCTGCATTCTGCATCACAGTGAAGTACATCAATCATATATAAGAAATCCAGTTTCCCGCTGTCTTCCAGAATATCATACACACTCCGAATCGTGTCACAGCAGTTGACCAACACCAGTTCCTTTACTTTTCCACTCATAACAGCTTCCAGAAGGGCCTTGCCGAATCCACAGATATTCGGATGCGCTATCTGATCCGCATGGTCAAAGCCCTGCGGCATCTCATTCAGGTTCTGACATTCCCCGCCGAACGCTTCTAAGAGTTCGATTGGGGTATATTTACAGACATAATATGTTTTATTCATCGTGCGATTCCTCCTGTCTGTCCGTATTTTCATCCGTTTCTGTATTCAGCATCTCTAAGAATGCCCCGAGTCTGGTAGATGTCTGCCCTTCTCCGCCATGACTTCTGTCGCATCCATCGCCGTCCAGGATCAGAAGCGGGATTCCCTGTTCTTCGAATTTGCGCTTGGCAAGCTGTGCTGCTCCAAGGGTATGCTTACATCCCCAGTGTCCGAACCAAACAGCACCGTCTGCTCCTGTCTCCTTTGCATGACGGATTCCTGCTTCGACTCTTCTGATCGCGCTTCCATTTAATGCATGATATACCATACGTCTCGCCATTGCCTCATAAGGCTTCTCCGGATCAAAATCCGGCTCACAGACGTGACTCAGTTCACAGCCGACAATCTGTGCTTTTTCCTGAAAGCATAGCTCGTTCTTCACCGCATCAGACCAGAATGGGATCGTATGCATCCAGTAGATTTTCTTTCCTTTTTTTGCAGGAGCATTCTTTACATCTTTCAAAAGGCGGTCCACATAATCCTCTTCTTCTTTTGTGCCAAGCAAAAGATTGTTGGTCATTCCTACATAAAGAGGTGTAACCAAATCTGCCGGAACATATTTATCCGCACTTTCTTTCTCATACTGTGCAAACTTCTCCAGTGTCCGTTTGCTTCTTCTAAGCCGTTCTGTTAATGCTTCATCTGTAATCTTTTTACCCGTACATTCTTCTATAAACTCTTTCAGCTTCCGAAGCTGGTCTGACACATACTGTACATTGTCCTCATTCTGCTGCATCGGGACATCAATTGCAAAGATTGGCACTTCATACATTTTCGCCAACTTTTTAAACGTCAGAAGGTTTGCATCACAGGTCAGGTTCGTGTACACAATGCACTTTGGTTTCGGAAGCACTTTCTTCTGTGCCGCCCCGATAAATGTCTTATGATAACTGCAAAGTGTCTCAGAAATTCCTGTATTTTCTGCCTGCTGTAAAAATGCTCTTTCTGCCTTTGATGCAGAAAGATAACAGGAAAATCCTTCCACATTATACGGATGGATTCCTGCCTCCTGCAACAGTTCGCAAGGAGTAAAGATGCTGACTATTGCACTTTCCTGTGGTTTTTCCAAAGGCATAAGCATCGTATCCATCATAAGTCTTGCCAGATACCGGTCTGCCGGCATCAGTCTTTTGTCCGGGGCAAACCGGAACTTCAGATTCTGTGCCTTCCATCCGGTCTTTAAAAGCCATCTGGCTCTGTCCGGATCCTCATTACTCCATTTTTCTATATAATTTCCATATGTTTCTATGATCTTCATGTTCTCATCCTCGTCTTACCCTGTTGTCTGTTTCCATTTTTCTTCCTTATTCAAATATAAAAAACATTTAACATCATACTCTTCTTTTTTATAAAATGCAAATATACAGCAGCAATTTTCCGCAAATCTGCTGCTGTATATAGATATCAACGTATACTACCTTGTATTTTTTTGTTTTCTTTTTTCCTGTACAAGCACTAACACGAATCCGGCTATTCCAATCAGTGACAATACTTTTCCTGTTGTTGTTCCCGGTGCATGATAGATGATCTTCACTTCATGGTTACCACTTTCGATCTTACACCCCAGAAATGCCGTATTTACTTTTTGTATCTCTGTTTCTTTTCCGTCAATATAAATCTTAAAATGTTTATCATAAGAGATGGACGTAATAAACCATCCATCTCTCTTTACATGAATTGTCCCCTGGATCACGTTATCTTCTGTCTGCTTTTTGTCCACCTGGACTTCTGACTGATACAACAATTCTGACCGTTCCGGCAGACTGCCGAGATATGCCTGTACATGCCTTAATCGATATTTCCCTTTGCCAAATGTCACAGAAATATTATCTTCTCCATCCTTTAACGGCACTGCATAGGTAAATATCTTATTTTCATTATAATATACATGATCTTTCGCGCTTAGTTTGTTACGGATTCCGTTGATCCAGACTGCCACGTCCTTATTCGGATGTGCGTTGTCCACCCGGAATCTTAAAAAAAGAATCTGTTTCTGCCCCTCTTGCTGTATTGTTTTCTGCTCCGCTCCACCTGTAGTTCTATTATTAGCCATTTTCAGACTAACCGGCTCATAGGCTGTCATTATGTTCTGATCTGAAGATTCCGTATGTTCTCCAACAACCGCATATTCCAGAAATGCCGTCTGATTATATGGAAATGTAAGTTTCTTATATTCCTCTTCCGTCATCACACGATCTGTTGCATACATGACCGGTGCTGCATCTTTATTCTGATATATACCGGTTGTGCCGCATTTCTTAACCAGAGTATATCCTGGCACATCCGAATCTGATACGATATACCGCACTCCCATCATCCGTTGAAATACCGGATTTTTCGAAACAGACTGCATCATCCCATTGCGGAACGGTTCTTCCAGTCCGAATGTCTTCTGACGGAATGTCTGATAGTCCGGATTGTATGCAGATGAATAGATGGAAGTAATATTCTGATCCACATCCCAGATCCGGTTTAAATCTGCTGCATTTTCATCATCACTTCCCATCTGTTCTGTACGGTAATATCCATCATCATCTTTCAATGCTTCTTTTACGGCCTGTCTATTCTGTTCTTCCACAACATCCCGGTACAGTTTGCGGCTGACATACCTGTCCGGCTTCATCTGATAAAAAGTGTTCATCGTGACCGCCAGACATATCACCGACGGCAGAGCCAGCATCAGAATCTCTTTCGTCTCTTTGTGGTATCTCTTCAGCGCACAATACAGCACGTAACAGATCAGAAACAGAATACTTTCTGCAAGCAAGACTTTCCATATACTTTCCCCTATGCCTTTTGAAACAAACTGATTTCTTGCCATATAAACGAATATCGTTGTGATGATATATGGAATCATTCCTGCAATAAAAGACAGTTCTCTTTTTCTGCACTTTTCCAGATAAATGGAAATCAGATAACAAAGCAATGGCAGAAACGGAATAAAGACTTTATCCCTGATATATAGTCCGCCATTCAATAAATAAGCAAATACCGGAATCACAAGTACGATCACACATCCATATGTGAGTACCTTTTCATATACTTTCCGATACAACAATCCCGTGAGCAGAACTGTGATCACCAGTGTCGTAAGTCCGATTCCATAGATACTATAAGCAAATCGTTCTACTGTGATCTGCGGAATAAAAAAGGAAGCAAACGATGTGTTCTGCTCTTTACTTCTCCCACCCGTCAATGCGAGTGCCGTCGGTACCAGAAAGAAACCACTCATGAGTACTGCCAGAATCATCGAACGCACGAAACACAATCCGTCCCGCAAAAAGCTGCGAACTGTGACCCTGTTTTCTTCTCTTTGTTCAAAATAGCGGTGCAGTCCATAAAGAACCAATGACAGCATTCCGCCAATACTGAAATAAAAACTGGTCATGATCATCAGAAATACACTGATTGTAAAAAGGCCACTTTTTTCTTTCTCAAAATACCGGTCCACACCTATGAGTGCCAGACATAAGAACGGCATATAATCCACAAACATGATCTGCCCGCTGTACTGACCGATCATCGGTCCTGCCAGCAGGAACATCAGTGACAGGATAAAAGCAGTGCCTGCATCCGTCTTTCTGCTTTTCAGCCAGTAATAAAACAGCAGTACCGAAGCAGTCAGACCTGTTATGCTGACCGCCATGATATAATCCGACATTTTCACAAACGGAAGCAGATATGACGGCAGAATCAACGGACTATATAGTCCGTAATAAGCAAAATGATAAATATTCTGGCCGCCGCCCAGATTCGCCGCAAATTCGGGAAATAACTTTCCGGTTGCATAAAACTGCTGCCGGAAATAATCCGGCAGCACACTATGCTGACTGAGCCAGTCTACCTTTGCTCCAAAGATTCCATATCTGCCCACAAATATCCGGCAAAAAAAGAGTGTTAAGCCTGTAAGCAGCAGGTAAGGAATGTATCTCTTAACCTTGTCCATAACTCTTCCTCCGCAGATTTTGTGATAATGGCATCATCATGATCCGCTGTTCTTCTTTACTGGAATCCTTTAACAGGTATACAGGCCGGTTCTTTACTTCCAGGTATGTCTTGGCAAGATACTGTCCCAGAATTCCGGTACACAGAAGCTGTACACCACCCACGCCAAACAAGATACAAACCATCGATGGCCATCCGGCCACCGGATCTCCCCAGATTAATGTACGGACTACGATCGCAACAATCATCAGAAATGATAATCCGCAGAACAAAACTCCCATATACGCTGCAATCGACAGCGGAACTACAGAAAATCCCGTGATTCCCTCCAACGAGTAAATGAATAATTTCTTTACATTCCATTTTGTTTCTCCGGCAGATCTTTCGATATTCTCATATTCCAGCCATTTGGTGCGGAATCCTACCCACCCGAAGATTCCTTTGGAAAAGCGGTTATATTCACTCATTTCCAGCACTGCATCTATCATCTTACGGTTCATCAGGCGGTAATCTCTGGCACCGCTTACAATCTCTGTCTTGGAAATCTTATTGATCACGTTGTAAAACTCTTTAGATAAGAATGAACGGATCTTTGGTTCACCCATTCTTGTTGAACGTCTGGTTGCCACGCTGTCATATGCTTCTTCTTTTAAAATTCTGTACATATCAGGCAGCAGCGACGGCGGATCCTGCAGATCTACATCCATGATTGCTGCATAATCACCGCTTGCGTTTTGAAGTCCCGCATAGATCGCAGCTTCTTTCCCAAAGTTTCTGGAAAAGGAAAGATACTGACATCTTCCGTCCTTTCTGTGTAAGTCTTTCATAATCTCATATGTTCTATCGGATGACCCGTCATCTACAAATAGCAGTTCAAAACTGGTATGTTTTTTCATGCTGTCCATGACTTTTTTCATTTCTGCATAATAAATTGGCAATGCTTCTTCTTCATTGAAGCACGGGATGATAATACTGATCTTGTCCATAACAATAAGCCTCCTCATCTTTTTCTTGATGCTATTGTAGGCTTCGTTTCTTAAAGACATACGCAAATAATTCTTAAGATTTCTTAAAAACTTCTGTTATTTTTTAAAATATAAGTTCTATCTTCGTACCTTCACCCAGTTTACTGTCCACATGGATCTTCGCCCCATGAAGCATTGCTCCATGCTTTACGATAGACAGTCCAAGACCTGTTCCACCTGTTTCTTTAGAATGGCTTTTGTCTACACGATAAAAACGTTCAAAGATACGGTCCGTCTCATTCTCCGGGATTCCGATTCCGGTATCCGTAACGCAGACCTTCTTTCCCTGCAGGGTATTGCCTACCCAGACGGTTAATTTTCCGCCTTCTTTGTTATACTTGATCGCATTTTCACAGATATTGTAAATCATCTCATCCAGGATCTGACGGATACCCACATACTCTACCGGTTCTCCCGTCACCTCTACATGCACTTTCCGCTTCGCTGCCTGTGGTGAAAGTCTGGTCAGAATCTCCCTCGTCAGCTTATAGAGATCTACTTCTTCTTTTTCCAGCTGCACATTGCCCTCATCCAGTTTTGATAACTTGATGATATCTTCTACCAAAGTGATCAGACGCCTTGCTTCATTATAAATTCTTTCCGCAAAACCTTTCATATCTTCCGGCTTTACCAGTCCGCTTTTCATGATTTCTGCGTAACCTGAAATTGACGTAAGCGGTGTCTTCAGCTCGTGAGATACATTTGCCGAGAATTCTTTTCTCATATTGGCAACTGCATCTTTTTCTTTATTCTGCTTGTCGATACTCTGTAAAAGAGGTGTTAATTCTTCGTACACGTCATTCTCCAATGGATTCTCAAGATCCAGTCTGTTGATCGGGCGGATCAGTCTCGTTATCTGCCATTTTACAAGGATTCCCGCAAATGCCAGCATGATCAATGCGATCAGCCCCATCGCCGGGAATACCTTCATTGCTGTCCGGAATGCAGTATCTACCGTCTTTGATACTCGCAAGATATCTCCATTTTCCAATTTCACTGCATAATAGAACATCTCTTTATTCAATGTATTTGATTCACGGATATCCTGACCACTTCCGTTTTTCAGCGCAGCTTTTACTTCCGGCCGGTTCTTGTGATTCTGAAGGGTTACATCATCTTCTTTTGAGTCATATTTCACCTTACCATCCGGATCGATCAGGGTAATTCTTGTGTCCACATGCACGTTATCCATCGTCTTCAGATAAGACTCCCCGGAAGTGTCGAGTGCTACGTTAATATAGTCCGCTTCCTGTCTTACCTCTCCTTCCATGATATGGATCGTCTGGCGGTATACAACCAGCGTGGTGATCGCATAAGCTATGAGCATCGTCAGGGTAATGACAAGAATCATGCTGCTTTGGATCTTTTTTCTCATACTTTGTTTCATATTATTACCTGCTCATACGGTATCCGACTCCGCGGACCGTCTCAATCTGTTCGCCTGCATCTCCAAGCTTCTGTCTTAAAGTTCTGACATGCACATCCACGGTTCTCGTCTCCCCGTCGAAATCATATCCCCAGATATCTTCCAGAAGCTGGTCTCTGGTAAGGACAATATTCGAATTCTTCATCAGGCGTTTCAATAATTCATACTCTTTCAGTGTCAGGTTCACCACTTCTCCGTGAACGGTCACTTCATGCTTCTTCGGATCCAGCCGGATCTCTCCGATCTCAAATGCATCCTCTCCGGATATGCTTCCATTTGCGCTGCGTCTTAATACAGCCTTGATACGTGAGATCAACTCCATCATGCCAAATGGTTTTGTAACATAATCATCCGCACCGGAATCCAATCCTTTTACCTTATCGTATTCTGCTCCCTTGGCTGTAACCATGATGACCGGAATCTCTCTCGTTTTCTTAGATGCTTTTAACTTACTCAAAAGCTCCATTCCGTCTTCTCCCGGCAGCATAATATCAAGCAAAACAAGCTCTGGCGTCTCTAATGCCAGAGCTTCAAGGAATGAACTTCCATCTTCGAATCCGCGCGCCTGAAACCCTGTGCTCTCCAGGGTATACACCACCAGTTCCCGTATGTTACTGTCATCTTCTACACAAAAAATCATTCCTCTTTCTCCTTCTTTATACTACAGAAGCCTTGTGGATTCCTGTGATAGAGAATTCCACCCACTCTGCGATATTTGTTGCATGGTCTGCGATACGTTCCAGATATTTTGCAACCATGATCAGATCAATCGCCTCTCCCCCCTGTTCTCCTTTATTTTCCGCAATAAAGTCGATCAGTGTTGTCTTCACTTCTTCAAAAAGTTCATCCACGATATCATCATCTTTTATAACTTTTCTGGAAAGTTCAAGGTCTTTTTCCACATATGCATTGACGCTGTCACGCACCATCTTTCCGGCCGCTTCTGACATTTTGATGATCTTTGGAATGTCCTGTGCTTCCGACTTCTCCTCTGTAATGATGATCTCTGCAATATCCGAAGCCTGATCGCCGATACGTTCCATATCTGTGATCATTTTCAATGCCGCTGAAATCTGTCTCAAATCTCTTGCCACAGGCTGCTGCTGGAGAAGCAGTTTCAAACAAAGTCTTTCAATATCTGTCTCTGCCTGATCGATCTCTTCATCTGCCTCGATCACCTTCTGTGCCTGTTCCATACTTCCTTCTTTTAATGCTGTTGTTGCTTTTCCGATTGCAACTTCACATAATTCACCCATACGTATAAGCTGCTCATTAAGTAACTCCAGCTGCTGATCAAACCGATTACGCATATCCTAGCCAAACCTCCCTGTGATATAATCTTCCGTTCTCTTATCTGCCGGAATCGAAAATAATTTTTCTGTTTCATTATATTCAATGACTTCTCCCAACAGGAAGAATGCCGTATTATCAGACACACGTACCGCCTGCTGCATATTATGTGTTACCATAACGATAGTATAATCTTTTTTCAATTCCATCGCAAGGTCTTCTATCTTAGATGTCGAGATAGGATCCAGTGCCGATGTCGGTTCATCCATAAGGAGCACTTCCGGCTGCACCGCCAGTGCTCTTGCAATACAAAGTCTCTGCTGCTGGCCGCCTGACATTCCAAGTGCGCTGGTCTTTAATCTGTCCTTGCATTCATTCCAAATTGCCGCATCTCTTAAAGATTTTTCTACCAGGTCATCCAATTTTGCTTTTGAACGTATTCCGTGGGTTCTTGGTCCATAAGCAATATTATCATAGATACTCATTGGAAACGGATTCGGTTTCTGGAACACCATTCCAACTCTCTTTCTTAATAAATTCACATCGATATCACGGAAAATATCCTTGCCATCCAGAAGAATCTCTCCGTCAATCTTACATCCCTCTACCAGATCATTCATACGGTTGATTGATTTTAATAATGTAGACTTTCCACATCCGGATGGACCGATGAATGCTGTGATCTTATTCGCTTCTATCTCAAGATTCACATTTTTCAGAGCATGAAAATCACCGTAATGAAGTTCCATGTTCTTGATACTTATTTTACTCATGTATGATTCCTTCCTGTTTTTTTCTGATTTATCTCTGTACAGCTGCTATGCTTTTGTAATCCGTTTGGCGATCATGCCCGACAGGGTATTGATCACAACTACCAGAACCAGCAGTACTACAGCCGTCGCATAAGCCTGATTCATATAAAGGCCTTCACTTGACAGATTATACATGTGCACTGCCAGGGTTCTTCCTGAACTCAATACATTCTTCGGCACCTTTGCAACAGTACCTGCTGTATAGATCAGTGCCGCTGTCTCTCCGACGATTCGTCCGATCGCCAGGATCACACCTGCAAGGATTCCCGGTATCGCCGATGGAAGTACGATCCGAAATACTGTACGTAATTTTCCTGCTCCCAGCCCGAAACTTCCTTCTCTGTAAGAATCCGGTACGGATTTCAATGCTTCTTCTGTACTTCTCATGATCAGCGGTAATACCATGATCGCAAGAGTAAACGCTCCTGCCAGAATCGAAAATCCCCATTTACAGGTATTTACAAAGAACAGCATACCAAACAGTCCATATACGATAGATGGAATTCCCTGAAGCGTCTCTGTTGTAAGTCTAATCACTTCTACAAATTTATTACCACGTTTTGCATATTCCACAAGGAAGATCGCTGCAAAGATCCCAAATGGAACTGCGATCAGAAGTGATAACAGGGTCATGATCACTGTGTTGATCAATGCCGGCATCAGCGAAGCATTTTCCGATGTATAATGAAGTGAGAAAATGGATGGTTTCAAATACGGAACACCATGCGCCAGCACATATACGATCAGAAATATAAGTACTGCAAATGTCATAATTGCAGAAAGCATGACAAGAAGCATTACGATCAGTGATCCAGGAGTTCTGGTATATGCTTTTAACTTATCTTTCCATGTTACTTCATTACTACTCATAATTCTTCCCCCTCTTCAAAAGTGCTACACAGAAGTTCAGAAGAAGGATAAATACGAAGAGAACTACGCCGGTTGCAATCAGTGCTTCTCTGTGAAGTCCGGATGCATATCCCATCTCAATTACGATATTTGCTGTCAGTGTTCTGACTCCTCTGAAGATTCCTTCCGGCATTCTCGGCTGATTACCAGCCACCATGATCACTGCCATCGTCTCTCCGATCGCACGCCCGATTCCAAGAACAATAGCTGCCACTACTCCGGATTTGGCTGCCGGTAAAACAACAGTAAAGATTGCTCTTTCATGTGTTCCGCCAAGTGCTACCGCACCTTCATAGTACTGTGTAGGAACTGCTCTAAGCGCAGATTCCGTAAGTCCGATGATCGTTGGTAAGATCATCATTCCCAGAAGAATGGATGCTGTGATCATACTGCTTCCGTTCCCCCCCTGATGAAGTGTTCTTCCGATTTCTCTTACCCACGGTACGAGAACTACAAGACCGAAAAATCCATAGACAACGGATGGGATTCCTGCCAGAAGTTCTGTTGCCATCTTCAGTGGTTTATAGATTACTTTCGGACAGTAGAATGCCATGAATACTGCTGTCAGGATTCCAATCGGTACACCGATGATAATTGCACCAGCCGTTACATACAGACTTCCAATGATCATCGGAAAGATTCCGTATATGTCATTCTTTGGTTTCCATAATTCACCGGTCAGGAATTCCCCGAATCCGATTTTATTCATTGCAGGAATTCCATTTGCAAACAAGAAAATACAAATGAGTGCAACCGCCAGTACTGAAGCACAGGCGGCAACTGCAAACACTCCCTGCATGAATTTCTCTGTCCATGCTTTTGATTTCATATTATTTCACTACCTCATCCCATGTGGTTGCATCACCAGTGTAAATTGTCTTTACCTGATCACTGCTGAGTTCATCTGTTGTATTGTTTTTATTTACAATAACTGCAATACCGTCTGTAGCAATTACCTGGCTGTCCAGTTTATCTTTTTCTTCATCCTGTAATTCACGTGATGCCATTCCGATATCATAACTTCCATCGATTGCTGATGTCATACCTGTTGTAGAGTCTGTAGTCTGAAGCTCAATCTCTGCTCCTGTATTGACTTTCTTATATGCCTCGATCAGTTTTTCCATAACCGGTGATACGGAAGAGGATCCGCCGACAACTGCTTTTCCGGATGGCTTGCTTCCCGCATAAGCTTCTGCTGAATCGTCTCCGATATATCCGTTGTCTGAAATTACCTGCTGTCCTTCTTTACTCATGATATAAGCAATGAAGTCTTTTACCACTTCGTTATCTGCACCTTTCTTTGTTGCAATGTTAAATGGTCTGCAGATTTTATATTTTCCATCTTTGATGTTCTGCTCTGTAGCTTCTTCTCCGTCAATCTTTAAAGCTTTTACTGTATCATTTAATGATCCGAGTGATACATAACCGATTGCATAATCATCTCCGGCTACTGTTGTAAGCATTACGGATGTGCTGTTTGTGATCTGTGCATCATCTGTTGTCATGTCTACTTTTTCGCCGTCTTTCTT
>JABLTN010060179.1_pt1 | contig 11427 bp, 15 predicted proteins | sample 7160141 | NCBI WGS metagenome assembly JABLTN01 (sample SAMN14651226, study PRJNA627086) | human gut metagenome | isolation source: feces | host: Homo sapiens | reverse complement strand
TTGATGTATTAGAAGAAGATGATATAGTAATTTTAAAAGAATTAGCATAAAGTATGGAAAATTTAATAGTAATGATATTAGCCCGAGTTTATACTCAGGCTTTTTTATGATTAAATTTATTACAAAAATGATATTCGACAATAAATAACAAAATCAACTGGTATAATATGATATAGTATATTAAGCAATTATATAAAAGATATCGCAAAGCTCAAGTAGTTATTCTAGCAACGGAACTTCTAGTAGCAAAACTGTATATACTGTTAGTGGTAATAGTTATTATCATAATTCTCATAGCTGCAAGTTTATACAAGTAGCTAGTTCTAAGGTTGTTGATTTAAATAGCTTTTGCGGTAAACATGCATGTAATTGTATGAAATAGTAGTTGACTAGAGTGTGGAGAACAGTATTATGACGTATAAAATGAAAGAAAAATTTGGAGATTTATTATTAAAATGGCTTGGTAATTTAGGATTTATTGATTCAAAAGAAGAGTCTATTCAATGTATAAATTGTAAAAAGATTATAGATACAGATTTCGATGAATTGAGAAAGTGTAGTTGTGGATGTAGTTTATTTGTTATTGATTCAAAAAGGTATACTATAGACAAGGGAACTGTACATTGTAATTGTGAAAAAGGCAATTTAGAAAATGTCTGTCATGTAAATTGTGATCATGGGTCTATTGAAGAGTATGTTTGTAGTAATTGTAAAAATAAAATATCAATATATCAAGTGGTTTAGTGTGAGCATATTATTTAAGAAACAAACTATTACAGAATCTTAATTTAGGGATTATGCAATAGTTTGTTTTTTAATTTAGTATAAGGTTTATATATTTAAAAATATCTATTTAAAAAAGTTAAAAATTATTACAATCCTAGAAAAAAATTATTGAACAAGTTATCAACTCATATATATATAAAAATATGATTAATAAGTATATGTGGGTGAAGATTATGGGTATAAAAAGGAATAAAAATCAGATTTTGTTTTATGTATGGTTTAGTTTGCTTATTACAATAATGAATTATACAGCAATAGAAGTGACCCAATATGTTAATGAAGTTAAGCAAGAAAGAATAGAATTGCAAAAGCAGAAAGAAAAAGTAGCTAAAGAAAAAAGAGAGAAAGAACTTGAAGAACAGTTAAAAATGGTTGGAGTAAATAAAGAAGGTAAAGAGTACACTTATGATGCTAAAGAAATACAAAACAAATTAAAAGCTTACGATTACTCAAATAACGGCAATAAAATTGTATTTTTAACTTTTGATGATGGATCATCAACCTCTGTTACTCCTAAGATATTAGAAATTTTAAAAGAAGAAGATGTAAGAGCAACTTTTTTTGTATGTGGAAAAACGATGGAAGATGGTGGCGAAGAAGTAAAAGAACTAGTTAAGAAGTCCTTTGATTATGGAAATGCAATAGGTAATCACTCATATAGTCATGATTATCATACCTTATATCCTGGTAGAAATTTAGATATTGCAGCTTTTAAAAAAGACTTTCAAAAAACTGATGATATCTTAAAAGATATACTAGGGAAAAGTTTTTCAACTAGAGTCATAAGATGTCCAGGGGGCTATATGTCTTGGAATAATATGGAGAAATTAGATGAATATTTAGATGAAAATAATATGGTTGAAATAGACTGGAATGCTTTAAATTCAGATGCTGAAGGTAAAAAGAAAAATTCTCAAGAGTTAGTACAGAGAGCTATAGAAACATCTGATGGAAAAGATATAGTAGTCTTATTAATGCATGATACATATGGAAAAGATGAAACTGCTAAGGCTCTTCCTGATATAATTAGATATTTTAAAGAACAAGGTTATGAGTTTAAGACATTGTCATAGAATTAAGAAAAATATATAATTAGGTAATTTAAGAAATAATTATGATTTTTAAGGAAAATATACTAAGTAAAGAATTAAATATTTGTTATATACATTAAAAAATGTAAGTAGTAGGATTTTTACTTCTATATATTTGATTAAAATAAGTAAGATAGTGTATTATGTATAAAACATCAATTGTTATTAAATTAGAAAGGAGAACTAATGGAAGAATTAATGTTATTGCAGGAGCATATACCTAAATTATTACTTGCAGCATTAATAGGAGGAATCATCGGAATTGAACGTGGAAATAGGGGTGGGGTTATTGGATTTGGGACATTATCAACTTTAACTCTTGGATGTACGCTTTTAACAATAATATCAGCTTATGCAATTGGAACAGATGCAGATCCTTCAAGACTTATATCTACAATAATAAGTTCTATAGGTTTCATAGGTGGTGGAGTTATTTTTACTCAAAGAAATGATAATGAAAAATCAGTTAGAGGACTAACTAGCGCATCAATAGTTTTTTGTTTAGCAGCAATAGGTATATCTATTAGACTAGGTTATTATGGAATAGCTATAGTTACAGCTATATTAATTGAATTAAATGTTTTCATCTCTAGATTTATAAAAAAAAGACGTAAAGAAAATGAAGAAGATTATGAAAGTGAGTTTTAAAGGTACTTATTAATATAAAATAAGTATCTTTTTTATTTAAAATTAAAAAATAAGATTAAAATGATAAATAATTTTAAAAATACTTATAAATATAGCAAGGAAAAGTGAAAAAATATTTCTTTAATATCATAAAGCATTTATTTTTATTTAAGAAAATTTATAATTTAATAGAAATATTGTTTATAAGAAATATTAGAAAGAAGAGAGGAATATTATGAGCATAAAATTAATAGTAATGGATGTTGATGGTACATTAACAAATAGTAAAAAGATAATAACAGATAAAACTAAGTAGGATTTAACAAAAGTTCAAGAAGATGGAATCTTATTAGTTTTAGCATCAGGAAGACCAACATCAGGATTAATGGATTTAGCTAAAGGATTAAAAATGGATGAAAATAATGGGCTTTTAGTTTCTTTTAATGGATCTAAGGTGATTAATTGTGAAACTAATGAAGTATTATTTAATGAAACTATGAGTATATAAGAATGCAAAGTAGTTCTTGAACATATGAAGAAATTTAAGGTTAAGCCTATGATTGATAAAGGAGATTATATATATATGAATGATGTTTTTGACAATGAGATACAGTATAAGGGGAGAACTTTTAACGTAATTCAATATGAATCTCGTGGCGGGAGGTTTAAGTTATGTGAAAAGGATGATTTAGCAGAATTTGATGACTATCCATTAAATAAAATTTTAACTGCAGGTGGTCCAGAGTATTTATAAGAGTATTATAAAGAAATGATGGATCCATTTAAAGATACTTTAAGTTGTATGTTTACAGGAGATTTTTATTTTGAATTTACAGCAAATGGAATTGATAAGGCTAAAGCTTTAGATAGTGTATTAATAGCAAAAGGATATAAAAGAGAAGAAATAATTGCTTTTGGAGATGGACACAATGATTCTTCTATGATTAAATATGCAGGTGTTGGAGTAGCTATTGCTAATGCAGTAGAGGATTTAAAAGCTATAGCCTATGAAGTAACATTATCTAATGATGAAGATGGTATTGCAGTATATTTGAATAAACATATGCCAGAGATTGTTTATGTTTAAGGTAAAAAGAGCTGTATCAAAGCAGCTCTTTTACTAGATATTAATACTCACAAATTTTTTTGTAGTATGATAATTTATTTTTAAGATTATTATCATAATCAGTGTCAAAATAACATGCAAATAAAATATCTAATATGTATAATTCTGAGAAAAATATTTCACAAGGTGTATGGTAGGAGTATCACGTCAGATGATTAGTTCTATTGAAACAGGATAATTTAATCCTACAGCAAAATTACTTGTTCTAGTACAATCTTTAATTTCATAATCTGGTATAGTTTTAAATTCTTCATTACAAGTACCATCAGAAGTAATATACATATCACTAGACATTCTAACTATTAAACCACTATTTTTTAAATAAAATAAAACAGGGTCAATACCACCACCATCTCCACTAGTAGTTTCTCCAATTAAAGTTGCAAAACCAGTATCCTTACAGAATATAGAAAAGGATTCTGAGGATGAATAAACGCTATTATCTACAAGTAAATAAATATTTTTATCAAATTTACAATCATTATTTCTGGGTATGGTTTTATCTATTTTTGTGAAATCAGTAAATAAATCTAATGTTTCTAAAGGCATATTTTCTCTAGCCTCATTTGGAAGCTTAGTTGCTGGTTCTAAACTAAACTCCCTTTTATTTAAATAATTTTTTATAATAGGGCTATTATTTCTAAAAAGCATGTATCCAGTAGAAGTTATATCATTTTTTGCTAACTTAGAAACTATAGTACTCCAACAGGTATCAGAACCACCATCATTTCCTCTAATATCTATAATTAAAGCTTTATGATTTTCTAAAGTATCTATGTAACTTTCAATAGCACTTAAATAATCTTAATCCTTTAGCATTGCTGGTATATGTATATATCCAATTTCACTATCAATAATGTCTTGAAGTATTAAGTTATCAACAGGTGAAGAATTAAGAGACTGAACTTCATTTGATGAAGTAGTGTCTAATTTTTCATATATATCAGCAACTACATTTTTATCAAAAAAAATCAAAGAAATTACTTGAGTTATAAACATCTTTAAAGTAATCGTAACTAGATTTGTTTTTAATTAAATGAGTATGTTTGTTGTTTAATTCATAAATGATAGATGAGAGAGCTCTAATAAATTGTTCATCATTTTTAGTATCTGTAACTCTCTTCATATATTGTTCTTTTTTAGATAGCCAATCAATGTTATTAAGTCTTTTGTTCACTTCTAAATAAGGATATCCTTCTTCAATAACTTCATAAATATATTCAAAATCTTCTATTTTTTCTTTTGTATATAATTGCAGCACCTATGTGGAATTTAAGTATACCAGCAATATTAAAGGCTTATATAGATTATATAAGTGTTAGTTAAATAATATTTAAATATACTTCAAATGGATCAGTAGGAATTCTAAGTGATAAAAAAGCTGTTCATATAGTATCTAGAGGCGGAGAATATGAAAATGCACCATATGAAATGGGAGATAGATATTTAAGAAATATAGTAGGATTTTTTTGCATTAGTGATATAAGTACTATAGCAATAGAGAATATAGATGTTGCAGGAGGAGCTTATATTCAAGAAAAAGTAGAAGAAGGAATAAGAAAAGCCAGTTTACTTGCAAAAGAGTTTTAGGATTAAATAGTAATATAGATGGAGTATAAATATATTAAATTGCATAGAACCGTATCATAAGTAAATGATACGGTTTTTTATATTGAATTCATAATAATTTTAATATTATTTAATCTATGGTAAATCTATTCATAATTTTGGTTAGATAAAATATTTGATTACAATAAAAGTTTTTGGATAAATACTTAAATACGTAACACAATAATAATTTTGTGTATAAAATTTATAAATTAGGAGGACATCTATGGATTTTAAAAGCATTGCTAAGGAAATATTAGTAAATGTAGGTAATGAAGAAAACATAAAAGATGTAATACATTGCCATACTAGATTAAGATTTTCATTAATAAATTTTGAAAAAGTAAATAAAGATAATCTTTCAAAAATAGAAGGAGTTATAACAGTAGTAGAAAGTATGGACCAGTTACAAGTGGTAATAGGTAGCAAGGTAGATAAAGTGTACAAAGAGTTAGAAACTATGATAAATAAAACTAACAAATCTACTGCAAATAATACTATAGAAAAAGGAAGTAAGTTCAATAAAGCACTTACAACTATGGCACAGATTTTTACACCTACTATATATGCACTTGCAGGATCAGGTATGATAAAGGGGATATTAGCTGTAGTATCTATGTACTATTTGAACAAACATAATATAGATATTAAGCAAAATGATACATATGTTATATTAAGTGCAGCATCAGATGCAGTATTTTATTTCTTCCCAATTATACTAGGCTATACATCAGCTAAGGTATTCAAAACACATGAAATTATATCTATGGTTCTTGGAGCAACATTATGTTATCCAGGGATAGTATCATTAATGGCAGAAGAAAGAGCTGTATCATTATTTAACATAGGAATTACAAAGGCAAGTTACACATCATCAGTAATACCTATAATAATTGCAGTATGGATGTTGTCATACTTAGAAAAGTTCCTTAAAAAAGTAATACCAGATGTTATTGAAATGATAATGGTACCAACACTTTCAATATTAATAATGGTACCAGCAACACTTTTAGTGTTCGGGCCTGTTGGAATATATCTAGGTAATGGTGTAAATTCGTTATACCAATTACTTATGAATTTTAGTCCTATACTTTGTGGTGCATTTATTGGAGGTATGTGGTGTGTATTAGTAATATTTGGTGCACACAGACCAATATTACCAATAGCAATAAATGATATAGCTCAAAATGGACGTCAAAATTTATTAGCATTTGCAGGAGCTGCAAATTTCTCACAAGCAGGAGCTGCTATGGGAGTATTTCTAAAATCAAAGAATAAATCTTTAAAAACTGTTGCATTATCAGGAAGTATAACTGCGTTATTTGGTATAACAGAACCAGCTATATATGGTGCAAACTTACGTCTTAAGAAACCTATGATATGTGCTGTTATATGTGGTGCAATAGGTGGAGGTATAATGGGATATGGAGGAGCTTTTGGTATAGCATTTGCAAACCAAGGAGTACTTACTATTCCAGTTTATGCTCAAGCCGGTATAAAAGGATTCTTAGCATATTTAATAGGTTGTTTAGTAGCATTTTTCGGATCAGCTATACTTACTTATATAGTAGGGTTTAATGATATTGAAGAAGAACAAAATGAACCTATACAGACTTTGGAGGAAGCTATATAATAATACATAAATTAGGAGGAGCAAATTATGAAAGATATATTCCCAAAAGAGTTTTTATGGGGGGCATCATCGTCAGCATTTCAAATTGAAGGTGGATGGGATGAAGATGGAAAAGGAATGACTGTTGCAGATTTTAATTCATTTAAAAAATCTGATATACAAGCAGACAGTAAGGTAGCAAGTGATTTTTATCACAACTGGAAAGAAGATATAGACCTTATGAAAGAACTAGGGTTAAAAACATATAGATTTTCTTTATCTTGGGCAAGAATCATACCTACTGGAGATGGAGAAGTAAATCAATTAGGAATAGATTTTTATAATAAAGTTATAGATTATTTAATAGAGTGTGGTATAACACCATTTGTTACTTTATATCATTTTGATTTACCTTATGCATTAGTTGAAAAGTATAATGGATGGGAAAGTAGAGCTTGTGCTTTTGCATTTGAAAGATATGCAAAAATTTGCTTTGAGAACTTTGGAGATAGAGTAAAGTATTGGCAGCCACACAATGAGCAAAATCTAATGATGCGTGTAAAGGAACGTATGAATATATATGAGACAGATACTTACGTAGTGGAAAAAATACGTGCTCAAATGGATTATCATATGTCATTAGCTCATGCACTTGCAGTTAATGCTTGCCATGATATTGTAGAAGATGGGAAGATAGGACCGTCAATATCAGCCACAGTTACTTATCCTTACTCTAACAAACCAGAGGATGTATGGGCTGCAAAGTTAAATGACAATTTTAAAACTAATTATCTATTAGATATGCACTATAATGGTGAATATCCAGCATATTACATGAAATATCTAGAGAAACTTAATATAGTACCTAGTATGCCAGAGGAAGACAAGTTAATATTAAAAAATGCAAAGATGGATTTTATAGCATTTAATTATTATCGTACGTTATGCGCTAGGCATCTTGAAGCAAATGATGAAAATCCTGTAGGTACTCGTGTAAGTGAGATTGATTATGATTTATATGGATATTTTAAGATAGAAAAAAATCCTAATTTAAAAGCTACAGAATATGGGGCACAAATTGATCCAGTAGGTATGAGGATAGCATTAAATGAATATTACAATAGATATCATCTTCCTCTTATAATTACCGTAAATGGATTAGGTACGGCTGATATTTTAACAGAAGATGAAAAGGTGCATGATGATTATAGAATAAATTATCTAAGAGATCATATAGATGCATGTAGAAAAGGGATAGAAGATGGAGTAGAGCTTATTGGGTACTGTCCATGGTCAGTTATAGATTTACTAAGCTCACATCAAGGATTTAAGAAACGTTATGGATTCGTATATATAAATAGGGAAGATCATGACTTCAAAGATTTGAGAAGAATAAAAAAGGATAGTTACTATTGGTACCAAGAGGTTATCAAATCAAATGGAGAAAATCTATAGCAAAGAGCTCACAGTTTATACTGTGAGCTTTTTATTTTAAGGAGATTTATATAAAAGACTATAAATTATAAAATGTATTAATGTATGAAATCATTTCATCTCCTAGGTTTAAATAGTAATATATGTATGTTAAGTATTCAGAATCGAAAAGCTTAGATGCTTCAAATTCGTTATTTATAAGTGCATTTAATAATGATAATTGCTGATTTAAACTCATTTGATAAGAATTTAATATAATCCTAATTTGTTCTGCAAATAATAAATCTGGCTGAGAGTCACTATATTTTTTCAAAATTTGATATGGAATTTTCTAGTGAAGATATTTCAGTTAAATAAAAGTTTATTTGTTTTTTATTTCATCTGGATTTTCTTTTGCTGTAGTTGGGCTTATATTAATAGTATTTATATTTGATCTTACTGATCCTATTTTATCAAGATATCCTACTAACTCATCTTTTACCTTTATGTTTTGAAGCATTGGAGATATTAATAATTCGTATTGCTGAGAAAAACTTGTAGAATTGCTTGTCATGATAAATAAAATTAATAATAGTGCTATTAGCATACATTTCTTTTTTATTTTTGAATTCCTTTCTAATTTGAAAATTTAAATATAGTTTATACTTATAAGGTGAAGTCTATTCAATTACAATGTGTATTTTTATAATGGTTGATATGAGATTATTTAATGTAAAATTTGACAAGTTAAGATAATTATAAAAGATTAGTATTAGTTTGATTTTTTCTTAATATTAGCTATAGACTATGAATATATATCTATTTACTTTATAATTAAAGATATTAAAAGATATGTTAAGAAATGAAACAGAGGAATTAATTTTGATTTTTAGGAGGGCATGGAGATAAAATATTATTGATATCGTAGCAAGAATTATAATAGGAGTATATCTTGTAGGATATTTAGGGATAGTAACAGGATTTACTGCAAGGAATACTTATGAAATATACAGATTAGTTTAAATAATTTTTAGGGAGGGTTTATAGATGAATATAGATAAATGTCCATTATGTGGATGCGAAGAGATAGGAGAAGGATGCTTTGAAGGTTACGGAGGATTAATAAGTTCAAAGAGTGTGCTTCCTATACCACAATCTGTAATAGCTAGTGTATGTACAGACTGTGGTTATATAATAGCAATGAGGGTTTCACAACCAGAGAAGTTTAAGAAAAAGAAAAATAAGTTCATACAATTAGTTCTTTAGAAATTGAAAGTATATAATTTAGATTCGTTAAAGAGGGGGATATAAAATGAATAACTGGGATAAATTATATAATAAGGCTAAAGAAGTCCAAAATGGTAGAGAAATTTCACCTTTTATATATGGCGGTCAAGTTTCTGCTGCTATTATTACTGATAAGGGAAATATTTATTTTGGTATTTGTGTAGATGCCACTTGTGGATTGGCAGTATGTGCAGAAAGAAATGCTATTTTTAATATGATTACAAATGGTGAAAGTAAAATAGATAAAATGGTGGCAATTACATCAGATAACAGAGTAGGTGCTCCTTGTGGTGCTTGTAGAGAATTGATGATGCAATTACATAAGGATTCTGGAGAAATAGAAGTTTTAATGAATTATGAAACTATGGAAATTAAAAAGTTAAAGGAGTTAGTGCCTGATTGGTGGGGAATAGATAGATTTAAATAATTAATGAACTCACGATTTATACTTAAAAATGACTAAACAATTAATATAAAAATAATTAATATAATGGTGTTAAATTTATAACTGTATCTTAAAGTTTTAATACAAACAATAGGATATAGTTTTTTTATTGTTTATAGAATTAAAGTATTATTGTAAAAATTAACTAGCACAACGAGTGATATTAATAAAGTATAAATTTAAGTGTAAAACTATATGTTTATGATTAATTAAAAATCTCTGGGGGTGTTTAGAAATCAAGACCCTTCAGAGGTATATTTTTATCAATTTGTTTTTATAGAATTTTTATAAATAAGTAAATTTTTTATATTAAGTGAAACTTAGTATATACTTAATACGTCTAATAAGTGAATCATAAATTGAGGGAGGAAGAAATGGGACAGTTAATTTCATTAAAAAAAGATCGGTCAACTGTTGCTTCTAGTAATAAAAATATAATAAAGAAAGCTGTAAAATGTGATAAGGATGCTATTTCAACTCTAATTGATGAATACAAAGAATACCTATACAAAACAGCTTTTTTATATGTAAAAAATGAACATGAAGCAATAGAAATTTGCCAAGAAACAGTATATAAGGCGATTATAAATATACATAAATTAAGAGAAGTAAAATATTTTAAAACATGGATTACGAGAATACTTATAAATAATATTAATGACATGAATAGAAGTAAAAGTAAATTTGTAGATAATTTTGCGCAAATTGAACTAATTGAAGATATAACTTATGAAAATTTAGAAGAAAAGATAGATTTATACAATGCAATAGATATATTAGATGAAAAATTTAAAACTCCAATAATACTTCAGTATTTTCATGATATGACTATAAAAGAGATAGCTGAAATACTTGAAAGTAATGAAAATACCATAAAGACCTACATAAGAAGGGGCAAAGAAAGATTATATAAGATATTAAAGGAGGGAAATTAATTGAGTAAATTAGATAATATAAAAATTCCAGAGAGCTTAGATAAGGCTATTAATATGTCTATTGATAAAGCATTGAATGATAAAAAGAAAATTAATTTACATAAAAGAAAAAGGCTTGTAGCAGGAATATCAGGGTTATTTATTTTAGGTGGTCTAATTTTCACTAGCGAGACTACTTGGGCTTATATAGATGGTATATCAAGAAAAATAGAAGAGCATTTTGGAAAAAATAATAATGAATTTGAGAAATATAAATTTGAAGGAGACTTAGTTTCTGAATATAATGGACTAAAATTTAGCATAGGTGAGCTAATGTTAGATGATAGACAATTAATAATTAGTATGAGTGCAGAGTATTCAAAACCTAAATGGTTTTTTAAAGAGGTAGTTCCAGAGTATCCAACGGTTACTATTGGTGACTTTGTATTTGCAGGTCAAGCTTGTTATTATGATACAGAAAAAGTAGCAGGAGAAAAGAAGATTAATATAATATATAA
>JABLTN010113405.1_pt1 | contig 11442 bp, 9 predicted proteins | sample 7160141 | NCBI WGS metagenome assembly JABLTN01 (sample SAMN14651226, study PRJNA627086) | human gut metagenome | isolation source: feces | host: Homo sapiens | reverse complement strand
TTAGCAGCAGGAAGAAACGTAGATGAAGAAATATGCTGTAAGTATCTTTCATCAGTTGGATTATGTGCAAAAGAATATATGAATCGTGAGATAGATTCAATGATTTTGAGATATGAGCAAATTCAGATGTGCTTATAATTGCAGGATGCGGTATTCACAATGATGGACATGGAAAAATTCAACATGATGGTATTCACTATTTTCATATATGTAAAGATGCTAGAGTTAAATATATCGAGAAACACTATGGAGAAGGTAGTGGAGATGGCGAAAGAGTTCTTAATCCAACAACTGTTGTAAGTATGGAAGAAAATTCTTATTGTGAAATGGAAATGATTCCAATTGAAGGAGTAAATTCAACTATTAGAGAAACAACAGTATACCTTGCAAAAGGAGCAAAACTTGTAGTTATAGAAAAACTCATGACTCATGATAATCAAATAGCTAATTCAAATATGATAGTATATTTAAATGGAGAAGATTCAACAGTTCAAGTTATATCTCGTTCTGTTGCAAAAAATAATTCAGAGCAAGTTTTCCAGCCCATTGTAGTTGGTAATAATAGATGTAATGCTCATGTCCAATGTGACTCTATAATAATGGACAATGAAAAAGTAAGATATGTTCCAGAGATAGCTGCTAATCACACCAATGCTCAGATGGTTCACGAAGCTGCAATAGCTAGAATAAATAATGAATAGTTAATAAAATTACAGACTTTTGGTATGGAGGAAGAAGAAGCTGAAGGTGTTATAGTTTAAGCATTCTTAAATTAAAAAAATGTAATAGAATAAGTTATGAATAATAAAATAACCTAACTACTATAAAATAGTTGGGTTATTTTATTGTAGATATTTTTATAAAACTTATTTTCTAATAATAGGCAATTATATTTTGTTAAAAATTAATTATAATAACATGGGCATCTTCAAGTCAAAAATAGGATTAGCTTCAGGTTCATCTCTACTATTACCTTGAGCTGTATTCTTAGATGCTTCAGAACAATTGCGATCAGCTATAAATTATTTTAAACATGACAATATATTTGGAGCAACTGCATTTGGAAGTTACTCATAAATTTGCTGGATATTCAGAATTATTAATATTGATTGTATCTTTTTATGGATCTGCGGCATCAGTGTTAAACAATCATTTTAATAGAATATTTTACCAGTAGGAAAACCATTTGGAATATTAAATAAATATATAGTTCATTAATATGTAAATATCATATTAGCTATATAAAATGGCAATAATAATATAAAACGAAGAGAAGGGATGACTTTTGTATGTTAAATAAATTAGCTAAAAATCAATATGTAAAATTAGTAAAAGAAAATGGCAAAAAGAAAGAAGTTGAATATGGAATAGTATTAAATGAAAATGGAGATCAATACGATATAATGAGTGTTGGTTTCGAAAATAAAGATGGACATTTTTTAGAATATCCACCAAATGTAGAAAATTTAGTTCAAACTTATACTACTCATGAAGGAACTATGTTTGATGAAGTAAAAGAAAATGAGGTAAGAAGAGCTATGAATGTTTGGGTAGAGAAAAATTATAAGCTTTAAATGCAATGGGGGAGTAGACTTACTCTCCTTTTGTTTTATAAAATATGATTTTTAACAATAAACTTCATAAAAAGACTAAACCCAATTTTATCAATAAGCAATATAGCAAAATATAAATTAAAATGATATAATTATTATAAAATAAAGGGGGAATAAATGTGAGCAAATACGTAAATATTAACTCTCAATTAGATGCACTAAAGTTGAAAGAGATAGAACAAAACTTTTATTACAACATAAAAGATAATATTAATATAGTGCCCAAAGTTACTCCTTTTAAAGGGATTAATACAGATTTGCTTTATATTAAAGATAATAAAATCTTATTTATAAAGTTTATGGATACTACAGAGGATTTATTTTTTATTTTAGAAGAAGAATTACTTGAAGTAATGAATGAAGAATATGAATCTATGAAATTAAAAATGACTCAACGTAATAAAGATATAAGTTTTAACTATGTTTTTATTATGCCTTATGTAGAAATTGAAGATACTTACGGTTTTGATGATTTCGTAAATAATAATATTATAGATAGAAATAAATTAGAAGAAATAAAATTAGATAGTAATTTAATTGATACATATTTAAAAGAAGCAAATAATGAGATTGACTTAAATCTATTACTATTGGATATATGTCCAGAGTACTATATACTGAATAATAGACTTCATTTGAATGATAAATTTAAGAAAATTTCTTTTTATAATGATGAGTATAAATACACTGCAACTATGCTGGAAAATAGTCAAATAGAAAACGCTATTTCAATAAACTATGGTAATACGTTGTTTAAAGGTGGCTCTGGAAGTGGAAAAACTTCCATTATGATTTCAAGGGCTATCAAATTAGCTAGGGTATATCCACACCATAGGTTTTTAATTTTTACTTATACAAAGCAACTTAGAAATGAGTTAAGAGAGCATTTAGATATACTTTATAAAGATAATACTAATTTAGAGGTTCATACATTTAGTTCTTTTATTTTTAAATTAGCTAAAAAATATAATTTAGTAATAGATTATAATATGTTAAAAAATGATTATGAAAAGACTTTTAGTAATCTTATAAAACAAGCTAAAAATATTATAAAAACTAAAAGTATGTTTAAAGGAATTTTTATTGATGAGGCAGAAAGCTTTTCAGCTAATGAAGTAGATTTTATTAGAGAATTTTTATATAAATCAAAATACATATTTAATGTATTTTACTGTGAAAGTTTAAATATTTCTAATCACTTAAATATATTTAAACAAGCTTTTGAAAATATTGAATTTAATGAATACGTTGTTCTAGATAAAAACTATAGACAGTCAAAAGAATTAATTAATTTCACAAATAAATTTATTAAAAATTCTAATGAATATATAAATACTTTAAGACCAAGCTTAAATAAAGAAATTTTCACAACTACTAAGCCAATTCTAAATGATGGTAAAGTAGTAGATATAGTTAAAGTAAGTGATTTAGACGAGCAGCTGAGTGCAATACTTTGGGAAATTGAATACTTTACAACTAAAAAAGGTCTGAACTATTCGGATATAGCAATAGTGTATCCATATAATAAGAAGAAACTAAAAAGTGGAAAGACAATTTATTTTCAATATTTAATAAGAAAAGCTTTAGAAGAAAGAGAAATTCCTTATATATATGCAGAGGATACACTTACTAATCTAAGTTCTAGAAATGGAGTTACAATATCAAATATTTACTCTATTAAAAATTTAGAATATAAAGCTTTAGTCTTCTGTGAACTAGAAATGTTATATAATCAGACAATAAATGATAAAGAACAAGACTATCAAATAAATGATTTCGTTGGAGACTTAAATAAAATATACTTAGCAATAAATAGATCAACCGAGTACCTAAGTATAATAACTACACTAAATGAAGAGGGGAGTGATTTAATAAGATTGTTAATGGATTCAAAATAATATAAATAGTAATAATTTAAAATTTGCATTGAAGCATAAAAAATAGAAACTTATTTAGGGATTAATGCATATTGCAGCCTAAATTAAGTTTCTATTTTTACTGAATATATTATTTCATGAAATAGAAATATCCTAAAACTATTATACCAAGAACAATTCTGTAGTAACCGAACACTTTAAAGTCATGTTTTTTGATATAGTCTAATAAGAACTTAATTGCAAATACAGAAACAATAAATGCAACTAAAGAACCAGTAGCTAATAATAACCATTCAAATCCACTAAATGCAAATCCAACTTTTAAAAGTTTTAGTGCACTAGCACCAAGCATAGTAGGAACTGCTAAGAAGAATGAAAATTCAGTAGCTACATATCTTGAAGTACCAAGTAAAACGGCACCGATTATAGTAGAACCTGACCTAGATGTACCAGGTATAAGAGCTAAGCATTGGAATAAACCAATACCAAGAGCTAGTTTATATGTAAGTTGGCTAAAATCAGATACCTTAGGTTTTTTATTTCTGTTTTCTAGCATTATCATTATAACCCCATAAACTATAAGTGCAGTAGCAACTGTAGTTGAATTGAAGAATAATTCATCTATCTTATCTTCAAATAAAACACCTATTAAACCAGATGGGATTATTGCGATTATTACCTTTACCCATAAGCTTAATGTATCATTTTTTTGAACCGTAGTTTTTGAGGGATCAAAGGGGTTTAATTTTTTTAAGAATATCATAAGTACAGCAAGGATTGAACCGAACTGGATTACAACAAAGAAAGTACTCCTAAATGCTTGCGATTGATTTAATTGAAGAAATTCATCAACTAATATCATATGACCTGTACTACTTACTGGTAACCATTCAGTTATACCTTGGACAATACCTAAAATAATGACTTTTAACATTTCAATCATATTTTATTACCTCCAAATAAAAAATACATAATTTACACTTTAATTTGTAAAAACACTAAATAAAAGTATATCAACAATAAGAAATATATTCAAGTCAAAAGAAAAAATGTTATATTTATATTAATAGATAATAATAAGGAGGCTCTATGGAAAATACTACAATTTTAACAGATAAAGAATTTGAGATATTTAATCAGTTTTCACAAAAGCTTAATCCAAATACAAAACATGATTATTTATCAAAAATAGTATTAATGAAGGCATTTTTAGAAGAGAAAGATTTATTAGAAGTAACAAAGTATGAGTGTAACGAATTTATAGATTATGTAAAGGATAAATATGCAAAATCAACATGTGAGAAGATTTATAGTTATTTACATAGTTTTTATAACTTCATGAATAAAAAAAAATATATTGAAATAAATCCATTTACATATGTAAAAAAACCAGAAGTTAGTAGGATAAAAACTAAGGATGATGTCTTAAGTGTTCAAGAAATAAATAAACTTGTTGAAATCCTTCCTAAGTTAAACATAAGAGATAGAGTAATAATGATATTCTTGGCAACTACAGGATGTTTATTAAATGAACTTGTAAATTTAAAATGGAAAGACATTATTATGGATGAAAAAAATAATACTTATGTAAGGTTAGGAAAGAACAAGAAAGAAAGAGTAGTAAAGCTACATCCATATTGCTTTAAATTAATAGAAGACTATAGGGACTACTCGGGTCTTTCAGAGGTAATACTTCCAACTAATGACTTTGTATTTACAACTCAAAAAAGCAATTCTATAACAGATAGAAATGTCAGACTAATTGTAAAGAAAGCCTTAGATTATGCAGGATTATCTCAGTATTCTGCTAAAGATTTTAGACATTCTTTTGCAGCAATAAGCCTAAGACTTGGAGCAGATGAAGAAGATATTAAGAAGCAACTAGGGTGGAGTGATAAGTATTATGCTATTAGATATAAATATGTATTAAATTTTGTAGATAGTGAAAGTGTTGATTATATTATGAATAATGATCATTTAAGTATTAATAATAAATAAATTACTCATATCAGTTAGTGAATATTATTAGTAGTAGAGACAATAAATTAATTATGATATACATTGAGCGAAAGCCTAAATATGGTCCTATTAAATATTACAGGACAGATTTAGGCTTTTTGTTTTCGGAATAAATAGGAAAAAATGGTTAGAAAACAAAATAGCAGGGTATTAAAAGAATATCACAATAAATTAAACTTTAGTAGAAAAAAAGTTGAGTTGAAGAGTGGGTTTATAAAAAGGATATTTAAAAAATAGAGATATATGAAGGTTAAAGCAGTTTTAAAATAAAATTCAGGAGGGGTAAATATGAAAATAGAGATATATGAAAAAAATATGTATGGTGTAAAAGGTTTGGTTAATTCAATAATGGATGAAGAGTCTTTAAGAATTGGGGATGACTTAAAACAACTTAAAAATGAATTTAAAGAATTAGAAATAGCAAGATATGAAATGGTTGTAAAGCCAAGATATATAAGTTCACTAGTAAATATAAGTGAAAATGATAAGGAATATAAGTCAAGAAACAAGTCAATAGATCAACTGATGAAAATAAATATGAAAGATGTAGGTCTAATAAGCAATGAAAATTTACCAATAGTTTTAATAAATGGTGAAATTATCAAATTAGGAAAATATCCTAATATTAATGAGCTTAGAAAAAGTATTGAATTAGAAAAAATAATATCAATTGTATATAATAACTAATAATATTAGTATTTAAGTTGATAATATTGATAAAATAAAAATAGGGCAAATCTCGGTTATGAGGTTGCCCATTTTTATTTATAATCTTAGATTATATTTAGGGAATAGGCCTATAGGACATCTTTTTTATCTAGTTTTGTCGAAAAGTACCATTTAAAATATACTTAATTTATGGTATAAATAGTTAATAAGTTTAATTTAAGAAAAAAGATAAGGAGAATAATATGCAATATAAATTAGAAAATAACGCGAATAGTAAAACTCAAAAAAAGAAAAAGTTCAAACTACCAACAGCATATACGATATTATTTTCTATAATAGTTATAATTGCGGTTATTAGTAAGTTTATACCAGGGGTTAAGGCTGCAACAGTAGCAGACGTTGTAATGTCTCCTATGAATGGACTAAAGGATGCAATAGATATATGTTTATATGTCCTTTTAATGGGAGGATTTTTAAATGTTGTTACAAAAACTGGAGCACTTGATGCAGGTATAGGTTCAATAGTAAAGAAGCTTAATGGTAAAGAACTTTTACTAATACCTATATTGATGTTTGTATTTTCATTAGGTGGAACAAGTTACGGAATGGCAGAAGAAACTTTAGCTTTTTATGCTTTAGTTACTGCTACTATGATGGCTGCAGGATTTGATGCTCTTACGGCAGTTGCCACTATATTACTTGGAGCTGGTGTTGGGGTTTTAGGTTCGACTGTAAATCCATTTTTAGTGGCAACAAGTATAGATTCATTAAAGGGAGTAGGGGTTGAAGTAAATCAAGCAACAGTTATGGGAATAGGTGTTGCTTTATGGTTAACAGCTCTATTAATATCTATATATTTTGTTATGAAATACGCAAAAAAAGTAAAAGAAGATAATAATAATTCTTTATTATCAAAAGAAGAATTACAAAACTCTAAAGAAGCTTTCTTAGATGGAAAAGAAGAAACTTTAGAGTTTACTACTAAGAGAAAGATCGTTATGTGTTTATTTGGACTATCATTTGTAGTTATGATATTAGGTGTTATACCTTGGGAAAGGTTCGGTATAACTATGTTTGAACACACAGATTTTTTAACAGGAATTTCTCTTGGTAATTGGTGGTTCTCAGAATTAGCAATGTGGTTTGTATTAATGTCTATAATAATAGGTATTGTTTACGGATTTAAGGAAAAAGAAATAGTTTCTTATATAATAGAAGGTGCAGCGGAAATGGTAGGTGTAGCACTTATAATAGGTATATCAAGAGGTGTATCAGTTATAATGTCTAGTACAGGTTTAGATGCTTATGTATTACAAAATGCATCAACTGCTTTAAGTGGAATGTCACCAATATTATTTACTAATGTTACATTCTTGATTTATATTGGTTTATCATTCTTAATACCTTCAACATCAGGATTAGCAAGTGTATCTATACCTATATTTGGTGCATTAGCACATACTTTAGGATTCTCACCAGAACTAGTAATATCTATACTTGGTGCAGGATGCGGACTAGTAAACTTAATAACACCTACATCAGGTGTAGTTATGGGCGGACTTGCAATATCAAAAGTAGAATATGGAACATGGATTAAATTTACTACAAAGGTAATTGTATGTATATTTATATCATCTGCTGTAATATTATCAGTAGGTATGATGTTACTTTAAGATAAAATAAATAGGCTATTGTAATATAAGGACTTTTTAAGTTTAATATTACAATAGCCTTTTATAGTTAGAAAAAAGATATTTTTATATTGACACTCCACCTAGAGGAGGCTTTATTCTAATATATAGTAGAAATAATAAGAAAGGAGTGGAAATTTATGAGTCAAGAAAATATATTAGGAACAGAAAAGATATCAAAACTGTTTGTCAAGTATTCGTTGCCAGCAATAGTTGCTATGGTTATAAACGGAGTACAAACTATTATAGATGGAATATTTTTAGGTAACTTTGTAGGTCCAAATGCAATGGCAAGTGTAAACTTAGTACAACCATTCAATCAGCTAATAATAGGAACGAGTATGATAATAAGTATTGGTTGTATAAGTTTTATAGGAAGAACCTTAGGAGAAGGTAAAAAAAAGGAAGCACAAAATATTTTTAAGACATCACTAATAGTTATGTTTTTAGTATCATTAATAATAACTTTTGTAGGAATAATATTTAATAAAAATATAGCAATGATACTAGGCGCAAATGAAGTATTATTAGAAAGTGTATCAATATATATAAAAACATTAGCTATATTCTCTATACCTATGTCATTAATGTTTTTATTTGGATTCGTTGATAGGGTAATAGAAAAACCAGAGCTTTATTTAAAGGGTAGTATAATAAGTGTAATGACAAATATAATACTAAACTATATACTTATAAAAAAACTACAACTGGGTATAAGAGGAGCAGCTATCGCTACCGGAATGTCTTTTTCGATGGCACTTATAATAACAATATTACCTTTATTAAATAAAAATTCGGTAATAAATATATTTAAAGGAAAATTTGATAAGTCTACAATATGGCCGGTTGTCTATAATGGTTCATCAGAAGGAGTCACAGCTATTGCTATAGCTACAACTGCTTTTGTATTTAATATGGCATTTATGCAGATTGCAAGAGAAATAGGTATTGCAGCATTTACAAGTATAAGTTATATATCTCAATTTGGAACACTAATAATGTTTGGAATATCAGATGGGATCGGACCAATAATAAGTTATAATTATGGATATCAAAAACATGATAGGGTAGATGATGTATTAAAAATATCTTATAAAGTGACTTTATTAGTTGGTATAACTTTATTTGCAATATTATTTTTATTTGGAAGAAGTTTAGTAGGAATATTTGCAGGTAGCAATAAAGATGTATTAGAAATGGCTGTTAATGGATCTAAGCTATATGCTTTTGCATTCTTTTTTAATGGTTTTAATATAGTATATTCAGGATATTTCACAGCTATAGGAAAGGCAAAGGAATCTATAATCATATCTGCTTGTAGAGGAATAGTTTTTATAATAATAGGAATATTAGTTTTGCCGACAATTGTAAATTTAAAAGGAGTCTGGCTTACAGTTCCTTTTGCTGAGCTAATGACATTTATAATTGGAATTAGACTAATGAATAAAAATAGTTTTGTAAAAGATAGTAAAGTAGCAGCTTAAAGTTATGGTTTATAAAAAAGTATTCGAAGATAATAAATTTAGATATATAAGTAAATAATAAAGTAATGAATATATGGTAAAAAAGATGAGCTAATTATAGGTCATCTTTTTTATTATACATTATAGATGAACTAAAACTAAAAAAAAGTTGTTATCGTTCGGATTATCTTGTATAATTAGAATGTAAAAAAAAGACTTAAGGACGGTGCTAATAATTATGATAGATAACAAATATACTACATATACAAATCCATTAACAGACAGATATTGTAGCAAGGATATGAGTTATATATTTTCTCCACAATTTAAATTCTCAACATGGAGAAAGTTATGGGTTGCTCTTGCAGAAGGTGAGCATGAATTAGGGATAAATATAACAGAAGAGCAATTAGAAGAATTAAGAGCAAACGTAGATAATATAAATTTTGAAGAAGCGAGAAAGATAGAAAAAGAAGTAAGACATGACGTAATGAGTCACGTTAAAGCATATGGAATGCAATGCGAGAAAGCTAAAGGAATAATACATTTAGGTGCAACATCAGCTTATGTAGGAGATAATACAGATGTAATTCAGATGACAGAAGCTTTAAAACTAATAAGAATTAAGCTTGTAAATTTAATAAATAACTTAAAAGAATTTTCATTAAAATATAAAGATATGCCTGCACTTGGATTTACTCACTTCCAAGCAGCACAACTTACAACAGTAGGTAAAAGAGCTACTTTATGGGCACAAGATTTATTAATAGATTTAGAAGATTTAAACTTCAGAATAGAAAACATGAAGCTTAGAGGTGTAAAAGGAACTACAGGTACACAAGCTAGTTTCTTAAGTTTATTTGAAGGTGATCATGAGAAGGTTAAAGAGTTAGATAAACTTATTTGCAAGAAGATGGGATACCAAGCTTCATATGCAGTAAGTGGACAAACTTACACTAGAAAATTAGACTATCAAGTGATAAGCATATTAAGTGGAATAGCTCAAAGTATGCACAAAATGACTAATGACATAAGACTTTTACAAAGCTTAAAAGAGTTAGAAGAGCCATTTGAAAAAAATCAAATAGGTTCATCAGCAATGGCTTATAAGAGAAATCCAATGAGAAGCGAAAGAATAGCTTCATTATCAAAATATATAATAAGTGAAAGTTTAAGTCCAGCTTTAGTAGAAGCTACTCAATGGTTAGAAAGAACTTTAGATGATTCTGCAAATAAAAGATTAGCAATACCACAAGCATTTATGGCTGCAGATGCAATACTTGAAATAGGAATAAATGTAACTGATGGATTAGTTGTTTATGAAAATATGATATCTAAGCGTATAAATGAAGAACTTCCTTTTATGGCTACAGAAAATATACTTATGGAAGCTGTAAAAAGAGGTGGAGATAGACAGGAACTACATGAAGTAATAAGAGAATTATCTATGAAAGCAGCTTATAGAGTTAAGCACGAAGGAAAAGATAACAATCTTATAGAGCTTATAATAGAAAGCGATGCATTTAATATGGATAAAGAAGAAATACTATCTATAATGGATCCCAAAAACTTCGTAGGAAGAGCTCCAGAGCAAGTTGTAGACTTTGTTAATGAATTTTTAGATCCTGCTATAGAACCATTTAAAGATAGTATAGGAATAGATGTAGATCTACACGTATAAAATAATATTTAATAAAAAGATGCCTAGAAAAATAGGCATCTTTTTTATTCTTAAAGACACAACGATGTTGTGGCGGTTTTTATATTAAATGTATAATTATATAAATACAGTAAGTATGAAATTTTATAATAAAAAACAAAATGTACCTATTATGACACAGAAATGACACAATAAAGACACAATTAGCACTAATTTAGTTCATATAATGTAATTAGATAAAAATGTAGTATAAAACATAGCAAAATATGTATTAAAGTTCTGACTAAACATAGTAAGAATGAAAATAGGAGGTATCAAATGAAGAAATTATTAATATTATTAACTACTTTATCGATGTTCATTTTATCTGGATGCAGTAATGAAAGTGATAGAACTGTAACGGATAGAGAGGGATCTAAGGTAAATATACCAACAAAGATAGAAAAAATA
>JABLTN010041995.1_pt1 | contig 11454 bp, 10 predicted proteins | sample 7160141 | NCBI WGS metagenome assembly JABLTN01 (sample SAMN14651226, study PRJNA627086) | human gut metagenome | isolation source: feces | host: Homo sapiens | reverse complement strand
TGCTCCTGAGCGCCGCGGTCGGCGCGACGCCGCTGCCGCGGCGGCTGATCACAGCCGTGCAGCAGAAACAGGCCGGACGGGCAGTGCTCGCCGTGCTGGAGCCGGTGGGTCTCTGCCTGCTGCTGGCCGTGTGTACGGCGTTTCTGGTCGACGGCTCGTTCAATCCGTTCCTGTATTTCCGGTTTTAGGAGGGCCCGCGATGGAAAAACGAAAAAACCTCGCCGTTGTCTGCCTATCGGCTGCCTTCCTGCTCGGGTTTCTGCTCTGGGGGCTTTGCAAGCCGGATGACGCCGTCTCCGTCAGCGAGCGGCGGAAGCTCGCGCAGAAGCCGGAGCTGACGCTCTCGTCGGTCCTGCGCGGCGAGTTCATGACGAAATTTGAGACCTACACGCTCGACCAGTTCCCGCTGCGGGACAGCTTCCGGCGGCTCAAAGCCGTGACGCTCCTGGACGTGCTGCAGGAAAAGGACAATAACAGCATCTACCTGGCCGACGGTTATGCGGCGAAGCTCGATCCGTCCATCGACAAAGCCTCCGTGCAGCACGCGGCGGACCGGTTTCAGCTCGTCTACGACCGCTATCTGGCCGGGACCGATGCGAAGGTCTACGCGGCCGTCATCCCGGATAAAAACGCCTTCCTGGCCCGGCAGAACGGCTATCCGGCCTATGATCCGGCAGACCTATCCGCGCTGCTGGCACAGAGCATGCCGTATGCGTCCATGATCGACCTGACCCCCGCGCTGTCGCTGGACAGCTATTACCATACCGACCTGCACTGGCGGCAGGAAGCGCTGCTGCCGGTCGCCCGGACGCTGGCCAAAGCCCTCGGCGTGACGCTGACGGAGGACTATGAGACCATAACGGCCGATCAGCCCTTCTACGGCGTCTACTGCGGGCAGTCGGCGCTGCCGCTGGAGCCGGAGCCGCTGCGGTATCTGACGAACGACACGCTGCGCGGCTGCACGGTCTATGACTATGAGACCGGCAGCGAGCTGCCCGTCTACGATCTGCAGCAGCTGGCAGGGGAGGACGCGTATGCGGTCTTCCTCTCCGGCTCCAAAGCGCTCCTGACCATCACCAACCCGGCAGCAAAGACGGACCGGGAACTCGTCGTCTTCCGCGACTCGTTTGCCAGCAGCCTCACACCGCTGCTTGCAGGGGCCTATGCAAAGATCACGCTCGTGGATATCCGCTACCTCCAGCCCGAGCGCCTCGGCACCTGGCTGACCTTCGATACCCAGGACGTCCTCTTCCTCTACAGCGCCCCCGTCCTCAACAGCAGCGAGACCATCCGCTAAAACAAAACAAGAGCCGCCCATCCGGGGCGGCTCCTGCTGTATATGGAAAAGATCTGCTCTCGAGCGAACAATTGAGGATCGTCAAGTCAGATGCCGAGGAGGCGTTTGGCGTTGCCGCCGAGGATGGCGGCTTTTTCTTCGTCGGTGAGGGGAAGACGGCGGATGTGCTGCAGATCGTTCTGCGGGCTTCCCCAGGGGCAGTCGCTGCCGAACAGGATCCGCTCTGCACCGAAGGCCCGGACAAGGGAAACAAAGGCCTCGTCGGAAAGCATCTGCCGGTCCAGCGGCAGCGCTTCGTCCCGCGGGGTGAGCGAGCCGAGGGAAAAGGATGTATCGAGCAGGGCAGACGTATCCGCCAGCAGCTCCGGCACCTGCTCCCAGCAGCGCCAGCCGCCCATGTGCGCCAGCACGAGCTTCACCGGACCGACCTGCCGCAGCGCGCTGCGCGCCTTTTCCGGCGTGCAGCAGGCACAGCCGGGGAAGCCAATGTCATAGCCTGCGTGCGTGACCACGATGAGACCGAGCGTACCGGCGCGCTCAAGAATGCGCAGGTATTTGGGGTCGTCCAAATCGGTCTTCTGATAGGCCGGGTGGATCTTGACGCCGCGCATGTTGGCCGCGGCGAGGCGGTCGAGCTCCTGCTTCCAGTCTTCGTAATCCGGGTGGATGCAGCCGAAGGAGAACATATTTGTGACGAACGCGTGTTCGTTGTGCGCGGCGGCATAGTCGTTGATGTGATGGACCTGCTCCGGCTTTGTGGCGACGGGGAGGATGATCGAGCGGTCGACGCCCGCGGCGCGTTCGGCCAGCAGAAGCCCCGCGGCGGTGCCGCAGGTGTAAGCGGTGATGTTCGCCTGGCGGGAAAGACGGTCGATCGCAGCGTCTGCAATCGGGTCCGGGAAGGTATGGGTATGGAAATCAATGATCATGCGGGCCTCATTCCTCAACTGCGGCCGGGGCCGTTGGTGTGCCACTGGAAGCGGGATTCCGTGCCGTGCAGCAGCCGGCCGATGTTGGAGCGGTGCGCCCAGATGACCAGCGCCGCGATGGCGAGCGAGAGGGCAAAGACCGTCCAGTTGCCGCGGAAAAAGAGCAGCGTCGTGACCGGGAAGCTGAACGCACCCGTCACAGAGCCGAGCGAGACATATCTCGTCGTCAGCCAGAGCAGCAGAAACAGCCCCCAGCCGACAGCGGCGATGCGCCAGTCGAGCAGCAGCAAAAGCGTGCCGCTGCAGAGAATACCCTTGCCGCCCTTGAACGAATAGAAGGCGGGGAAGATGTGCCCGATCACGCAGAAGAGCGCGGAAAAGTACTCGCCCTCCAGCCGCAGCCCCAGATATTCGCCGAAGACGATCGAGCCGAGCTTGACCGCGACGAACGCCTTGAGCATGTCGATCAGAATGACGCTGACGGCAAACTTGCCGCCGTACACCCGGTAGAAGTTGGTCAGCCCCGCGTTATGGCTGCCGTGCTTGCGGATATCGTCGTGATAAAACAGAAACGAGGTAATGATCGCGCCGTTGCAGCAGCCAGCCAGGTACGAGCCGGCGGCCACGCAGACCATCAGCGCGACGGCAGCAGAGGTCAGTTCGTGCATAAATATCCTCCAAATTGATCAGATACCGGTATTCTACCGGATAAACCACGCCGATGCAAGCGGAAAATGGGGAAATCAGTCAGGATCGGGAAAATGTACGAACAAGGGCCGCTGCCATGGCAGCGGCCCGATCAGAATGAACAGATTATTATACCGGGACAGTAAAGTTGACGGCGATGGCTGTGCCGCGGCCGGGGTCGCTCTTGAGCTCGAGCTTTGCGCCGTGGTACTGTGCAGCGTGCTTCACGATGGACAGGCCGAGACCCGTGCCGCCGACTTCCTTGGAGTGGCTCTTGTCGACGCGGTAGAAGCGCTCGAAGACGCGGCTCTGGTCGGCATACGGGATGCCGATGCCGGTATCCACGACGGAGAGCGTGACGGTCTGGCCATTCTGCCAGACGGAAACGGTGACGCTGCCGCCGGAAATGTTATACTTGATCGCGTTGTCGCAGAGGTTATAGACCATCTCCTGCAGCAGCTGCTCAACACCTTCGATCACGGCGTGCTGGCCGGACAGAGTCAGCGTGATATCCTGTTTCTGCGCGACCGGCCGCAGGCTCTCGATCACCTGGCCGGACAGCGTGTACAGGTCGACCGGCGATTTGGAGAAGTTCGCCGTGCCCTCATCCAGCCGCGACAGCTGGATGATATCGTCGACAAGGTCGATCAGCCGCCGGGACTCGCGATAGATATCGCCGGAGAACTCCTGCATCTTTTCCTTGGGCACCATGCCCTCCTTCATCAGCTCGGCAAAGCCCGTGATGGAGGTCAGCGGCGTCTTGAGCTCGTGCGACACGTTGGCCGAGAATTCCCGGCGCAGCGCCTCGCGCTGTTCACGTTCGGTCACGTCCATGAAGATGATGATCGCGCCGGTCACATGACCGGCTGTGATGACCGGATTGGCAAACAGCTGCCAGGTCCCACCGCCGACGGTGATCTCCTCGTCGCCGCGCGTACCGGCGAGCGCGTTGTCGACCAGATCGAGCAGCTTGCCGGAGCAGACTGCCTGATGCAGGTTTTCCGGCTTCTGCGCGTCATCGATGCCGAGCAGGCGCAGCGCGCTGCGGTTGCTCGAAAGGATGCTGCACTTGTTGTCGACGATGAGGAAGCCCTCGCGCATGTTTTCCGTGATGGCGTCAAACTCGCGCTGGCGGGTGGAAAGCTCGCTCAGCTGGGTGCGGATGGTGCGGTTCTGCTCCTGCAGGCGGGTGATGAGCGGCTGCAGCTCCGGATAGGTCGGGGTCGCGTTCGGATTATCGGGATTGATGGCGTTGATGGGCCGGACGATCTGCCGCGCCAGCCGCATGGCAAGCAGGCCGCACAAAACCAGCACGAGCACGACGATCCACAAAGACGGCTGCACCAGCATCAGCGCCATGGCCGCAAGGCTCGTCTGCTTTCCTGCCACACGCAGGACTGTCCCGTCCTTCAGCAGAAGAGCATAATAGTTGTTTTTCTCCAGGATCGTGGAGGAATACCGGTCAGAGCGGCCGCTGCCGGTCTCAAAGGCTTCGGCGACCTCCGGCCGCTGGAGATGGTTTTCCATCGTGCTGGAGTCCGCCATATTGTCATAGAGGACCGAGCCGTCTGCCGCGATCCAGGTGATGCGCTCGCCGGACTGCACGGCGGAAAGATACGACTCACCGCCGCAGATCTGCATGCCCTCGGAGATATGCTCCGCCTCGATCGCCAGATTGTCGAATGCCTGCGCCTGATAATTGGAATACATGATAAAGAAGAACAGCAGGATGCACGCGAGCAGAACGGTAAAGCCAATCAGGAATGCATTGCGGAAGATCTTTGCGGTCATGCGTTTTCGCCTCCGATCTTATAGCCGATGCCGCGCACGGTCTCGATATAGCTGCCGGCCTCGCCGAGCTTGACGCGCAGCGTGCGGATGTGCACGTCGAGCGTGCGGTTCTCGCGTTCGGATTCAAAGCCCCAGACCCGGTCCATCAGCGTTGCGCGGGTGAGGACGATGCCCTTGTTCCGCAGCAGCAGGCACAGAAGCTCAAATTCCTTGTTCGTCAGCGTCACATCCTTGCCGCCGACCTTGACCTCGTGGCGGTCCGGGGAGACAAAGAGCAGGCCGAGCAAAAAATCGCCGCTCGCCTGTGCGGGCTCTGCCCGGCGCAGGACCGCGCGGATGCGCGCGATGAGCTCGAGCATGGAGAAGGGCTTGGAAACAAAATCGTCCGCCCCGTGGTCGAGACCGATGACGCGGTCATACTCCGAATTTTTCGCGGTCAGCATGATGATAGGCAGCCGCTTGGTCGCAGGCCGGGCGCGGAGCTTGCGCAGGATGGACAGGCCATCCTCCTCCGGCAGCATGATATCGAGCAGAACGAGCTCCGGCATCTCGGCGTCCATCGCCCGCCAGAATTCCGACGGAAGCGCGAAGCCCTTGGCCTGAAAGCCCTGGCTGTCCAGCCCGTAGAGGACAAGCTTGCGGATGGAGTCGTCGTCTTCCAGTAAATAAATCATCTGTTTCACTCCTTTTGGACATACAATAGAATGAGAATGTAAAATCGTCGTGCCTCTTTTTGTTAAGTTTACGTGAAATGTAAACAAAAAGCAAGATTTAACATGAATTTAAGATAAAACCTACGATACATTTAAGATTCGGCATTTAACATACAATTAATACAACGAGAGGATGTTAGGTGTGGGTATTTCGAATGTGATCTCTCTGTTCAGCGGCATCGCGCTGTTCCTGTTCGGCATGGCACTGATGGGCGACGGACTGAAGCAGGTGGCGGGCAATAAGCTGGAGCTGATTCTATACCGGCTGACCGGCAGCCCGGTCAAGGGCTTCCTGCTCGGCACGGGCGTGACGGCCGTGATCCAGTCGTCCTCGGCGACGTCGGTCATGGTGGTCGGCTTCGTCAACTCCGGGATGATGAAGGTGCGGCAGTCGATCTCCATCGTGCTCGGCGCCATTCTTGGCACGTCCATCACGGGCTGGATCATCTGTCTTTCGGATATCGGCTCCACCGGCGGCTGGATGGACCTGTTTTCAACGGCGACGCTCACAGGCGTGATCTCCGTGATCGGTATCGTGCTGCGCATGGCGAGCAAAGACCCTGCCAAAAAGCACATCGGCGATATCCTGATGGGCTTCGCGGTCCTGATGTTCGGCATGTCCACGATGTCCGCGGCTGTGTCGCCGCTGCGCGAGGATCCGACTTTTATCCGCATCCTGACCTCGTTCTCCAATCCCTTCCTCGGCATCCTTTTCGGTACGCTTTTCACCTGCGTGCTGCAGTCGGCCTCCGCGGCCGTCGGCATTCTGCAGGCGCTGGCCTCGACGGGCATCATCGATTTTTCCATCGCGCTGCCGATCATCATGGGCATCGCTATCGGCGCGGCCATGCCGGTCCTGCTCTCCGCCATCGGCGCTTCGGTCGACGGTAAGCGCACGGCCATGGTCTATCTGGTCGCTGAGGTCACGGGCGTGATCTTCTTTGCCGCGATCTACTACTGTCTTGACGCGCTCATCCGCTTCCCATTCGCAGACCGCATCATGACGAGCGTCTCGATCGCTTTTGCCAATACGGTCTTCCGCTTCATCAAGGTCGTCGCGCTGCTGCCGTTCACGCGCCAGATCGAGAAGGTCGTCGACCTCCTCGTCCCGGACAAGCCGCAGCAGAAGCCGGTCGAGCCCGAGGCCGTCCGGCTCGAAGAACGCTTCATCCAGCACCCGGCGCTGGCCATCGAGCAGAGCCGCCTGACTATCAACGCCATGGCCGAGGAGGCCAAGCGGAACTTTGTCGAGGCCGTTGCCCTGCTGCATGGCTTCTCCGACGAGCGCTATAAGCTGGTCGAGGATCTGGAAAAATCCGTCGACCGTTACGAGGATAAGCTCGGCACGTATCTGGTCAAGGTGACGGAACGGGAGATGACGGTCCGGCAGAACGCCGAGGTCTCCAAATTCCTCCACACGCTCTCCGACTTTGAACGCATCTCCGATCACGCGCTGAACATCGCCGAGGGCGCGAAGGAGCTGCACGAGAAAAACCTCTCCTTCTCCGACGCCGCTGCGCATGAGCTCGAGGTCGTGGAGGCTGCGCTGACGGAGATCCTGTCCACGGCCATCCGTTCCTTTGTCAATAACGATCTGCAGCTGGCGGCCCGCGTCGAGCCGCTCGAGGAGCTGATCGACAACCTCTGTGACGAGCTGAAGCTCCACCATGTCGACCGCCTGCAGAAGGGCCTGTGTACGCTCGGCCAGGGCTTCGTCTTCAACGATCTTCTGACCAACTACGAGCGCGTCGCTGACCATTGCTCCAACATCGCCGTTGCGATGATCGAGCTCGAGTCCGACTCGTTCGACACGCACGAATATCTCAACAGCGTGAAGGAAATGAAATCCGATACCTTTGCGCGCTACTATGAGGAATACAGCCGGATCTATCAGATCTGAGCCCGGACGGCAGGGGAGACCCTGCCGTTCGTCATGACAGAAAGGAGACCACCATGCTGACCGGACGCTTTGCGCCGAGTCCCAGCGGCAGGATGCACCTGGGAAACGTTTTTTCCGCGCTGCTCGCGTGGCTGTCGGTGCGCAGCAGGGGCGGGCGGATGCTGCTGCGCATCGAGGATCTGGATCCGGACCGCTGCCGGCCGGAATACGCCGAGACGCTCAAGCGCGATCTGGACTGGCTCGGGCTGGACTGGGATGCAGAGCAGACGCCCCAGTCGCGCCGGACGGAGGCCTACCGCGCGGAGTTTGACAAGCTCGCGGCGCTTGGGCTGGTCTATCCCTGCTACTGCTCCCGGGCGGAGCTGCATGCGGCCTCCGCGCCGCACGCGTCGGACGGTACGGTCGTCTACGCCGGGACCTGCCGGGACCTGACGCCGGAGCAGCGCGCGGTAAAGACGCGCGCGCCTGCCTGGCGCGTGCGGGTCCCGGACGAGCGGATCACGGTGCACGACGGCCTGCAGGGCCTGTGGCAGGAGGATCTGGCACGCGACTGCGGTGATTTTATCATCCGCCGCTCCGACGGCGTGTACGCCTACCAGCTGGCCGTCGTGACCGACGATGCCGACGGCGGCGTCACCGAGATCGTGCGCGGCCGGGATCTGCTGTCTTCTACGCCGCGGCAGCTCTGGCTGCAGGAAACGCTCGGCTTTGCGCACCCGGCCTATTACCACGTGCCGCTCCTGACTGCGCCGGACGGGCGGCGGCTGAGCAAGCGGGAAAAGGATCTGGACCTCGGCGCGCTGCGGCAGCGTCTTTCGCCGCAGGAGCTGCTCGGGCAGCTGGCGTATCTGGCAGGTCTGCAGCCGGAAGCGGTGCCCGTTTCCGCTGCCGAGCTGGCGGGCCGCTTTTCCTGGGATCTGGTCGTGTCCGACAATATCGTAATTCATTCTGAATTCACATGAGGCATATCAAAAGTGGAATAAGTTGATTCAGAACATGGAATGAATCGGTATTTTTTTATCGATTTTCTGGTTTACAAAGGAACCGTGTCTGTGATATACTAAAAATGTTGGATTATCAGAGCAAGCAAGAATATTACTGATGATTTGAAGGGATGAACAACTATGTACAAAATCGTGTGCAAAAAGGAACTGAACTCCGCAGTCACCTACATGGAGATCGAGGCTCCGTTCGTCGCCCGCAAGGCGAAGGCCGGCCAGTTCATCATTTTCCGTGTCGATGAGAAGTCGGAGCGCGTGCCGCTGACCATCGCCGGCTATGACCGCGAAAAGGGCACGGTCGCGATCATCTTCCAGAAGGTCGGCCTGTCCACCGAGATGCTCGGCAGTCTGAACGAGGGCGACTATATCCAGGACTTTGTCGGTCCGCTCGGCAAGCCGACGGACGTGGAAGGCAAGAAGCGCGTCTGTGTCGTCGGCGGCGGCGTCGGCTGCGCGATCGCATATCCGTCTGCAAAGGCCTTTAAAGAGGCGGGTGTCGAGACCGACGTCATCGTCGGCTTCCGCAACAAGGACATCGTCATTCTCGAAGACGAGTTCAAGCAGGCCTGCGACCATCTGTATCTCATGACCGACGACGGCTCCTACGGCGAGCACGGCTTTGTTACCGTCAAGCTGCAGCAGCTGCTCGAGTCCGGCATCCACTATGACGAAGTGCTCGCCATCGGCCCGATCCCGATGATGAAATTCGTCTCCAAGACCACCGAGCCCTTCGGCGTCAAGACCGTTGTTTCGCTGAACCCCATCATGGTCGACGGCACCGGCATGTGCGGCGGCTGTCGTGTCACGGTCGGCGGCGAGGTCAAATTCGCCTGCGTCGACGGCCCGGACTTTGACGGCCACAAGGTCGATTATGACGAACTCATGAGCCGCAACAGCGTCTATCGTGACAGAGAAGCAGAAGAGCGCAAGACCCATATCTGCCGCATCCAGAAGATGGGCGAAGAGCTCATCAAGTAAGGGGAGGGAACAATCATGGCTAATATGCAGGCTACCAAGACTCCGATGCCGGAGCAGGACCCGAACGTCCGCAACAAGAATTTCAAGGAAGTCACCCTGGGCTATACCGCCGAAATGGCCATCAATGAGGCCAAGCGCTGCCTGCAGTGCAAGAAGCCGCACTGTGTCGAGGGCTGCCCGGTCAATATTCATATTCCCGAGTTCATCCATGAGGTCGCCGAAGGCAACTTCGAAAAGGCCTATGAGATCATCACCGATACCAACTCGCTGCCCGCCCTGTCCGGCCGTGTATGTCCGCAGGAGACGCAGTGCGAGTCCAAGTGTGTCCGCGGCAACAAGGGCGAGCCGGTCGCCATCGGCCGTCTTGAGCGCTTCGTCGCCGACTGGTACCGTGAGAACGTCAACGCCATGCCGAAGAAGGCCGAGTCCAACGGCCTGAAGGTCGCGGTCGTCGGCTCCGGCCCGTCCGGCCTGACCTGCGCGTCTCTGCTTGCCAAGAAGGGCTATCAGGTGTCCCTGTTTGAGGCGCTGCACACCGCCGGCGGCGTTCTGGTCTACGGCATCCCCGAGTTCCGTCTGCCGAAGGCCATCGTTGCCAACGAGGTCGAAAAGCTGAAGGCGCAGGGCGTCGAGGTCATGACCGATATGGTCATCGGCAAGGTCCTGTCCATCGACGATCTGTTCGAGATGGGCTTCAAGGCTGTCTTCGTCGGCTCCGGCGCGGGCCTGCCGATGTTCATGCACATCCCCGGCGAGTCGCTCAAGGGCGTCTGCTCGGCAAATGAATATCTGACCCGTATCAACCTCATGAAGGCTTATCTCGAAGAAAGCGACACGCCGATCCTGCACTCCAAGGCGGCCGCGATCGTCGGCGGCGGCAACGTCGCCATGGACGCCGCCCGCTGCGCCAAGCGCATGGGCACCGAGAAGGTGTACATCGTCTACCGCCGCGGCGAGGCCGAAATGCCCGCAAGACTCGAAGAGCAGCATCATGCCAAGGAAGAGGGCATCGAGTTCATGACCCTCACCAACCCGACCGAGATCATCGGCGGCGAGGATGGCCGTGTCTGCGGCATGAAGTGCATCAAGATGGAGCTCGGCGAGCCTGATGCGTCCGGCCGCCGCCGCCCGATCCCCGTGGAGGGCAGCGAATTTGTCCTCGACGTCGACATGGTCATCATGTCCCTCGGCACGTCCCCGAACCCGCTGATCCGCTCCACCACCCCCGGCCTGGAGACCAACAAGAAGGGCGGCATCATCGTCGACGAGAACGAGATGTCCACCCGCGAGAACGTCTTCGCCGGCGGCGACGCCGTCACGGGCGCTGCGACCGTCATCCTGGCCATGGGCGCAGGCAAAAAGGCCGCGGAAGCCATCGACCGCAAGCTGCAGGGCAAATAAGTGGTTTGATCCCGCCCGGATCCGGTTACAATCTCCATAAACGCGAAGCCCCGGCAGCGTTGGCTGCCGGGGCTTTTGTAAAGGGGAGGAAACCGATGAAAGTCAAAGACTGTATGACAAAGCACGTGATCAGCGTCGGCACGCAGGAGCCGGTCAGCGTGGCGGCCCGGCTGATGAGCCGGTATAACCTCGGCATTCTGCCGGTGCAGACGCCGGACGGACGCCTGTGCGGTATGGTGACCGACCGGGACGTCGTCCTCCGCTGCGTCGCGGCAGGGAAGGACGCAGAGGCTGTACCGGTGCGAGAAATTATGTCAACCGGCGTCCTGGCCGTCGAGGCCTCGGACGATACCGCGCGCGCAGCGCGGCTGATGTCCCGCGCGCAGCTGCGCCGCCTGCCCGTCACGCAGAACGGGCATCTGACCGGCATGCTCTCTCTGGCGGATCTGGCCAGACGCGGGAATTTCAGCATGGAGACGGCCCAGTGCATGGAGTCCATCTGCAGCCCGGTCGTCCATCTGGACTGACCGGGCGGAAAAGCCGCAAAAATCTTAGATTTTCTGCAAAAAATCATTTGACAAGCCAAAACTTCTCTGGTATAATTTTTAAGCCGCATTAAAGAGGTCAGAAGCTGCTCCGGCACACCTCAAGAGCGAGTCTACAAAGAAAAGGTAGGTGCAAACGAATATGCAGGCTATTATCGTTACCGGCGGTAAGCAGTACAACGTCAAGGAGGGCGATGTGATCTACATCGAGA
>JABLTN010067727.1_pt1 | contig 11463 bp, 7 predicted proteins | sample 7160141 | NCBI WGS metagenome assembly JABLTN01 (sample SAMN14651226, study PRJNA627086) | human gut metagenome | isolation source: feces | host: Homo sapiens | reverse complement strand
TTTCCCAATGGGCTGTGAATGATGCGGTTGATAATGCACCATGCGGTGTATGCTTTGCGGATACATTCGGCCGGATTGTGCTCTGCAATTCAATGATGTGGGAAGTGAGCCGGATGCTGATGGGGGAGAAACTGCAGGATTACGATGTCTTGCATCAGGCGTTACAGCATACGGGCCGCATCGCAGAGGGTGTTGTATCCATGAGCAGTACGGACAGTGTGTTTTGTTTTCCAAATGGGAAAATATGGATGTTTCAGGAATATCTGCTAAAGGATCAGGAATTGGCGGGCTATAAACAGGCGATTGCCATTGATGTTTCAGAGCTTTATTACAATAATGAAAAAATCAAAGCCAACAATGAAAGACTGCAGAGTCTCAACAGAAAACTGGAAGAGATGTATGAGAAAATCGGTGAGAGGATACGGGAGCAGGAGATATTGGCGATGAAAATGCAGGTGCATGATAATTTTGGGCGAAGTCTTCTGACAATCCGGAAAATACTGGAGAATAAAGAAAATATGAGCCATATGAATAAACAGCTGGATGTATTAAAGGAGCAGGTGTATATTCTCACCAATATGACAGTTGAAAATCTGGAAGATCTGTATCAGAATACAGGCAAGCATGCAAGGGAACTCGGCATAGAGATTCATCTGGAAGGAGAAGCTCCGAAGAATTCGACTTACAGACTGTTATTGGATCGTGTTATCCGTGAATGTGTGACAAATTGTGCCAGACATGCGCATGGAAGTGACGTGAATGTGACGATAGAGGAAGATTCAGAAGCATACAGTATCCGGATAACGAATAATGGGGAACTGCCGAAGCCAAAGGCCAGGGAGGGCGGAGGGCTGTCCTCCCTTCGGAGGGCGTTGGAGTCAGAAGGATGTACGATGGTGACGGTGTTTGAACCGGCCTTTTGTCTGAGGCTGCGTATGCCTAAGCGGCAATCGGAGTGATATTCAGGCAAATGAGCGATATCATCAGGCGCAAAACAAGAGAGAAACTTTGCAGAAAGGGGGAAGTTGTATGATTCGTGTTCTTGTCGTGGAGGATCAGAAAATCATGCAGAAGTATTTTGAATATATGCTTTCGCAGGAACCGGAATTTAAACATGTTCAGACAGTCGCCGATGCGGAGGAGGCGGTCGGAATCTGCAGTTATTCTGCCATCGATATTGTTTTAATGGATGTTCAGACTTTTCATAATCATGATGGCTTAAAAGCAGGAAAGGCCATCAGAGAAGCCTGCCCGCATACGAAGATTCTGATCGTGACATCACTGATTGATCCGAAGGTGCTTGAAAGAGCCAAAAGCGGATGCGCAGATAGTCTCTGGTACAAAGATCATGGCGAGGAAGAAATCAAAGATGTGATCCGGCGGACAGCGAGCGGAGAGCATGTTTTTCCGGATGTATCGCCAGATGCGGAGTTGAACTGGATCACAAGCGGTGAGATCAGCCCGAGACAATTGGAAATGCTGAGACTCTATATCTGTGGTTTTTCCTATTCGGAGATTGCAAGGGAAATGAACTGTTCAACTGCAGGTGTCAGATGGAATTTTCAGGAAATGATAATGAAAGCGGGTTATAGTTGTAAGGAGGATTTGATTGCGGCTGCTCTGGAAAGCAAACTGATTGTGACAACCCTGAAATGACCTGATATGGAACAAAATCGGACAATTTTACTGTTACTATCAGAAGTGATAGTGAATAAGCCTATTTTCCTTTGTATAATGTGAATATAAAAATATTATACACAGAGGAGGAAGGGAATATGAGAAAACGTCTGAGTTATTTGTTAGTGGTGGCAGTTTTTGTGAGCATGCTATCTTTAAGCGGATGCGGCGGCGGAGGCGGCACAACAAAGTCTGAAGCAAATCCGTATGAAGGCAAATGGGTTGCAGTCGTGGCAGAAGCGATGGGGGTTCAGCTGCCCATCGAAGAATGTTTTGAAGGAGATTTATCTTTCGAATTGAACAGCGGTGGTCAAGTTGTCTTTCATGCTGACGAGGAAACAGGAAATGGCAAGTGGGCCGTGGCGGATAACAAGCTGACCATCACCATCCAGGGTGAAGAGATGGTTGCGGATGTCGGTGAGAACACATTTACTTTTGATAACCTGATGGACATGGGCCTGAAAGTCATCTTCGGTAAAGAAGGGACAGATGCAACAAATCCGGAGAATTACCTGACAGAGGATGAACTGGCACTTATTGGCGACTGGCATTCTGAGACAGTGGAAGAACTGCTGGGAGATGGTCCGCAGGCAACAATGGATGGCGTCGACAATATCAACGATGCACTGCGTCTGACCTTTGCAAAAGATTATACGGTAAAGGTGGTTTATAAAGGCCAGGAAATGGGCACATTCAAATGGTCTCTTGTTTATGGCCTTTGTAATGTTGAATCTGAAAATCCAAGTGTTTATGTAGCGACGAATGAAGATGGTTCTCTAAATGTCGATTACAGTGATGATGAGGACTTTCTGACTTTCAAATGTGTCAAAGACGATGCGAAGTAGGAACATTTTTTCAGAACTGCGCAATTGTTGATTGCGCAGTTCTGACAGACAGGAGGAAGCAGAATGGGACTATTTGATAAAAAATACTGTGATATTTGCGGGGAGAAAATCGGATTACTGGGCAACTGTAAACTGGATGATGGCAATCTGTGTAAGGAATGCGCCCAAAAATTATCGCCATGGTTTGAGGAACGCAGGCACAGTACGGTGGAAGAGATCAAGCGTCAGCTGGCGTACCGGGAGCAGAATAAAGAGCTGGTACAGAAGTTTAATGTGACACGTCAGATTTCAACCAAAACGTACAATGTCTTTATTGATGATATACAGGGAAATTTTACGATTGCACACAAGCTGGATGTGAAAGAGAATCCTGATATTGTGCCGTTGTCTGCAGTGCTTCAGTGTAAGATGGATATTGAGCAGGATCGCAAAGAAGAGACCTATACAAAAGATGGCAAAACGGTCAGCTATGATCCGCCGGTTTATAAGTATGAATATCAGTACCGGATGAAGATTCAGGTCCGATCCCCATGGTTCGATGATATGGATTTTCGTTTACACAATTTCTCAATTGAGCAGGATGACAGAGCGGAAATCATGGAGATTGAGAGAGCAGGCTATGAGATTGTGTCAGCCCTGACAGGACAGGCGCCGATGGGAATGCAGGGTATGAACGGAATGCCGATGAATAGTGGCATGAACTATGGGATGCAGGGTATGAACGGAATGCCGGTGAATAATGGCATGAACTATGGGATGCAGGGCATGAACGGAATGCCGATGAACAACAGCATGCAGGGCAATCAACAGATGCAGCAGCCAGGCGGCACATGGAAATGTCAATGCGGCGCTGAGAATAAAGGCAAATTCTGTGAGTACTGTGGACAGCCGCGCCCATTCTAAAGAAGGCATTGTTTGACGAGGATAATCATGATATACCCAGCCTGTGATTATAGGGGAAGAGTTGTTAAGAAGCGTTGCTTCCACCAAAAGAAAGTGTTGATAAATAAATACATAAGCCATAAGATGATGAATAATTAATTAAACGAACAAAAATCTCAGAGAATCTTAAGATTTTCTGAGATTTTTTATGTTCGATAGATTTTTAAAATCATATGTGGTAAATTAAAAATAAAGTAATAGAAAAAATGCGCATTGAAGAGAGGAGATCACTATGTGGAACAGACAGGAACTAAAGAGCAATGCCAGAATAATGCTGAAAGCCAATTATTTAAAAATTGTTATTGTGAGTGTTGTATTTGCACTTTTGACCAGTTCTGGTTATCAATCGGCCAAAGGAGCGGCCAAAGGCAGTGATGCAGATATCAGCCTCCGCCATTTAACAGATATTCAGTGGTCATTGGTGATGGCAGCCTTTGTGGGTATTATGGGTGTTGTGATCATTGCATTTTTAGTGAATGTTTTGATAGCGGTTTTTGTATGGAATCCGTTAAGTGTCGGCTGCATAAAGTATTTTATAGATTGTCGGTATGGTAACGCAGAATGGAAAGATATTTTATTTGTTTTTAGAAATAATTATGTTAATGTGTGTGTGAATATTTTTTTAAAGCAGTTATTTACCTTTCTCTGGTGTTTACTGTTGATTGTGCCTGGAATTGTTAAGGCTTACGAATATATGATGGTGCCATATATTCTGGCAGAGAATCCGGATATGAGCAGAGAAGAAGTTTTTGCATTGAGTAAACAAATGATGAAGGGGAATAAATGGGATGCATTTGTGCTTGATCTGTCATTTATTGGTTGGATGATTCTGGGGGCACTTACATTGAACATTGTGAATGTTCTTTATACGAATCCGTATCGCTATCTGACATCTGCGGAATTATATCATACATTAAAATAAGACGGGCATGAAAATTAAGATTGTTAAGAAATATCTGACGCACTGCATTGTCTATTGCTTTCGGGAAAGAATGGCACATGGCTTCTGGCAGATTGATAGAATGGCAATTCGGAATGGAGAGTTCTTTTATTGGCCTGCAGAAACCATTGTTTTATTGTAGATCATATGCTATATTATAAATGGTATTTATAGGGGCAGAGCTGTCGAAAGGCAGTGACGCAAAGCCAAAGGGACTAAGGTGTTAGAAACTATGTCAGCCGGTTGCGATAAAGAATTACCGTTGTTTTTTGTTTTGTTTTTTTTCAGTCACCTGTAGAGCGCAGGTGACTTTTTGCTTTTTTAGTAAAATACAGACGATTTTTAGTACTTTTACAAGCAATGAAAATCATAAGCCCTTATGATGTACTGTTGTAGCTGCATAGAATTTGATAGCCACAAATTCGTATAGAAAGGATGTCAGAGGAGAGTGAAGGATACAGACAGTATGACAATGCAGGATGTGTTGGAAATGATGAAATGTATCAGAGAGTTTTTTACTGTAGTCAGATTGGAAAGTGGATATGACACGATGGATAGTGAGGAAACATACTGTGAGATTGAGTACCTGAAGGAAGATATTTTCTTTGTAAAGGCAAAGCGTATAGAAATAGACGGGAAGCCTTACGTGATAAAGATTAAGCAGGAAGTTGATGAAAAAATTCTACAGGCATTGCTGGAGTCCGATCAGATACCGGAACGGCTGGCCTATTACAATGAGAAGATTTATCATGATTCATTGACAGGGGCTTATAATCGGCGGTTTTTCCAAGAGAAGATGATATCTGTAAGTAAGAATACCGGAATTGCGATGATGGATCTGGACAATTTTAAAGCGTATAATGATACCTATGGACATCATGCGGGTGACCTTGTGTTGCAGACAACGGTTATGACAATTAAGAGTGTGATACGCCGGGATGATATTCTGATTCGTTATGGCGGCGATGAATTCCTGTTGCTTATGCCGGGAATGCAGTCTCAGGTTTTTCATCAAAAGCTGCTTCAGATACATCAGTTCATTTATCAGTCGGAAGTGCCTGAATATGGGAAAATGCATGTTTCTACGAGTATCGGAGGGGTTATTGCCCAAGGCGAGGAGATTGAGCAGGCTGTTGAGCGTGCGGATAAACTGATGTATGCTGCAAAAGCACAAAAATCATGCGTTGTTACGGATGTAGACGAGGAAGTGTTATGAAAAAGGTTCCGGGATGGAAAAAAATCGAAATTGTCTGTGTTATCATTGTAGTGGCTTTCATGTCCTTTTTGATCGGAATATACTATCAGTCAAGAACGGAGAGGGGAAGCATCCGGTCACTCTGCAGTGGGTGGTATCAGATGAAGGACGGGAAAAGGATTGAACTTGAACTGCCTTGTTCTGTGACTGCGGATGCGGAAGGAAAAGTAATTCTTTATAATGATACTCTGACAGAGGATGACAGGGGACTAATTGTATCCACAAGAGGAATACAGGATAATCTGGAAATCAGGACAGGGGAGCGTATTCTTTATCATTATGCGGATAACCAGTTCCAGAAGAACAAACAGATGAAAGGAAAGATGTGGGCAGATGTCCGCCTGCCGGAGGAGATGGGGCAGGAACCGCTATGCTTTATTTATGAGGGAACAGCAGGTAGAAGTCTTGATATACAGGTTCCGATACTTGGCAGTTTTTCTGCAATTATCGTGAGACATCTTCAGGCCTCTGCTTTTTCGATTTTAATGATCATCAGTATGCTGGGATTGGGAATTGTCGCAGTAAGTATTTTCCTTTATACCAGACATCGGCAGCTTGTCGAAAAACGTTTTGTGAATGTCGCAGTTTTTTTGATTATATGCAGCTTATGGTGTATATTGGATTCTGGAATTTACCAGATGTATGGGAAGCACAGTGCAGCAGGAAGTTTAGTGTCTTTCTATGCATTTATGCTGATGTCAGTGCCGATGCTGCATTTTATACAGAATACGGTAAGTAAGGAAAATCAATGGATTCCGGAGATATGGATTTTACTTTTTTATGGGAATGCGATAGGACAGGGCATCGTGAATATTTGGTTTGCGGTTCCTTTTAAAAATATGCTGTTTGTAACGCATTTGATATTATTTACAGGTGTTGCAGCGATGGCCATTCTTCTATGGAGAGAATATCAAAAGCATCAGACGCAGGAGCTGGAGCTTTGTCTGAAGGCATTTGGCGTGTTGGGCATCAGCGGAGTGATTGCCCTTGCTTTATATTGGATGTACGCCATCTACTGGTATGATGCGCTTTTTCAGTTTGGTATTTTACTTTTTATTTCTTTTCTGTTCTGGGGACTGCTTTGTAAAGTATCCAATGATATTCAGTATCGTATGGAACAGGCCGTATATGAAAGGATGTCTATAGAAGACCGGATGACGGGAATGAAGAATCGAAAGGCATTTGAACAGCAGCTGGATCAACTTCAGCAGGATGCAATGCTGTTGGAAAATGCTTTGCTTATATTTATAGATATTGCCAATTTGAAAACGATTAACGATACATATGGGATGCAGATAGGCGATGAAGCAGTTATTCGGACTGCCCGGAGCATTCAGGCGGCAGAAAGTGACGCATGTGAGCCGCATACAGAATGTTTCCGTATTGCCGGTGATGAGTTTGCAATTGTGGTGATTCGTCCGCAGAAGAGACCGGAAGAGTGGGAGCAGATGATAAGGAATGAGATGAAAAAAGAATCCGGAAGCAGGTATCCTGTTCAATTGGAATTTGGCTGCAGTTACCTGAGGAAAGCGGATGGAACACTGCTTTCTATCAGTGACTGGAAAATGCAGGCAGACAGAATGATGTTTTCTTATAAATGAAACACGGCGGAGGACAGATATGATTTACAACATAGATTTTCTGATTTCGGCAATGGTTATTTTGCTGCTGATTTTGTGGCATTTTCTGGGACAGAAAAGAGCAGAGGATCTGAATAACCGGGTATTTCTTTTCTTTGCTGTTCTTGGAACGGCAGATGTTGTTGCTGAATTTTTCACTAATTACTATATTACTTCATACAACAGCGATATGGAAAATGCCGCAGTCATCGTGACAATGATATTTTATCTGCTGCAGGCCTTGCTTCCCGTTACATTTATTTTTTACATTCAGACATTGCATGAGCAGAAAATCATTTCAGCTAAGAAGATGTTTATATCCGGTGTGCCAACCCTTGTCCTGATTAGTGTGATTCTGACAAATCCATTTACGGAAAAGCTTTTTTCTTTTGATGTGACAGCGGGATATGTGAAAGGACCATGGTATCTGCTGATGTATGTCAGTGCGTTGGGGCATTTTGCAGTGGCATTATTGCTTATTCTACTCTGGCGCAAAAAGCTTGGGCCTCAAAAAGAAAAAATACTTTTGGAGATTTTTGTGATATCCGGTGTCGGTGTGGTCTTGCAGATGTTTTGTCAGTCACTTTTGATGACTGGATTTGGAATGAGTCTTGGTATATTGGCATTGTTCATTACGATCAACAATCCAAATGCCAATCTGGACAGTCTGACCGGCTTATATAATCATCTTTATCTGACACGAAAGATGGGCGAACTCATTGCGTCAGGAAAATCTTTTCATATTATTACAGTGTATCTGTATCAGCTGAAGCATATTAACAGGGTAGCAGGGGTACAGGGGGGAGATTCTATTTTGCAGCAGATAGGCGGACAGCTTGGAGCGCTCTGTGGTCAGAAGGTGACCCGTATTACCGGAAAGCGCTTTCTTGTGCTGACTTCTTCTTTGGAAGAATATGAATATTATTTTGCCAAATTGAAGAGGCTGTTTGATGTAAATAAGGTGTTGGATGTGGAAGATAAAAATATCGCTGTTCCGGTAATTATAAGCGGCATTATCAATGCTCAGAAGCTTGAAGAAAGCGGTCTGATCATGGAATATGCGGAATATCTGGAGTCTTTGACACCGCAGAGCGGACTGACAGAAGTGATACAGGATGACCGCCAGACAATGAATGGTTTTATGTATTACAAACGGGTGGAACAGTATCTTCACAAAGCAATTGAGGAAGATCTCTTTGAAGTATACTATCAACCGGTATATTCTACCAGGGAAAGAAGATTTATTACCGTGGAGGCGCTGAGCCGCCTGTATCATCCGGAACTGGGTTGGATTGCACCGGATGTGTTTATTCAGATTGCAGAAAAGAATCATATGATTGAACAGATTACAGATATGCAGTTCAGACGTATCTGCAGATTCCTGAAGGAAAACAGGGAATTGATGTCACGCCTGCTGAACGTAAAGGTGAATCTGTCGTCTCTGGATTTGATGCGGAATGACTGCAGCAGTCATTTTATCCGTATGATGGATGAATATGAGATCAGGCATGAGTGGATACAGTTTGAGATTACTGAAACAGTTGCAACAGAGTACAGCGCCAGTCTGGGAATGGTTGTGGACGGATTGACAGCAGCAGGTATTCGTTTGTGTCTGGACGATTTTGGCTCGGGATATGCCAATCTGAATACGGTGATGCGGCTTCCGTTTTCTACCATCAAGCTTGACCGCTCACTTCTTTTTGATATCTGCAATGATGAGAAGCGCGCGCAGTTTTACCAGAGTGTTGTGGAAACATTCCGCAAAATGAACTATCATATTGTTTCGGAAGGCGTGGAGACAAGAGAAGAGATGGAATTGATCAGCAGATGGGGTGTGGATATGATTCAGGGATATTATTTCTCGAAACCGCTACCTGAAAAAGCACTTATAAGTTTAATGCAGACAGAGACGATGTCTGCTTCTGTAAATGGGGAACAATCAGAAAAGGTTTGACCTGATTAAAAAGCGGATTATGAAACGCATGATGGGTGAATATACAGAAGAAAAGAGGCAGAATCCATGAAGACAAAAGCGAAAATCATGATTGTTGATGATGCAGAGATGAATCGGGAGATTCTGATGGTGATTCTTGGTGATGAATACGAATATGTGCAGGCGGAAAATGGGCGTCAGGCTATTCATATTCTGCAGCAGGATATGAATATAGATTTGATGCTTCTGGATATTAATATGCCGGAAATGAATGGCTTTCAGGTACTGGACCGGATGAATACATTTCACTGGATTAATGATATACCTGTAATCATGATATCCTCAGAGGAGAAGAAAGATGTCATAGAACGGGCTTATATCCTTGGAGCGGAAGATTATATCCGCAGGCCATTTGATGCGTTTATAGTGCGAAGACGTGTACAGAATATACTCAATCTGTATGCCAATCAGAAAAGGTTGATGCAGATGGTTGCAGATCAGATTTATGAAAAAGAAGAGAACAATAATCTGATGATTGGAATTTTGAGTCATGTTGTGGAATTCCGGAACAGTGAGAGCGGAGAACATATTCTTCATATTCGTACAGCTACAGAACTTCTGCTGCGCAGACTGGTTCAGAAGACGGATGAATATCATCTGTCCGAGTCAGATATTGTTATGATTACAACAGCCTCCGCCTTGCATGATATTGGCAAGATCAGTATTCCTGAAAGTATTTTAAACAAGCCGGGAAAACTGACCCGGGAGGAATTCAGCATTATAAAGACACATACAACGATTGGTGCGGATATTATCAATCAGATGACGACAAAAATGGAAAAACCGTTGCTGCGCATTGCCGGAGAAATCTGCAGATGGCACCATGAACGGTGGGATGGACACGGCTACCCGGATGGACTCATTGGAGAGCAGATTCCTATCGCGGCACAGGTGGTTGCATTGGCAGATGTTTATGATGCACTGACCAGCAAGAGATGTTATAAGGATGCATATGATCATGAAACGGCACTGGATATGATTCTGGCCGGTGAATGTGGTGCCTTTAATCCGCTGCTTTTAAAGTGCCTGCAGGATATTGCACCGAGGCTCAGAATGGACGCACAGTATGACGCAGGAGATTCTCTCTACCGCAGTGAAGCAGACCGTCTGACCACAGAAATTATGAATAAAACGGAGATACCAAGCAGTGAACGTTCTCAGCATATGCTGGAATCCATGCAGGAGCGGATGAATTTTTTTGCCTCATTAAAAGGTGGAATTCAATTTGATTATGATTCTGTTTCCAGACTGGTCAATGTTACTAATTGGGATGAACCGCCGCAGTACCGTTATACGGTCAAAAATGTTGCAGATACCAATTGCTTTACCTGCCTGAGTCAGAAGGATTTTCACCGGTTGAAAGACGCATTGGATGCAACGACACCGGAGAACAGGGAATTTTCAATGAGTATCATGATGCCAAAGGGAAATGAGTATGAGTGGTGTGATCTGAGGGTACATTCGCTCTGGTCGGATCTGTCCCCGGAACATTATATCGGAGCAGTCGGGCAGCTGGTCAGGCCGCAGGAGGTGTCGGCAGATATCCCAATTCTGGATGGCCTTGCAGAAAGTGATACAGCAGATGGAATGGCAGTAAAGGCTATTGTTGATCAGCTTCGGAAGATTTTTGACATTGTTCGGCTTGTAGATCCGACAGCTAATGCAGTGCTGGAATTGGATCATAATGGAACATTGAGGAAAACCGACCAGCATTGTGCGGCTTTCTGGGAGACAGGGGGGAATTGTACAAACTGTATTTCGACCCGTGCTTTGTCTCAGAAGACAATGCTGAATAAGCTGGAGTTTACCAAGACAGATATGTATTATGTCGTTTCCAAATATCTTTGTATTAACGGAACACCGTGTGTTATGGAAATGCTGTCCAAGATGAATGAAGGACGTTGGATCGATGCAAACGGAACAAGGTTTTTGTTGGATAAAAGTCGTGGAGAGAGTCGAAAACTGTTCCTGGATCCATTGACAGCTACATATTCCAGACGCTATTTTGAGACATATCTCACTCATATGGAGGGCATGGAATGTGTGGAAATTATAGATGTGAATCAGTTCAAACAGGTGAATGATACATATGGCCATCCGGCGGGGGATGTGGTGCTGAGAGATATTGCAGCAGCTATCAGGTCCTGTATCCGCAGCAGTGATATACTGGTTCGCTATGGCGGAGATGAATT
>JABLTN010032668.1_pt1 | contig 11476 bp, 11 predicted proteins | sample 7160141 | NCBI WGS metagenome assembly JABLTN01 (sample SAMN14651226, study PRJNA627086) | human gut metagenome | isolation source: feces | host: Homo sapiens | reverse complement strand
TATTTGTACCTACAAATATGCCAATGTCATTATTATCTTATAAATATCTTAGAGGCTTAAATATGCCTGTTGATGTTGTAGCGATGAATCATACAGTTGACCAAAGTTTAGTTGAAAAGTTATCTAAAGATCCAAAATATAAAAATATGCATGTATCGTTTAAAGGACAATATAACGATGCATTATTTTCAATTCATAATATCAATTTATTTAAAGCATTAAAAAATGTTAATCGCTATATAGATAGAGCTATTGAAGAGTTCGACAAAGATAAGTACAACTATTTATTTACTTCTTCTTTTCCTGCATTTACAATTCGGGCAGGTAAAGCGATTAAAGATAAATATCCAGATGTTACATGGATTGCCAGTTTTACCGATCCTATCAATCATTCACCATATAAAAATGATGCCCGTACGTACCATGAATATTCTTTACCTGAAAAAGTAGCGTTTAATTTATATTGCAAATACTATGTGAATGATCATGATGAAATACTTGCTTTTAATCATGCGGATTATTTTATCTTTATTTGTGAAGAACAAAGAGATTACATGATTGAACAGTATCTTAAAACCGAAACAAAATATACAAGAGCAGATTTGTTAAAGAAAGCAATTATTTTCCCTTTAAACTATATTCCTGAGTGGAATGATATTACAAAATTAAGTGGTACAAAGAAAAACGATGTCTTTACTTTTGCTCATTTTGGTAGAGTTTATGGTTTAAGAGATGCGACAGTATTTATAGAAGCAGTTAATGAGTTAGTTAAAGAAGGTGTGCAACCATTTATTGTTAAACAATATGGTGAATTTAGAAAAAGCGACAAGAAACTTATTCATAAATATGGCTTGGACGCTTATTTTGAAATACATGATCAGATTCCTTATAAAGATGCAATAGAAGAAATGAATCGTTCTGATATATTACTTATCTTTGATACGATTATGAGTGATGATGAAATACAACCATATTTACCATCTAAAATATTAGAATATTCATTACTTGAGAAAAATACATTAACTATTTCTACACCAAAGAGTCCAAGCTTTAGAATAGCTAGGGCAAGCGAAGCGCTTGTATGCGAAAATAAATGTGATGCGATTAAAGAAACATTACGAAAAGCATTTACAATAGAAAAATCAGTAATAAAATATCATGCAACAAATGATGAAGCTGCTAAAGCACTTCAAAGTATTTTGTGATATGCTTTATAAGGTTTATGGAGAAAAAAATGAAAGTATGTTTAGTTATACCTTCTTATAACGAACAAGATAACATCTTGAGAGTATATGAAGATATTAAGAAAAATACAGAGTATGATTTTATTTTTATAAATGACTGCTCTACAGATAACTCAAAAGAAATATTTGAAAAGAACAATATTCCAGTAATTAATTTACCGGTAAATTTAGGGTTGAATGGTGCTGTACAGACAGGTTACAAATACGCTTATGAGAAGGGTTATGATTGTGCAGTACAGTTTGATGGTGACGGGCAACATCAGGCAAAATATATTAAAGATTTAGTAAAAGCTATAGAAGAAGGATATGATATTGCAATCGGTTCGAGATTTGTCACAGAAAAAAGAAATTTTTCTTTGAGAATGATTGGATCAAGAATGATTTCTTTATGTATTTTCTTGAAGTCAGGAAAAGTGATTAAAGATCCAACATCAGGATTTCGTATGTTAAATCGTAAGATGATTGAAGATTATGCATATCATATGAATCGTAAACCAGAACCAGATACACTAGTATATCAAATGAATCACGGTGCTAAAATTAAAGAAGTTCAAGTAACTATGGAAGATAGAATAGCTGGTCAAAGCATATATAGTGGTTTATTTTCTTCATTTAAATATATGTTGAATATTATGATTTCTATTCTATTTATTTCTTAGGAGAGTGTATGACGGCAAGAATACAAATATTGTTAGTTGCAGGTACGTTAATGTTCTTTATTGCATTATTATCTGTAATTAGAAAAGATAAAATATCAAGTGATATGGCATGTCTTTGGATTGTATTTTCATTAATACTTGTGATTATGGCAATTAATCCAAATCTTGCTACTACGCTTGCAAATGCGTTAGGATTTTTTTCAGCAATAAATGCTTTATATTTTGTGTTTATATTCTTACTACTATGCTTTGTATTTTATTTATTTATGAAAATATCAGAGCTTGAAAAGAAGATAAATAACTTAATACAGCGTTATGCTTTAGATGAAGAAAAAAAGAAGAAAGAGGAAAAAACAAATGGTTAAATTTTTATTAGCTTCACACGGAAAAATGGCAAGTGGAATGAAGATGTCATTAAATATCTTATTAGGAAACAGCGACAATGTAACAGTTTATGATGCATATGTTGATGATTCAAATATTACAGAAGTATTTGAACAATATTTCGCATCAGTAAGCGAAGAAGATCAAGTTATTATGTTATCAGATTTATATGGTGGAAGTGTTAACCAAAAAATGTATACATATCTAACTCGTCCAAATACATTCTTGGTAGCTGGGGTTAACTTGGCATTAGTATTAGAACTTGTTGCAATGAGCTCTTGTGGAGAATTTACAAAAGAATCTCTAGAAACAACAATTGCAAACTCTCATGAAGCATTAAAACTTGTTGAACTTGATACATCCAGCGAAACAGAAACAGAAGACGAATTCTTCTAATGAATAAAACATTAAGACGGACAGAATATTTATTGTATGTTTTATCCGAGAATAAAACATATGTTCGCTCTAGTGATTTAGCAAAAGAAACAGGTGTATCAATTCGTACAATAAAAAAAGAAATTGCGAGTGTAAATGAACTTGCACTTTCTTTTGGTGCGCATATAGAATCTGTTAAAAGTAAAGGATATAAACTTGTTATTGATGATGCGGCTAATTTTATTCCGAAAATGGAACGGTTAACGGCTGCTTATCGTACAGGTACAAAGAAGATTGTCACAAAGAATTCTGACATATTAGATATATGTCGGATGATTCTTTCGGGACATCTTTTTTCTTCTATTGATCAATTAGCAGATGAACTATATTTAAGTAAGAACTCAGTCTGGTTGAAGTTACAAAAAATAGAAAAATTATTAGATAAATGCCATTTACATATTGTTAAGAACAATAAAGGATATTTTGAAATAACAGGTAAAGAATATAATATTCGTAATTTCATGCTATTTCTTTCAGAGGATGTTTCTATTAAACATGTTTTTTATACACAATGGTTCGATGAAGGAGAAATAGCTAAAGATTTACGCAATATTTTATTGAATATATTAATTGAAGAAAATTTCCGTGTGAATGATGCATTTACGAGAAGATTAAGTAAATATATTCTTTTAGCTAATAATAGAGCTATGGCAAACTGCAAATTTCAGTTTGACAGTAATATGAAAATTTTGATTCATGAAACAAAAGCATATTTTGTATCGATGAAAATATGTTTAGAACTGCAAAAACAACTAAATATAGAATTTCCTTCAGAAGAAATAGAGGAATTAGCTTTATTTTTGCTAATAAATCGTGATGTTAACCGTAATGAAAATCTCATTGATGATTGTATGTTTTTAAATGACGAAGTTCTAAAAGTAATGCAATATTTGCAAAAAGAAAACATTATAAATGAACATTCTACAACTAATGATATTAAAATAATTTTTTATCCTATTTTGTTGAAAAATTATTTTGGCGTTTCTGATACAAATATGAATTTACAATCGAGTGTTTCTCAAAAGACTATTTTAGCTTCGCCATATGCCATTTTTTATGCTAAAGAAATTACAAGAAAACTGGCAAAAAAGTTTAGCTATGATATAAGCGAGTACGATATATATCATGTTGCAAAAGAAATATTAATTTATATTATTTCTTTGCCATATGCTTATAAACGAGTTAAAGTTGCAGTTTGCTCAATATCAGGTATAGCTTCTGCTAATGTTTTAGGAAGTATTATTGAAAAAAGATATTCAGAACTTGTGCAAATAGAAAATGTTGAGTTGTATGAATTAAGAAATCGAAAAGAAGAAGATTTTGATGTTGTTATATCTGACTTTGCAGGATTTATTTATCGTTATAACTGGGAACATGTTCCAGTAAATACAATTCCTACAAAAAAGGAAATGGATTCTATATATAATTCAGTTATTTTAAATTCAGTTGATTTTAAAAGTATTGTAGAAGATATAGCATGGGAAAGGATTGGGATATATCAAGATTTTAACTACCATGATGAAGAGGCTTTTAGTGAGTTAATTGCCTATAAACTTGGAAAAGATGAAAAACGTATTAATCTAATTAAAGAAGATATTTTAACTTTTATTCCTTATTGTGTGCAAAATCATACAGCTATATTCTATGTGAATGCAAAATATACAAAAGAAAATGTATTTGAAATATATCATTTAAAAAACACAAAGAAGATGGGTGATAATAAAGTGGATTATATTATTGTTATGACAATTCATCATACTTTAAGAGAAATGAGATTTATTAATGATATATCGTTTACTTTAATGAATAATACAGAGTTTATTAAGAAAGTTATGAATGAAAAAACAACAAATTCGATAATTGATTGTGCAAAAGAATCATTAAAAACATTAGCAATTAATATGTTCAATTAATGCACTTAATAAAAGTGAATATCATATATCTGCACCTAATATATTAAAATATTAGATGCATTTTTTATATTTTTGTGTGATATATTGTGAATGTAAGAAAACGCTTTCAACAAAAAGGAGAAAAAAGATGATTAAATTATTACGCTTAGATGAACGTATGATTCATGGTCAAGTAGCAATTAAATGGTCAAGACATTTATCAGTTGATCGAATTGTAGTTGCAAATGATGGTGCTGCATCAAATCCAATTATTCAAAAAAGTTTAATGATGGCCGCACCAAGCACATGTAAAGTTGCAATCAAATCAGTAGATGATGCAATTAAACTACTAAACGATCCTAGAGCTGAAGCATTAAAGATTTTATTAATTGCTTCTTCACCAAAGGATGTATTAAAGCTTGTAGAAAATGTTAAGGGAATTCCACTAATCAATATTGGTAACTATGGTAGAGTTGCCAGCAAAGTAGGTAATGAAGATCGTAAAGCATATGCATCAAACTTGTATGCATATCCTGATGAAGCTGAAACATTAAAGAAAATAGCAGAATGTGGAATTGAAACAGTTTATCAGACAACACCTGAAGAAGTTGCTGTTCCACTTCAAAAAGTTTTAGGCATTTAAGTCATATTTGACTTGGCAATATCAAATTTATAAGGGAGGAGATTTAAATTTATGGTAGCTGCTGCTGCAAAAGTGGTCTTTATTTACTGGGCTATTATGACTGTCGATTATTTGACAGCTTGGCAAACATTTACAAGACCAATCGTCGTTGCCCCATTAACTGGTTTAATTTTAGGTGATCTAAAGACAGGTATTCTAATGGGTGCTTCACTTGAATCTATTTTTATGGGTATTTCCGCTATTGGTGGTGTTGTACCTGCGGATGCAACAATGTCCAGTCTTATTTCTGTTGCATTCACAATTCTAACTGGTGCTAGTGCTGAAGAAGGTTTAGCAATTGCAATGCCTATTGGTACTGTTGCTTCTTCATTAGGTACATTAACTACACCAATCTTCGCTTCTCTTGCTCCATATTGGGAAAAATTAGCAACTGAAAGCAGTGATAAGAAGTTTATGACAATCAGTTTGTTGTTCCATATCTTCGTTACACAATTAGTTCAATTTGTGGTTGTGTTTGTTGCTGTTGCATATGGTGTTGAAGGATTAGCTACATTATTAGATAAATTACCAACTTGGGTATCTTCAGGACTTGCTGCTTCAAGTAGGATGTTACTTGGTATAGGTTTTGCAATTACAACATCTATGATCTGGTCTAAAGAAACAGGTATCTATTTCTTTGTAGGATATGTTCTTGCAAGTTATGCAGGACTTGGAACTTTACCAATCGCTATTCTTGGTTTAGCTCTAGCATTCACTATTTTCATGAATGATAAAAAATCAATTGAACTTAAGAAAGAATTATCTAACGCTTCTGTCAGTGGTGGATTAACAAATAATGAGGAGGATTTCTTCTAATGGCACAACAACAATTTACAGCTGAAGAAAATAAAGTTCTTCATAAAATGTTTATTCGTTCTCACCTTGTATTCATGAACTTTAACATGGTCAAGATGGAAGCTAATGGTTTCACAGCAACAATGAACCCGGCTATCGACAGCATTTATAAAGATGATCCAGAAGGAGCTAAAGAAGCTCGTCATCGTCATCAAAACTTCTTCAATACACATGCTGTTCCATTCGCATTTATTGCTGGTCTATGCTATGCAATGGAAAAAGAACATAAAGAAAAAGGCTCTGTTGATGGAGCTACAATTGAAAGTATTAAAGCTGCTTTAATGGGACCTACAGCTGGTATGTTTGACAGCTTGTTCTTCAACTGTTTACGTATTATTGCTTCAGGTATTGCAATTGGTTTTGCTTCTCAAGGCAGTTTATTGGGTGCAGTCCTATTCATACTACTTTATGGTGTACCACAGGATATAGTACGTTACTTCTTTATCCGCATCGGTTATACATATGGTACAAGTTTCATTGACTCTGTATTTAATTCCGGCTTAATGGCTGCTTTAACTAAAGCTGCATCTGTTATGGGTTTAATGATGATTGGTGCAATGACTGCTACAATGTTAAGTGTTCCATTAAATTTAGTGATTAATATCAATGGTGCAGAGACAAATATTGGAGATGTATTCAACTCTATTTTCCCTAACTTGCTTGGATGTATTCTATTATTTGTATTAGTTTCACTAATCAAGAAAGGTAAACGTCCTACACAGCTTGTTGCAGGAATTCTAGTTGTAGCACTGCTTGGTGCATTAATTGGAATCTTCTAATTAAAGATTAATCGGCGATGAGGATATTATCTTCGTCGCCTTTGTTTAAGGTGGTATATGAAAGAAAACATGATGTTCTATGGTGTAACTTTGTCGCAAAGATATACACTGAAGCAAAAAGAATGCTTCCTCGAAGAAGTAATCAAAAAATGTAAAGACAATGGATATAAAACGAGCTTTATATCAAAGCATGGTAGTTATTACCAACTGGCTAATTTAGTTATAGGAGATTTGGATAAAGCAAAAACGATTGTATGTGCAAGTTACGATACACCTCGTAAATCACTAATACCAGTTAATTACTATCCATTTGCCGCAAAAAACAACGTCTCTATGGGAAAGAAAAACGTGATTGTTGATGCTTTTATCATGATAATTATGTTTCTTCTTTCATATGTCATTTTACTGAATTTTAATGAAGCAAGTACTTCGATAAAGAGTTTGAAAATTATCATGCTTGCTGTATTAATCATATTTACATTCTTTGTTTTAAAGGGAACTGCGAATAAAGTTAATTTTTCAAGAAACAGTGCTGCGGTAGCGATGGTTATGGAACTAATGGAAAATAATCAAAACCCTAGTGTTGCTTATGTACTACTTGATCGTAATACAGTTACTTATGAAGGTTTAAAAGCTTTAAAAGAAAAATTGCAGGACACATCAAAAGAGATTATCTTACTAGATGCTTTAGCTTATGGAAAAGATACATGTATTGCCTATAACAAAAATGTAGATATTTCTGATTTTAAACATGACACATATATTCTTAAAGAATATCAAAATCCTACAAATGCTCTGCAATATTTTAAAAATATGATCCAAATCAGTTGTGGAGATATTGAAGACCATATGTTTGTTGTTAAGAATACATGTACAAATAAAGATTATGAAATTGATATGAACCGTTTAGAAGAAATATATCAATTATTAATGACTCATATAAACAGGAGGTAGTTATGAAATTATTAGTACAAGGTGATGATTACGGATTTACTAAAGCCGTAACTTATGGAATTCGCGAAGGAATTCAAAATGGTATTTTAAGAAATACAGGTTTATTTACAAATATGCCTAGTGCAAAACTAGCTGTATCTTTAATGAAAGAAATGCCTGAAGCTTGTTTTGGAATTGATTTTAATATCGTATCCGGTCCAAGTGTAAGTGATCCAAAAGATATTCCTCATTTAGTAGATGAAAATGGCGAATTTATTCGCTCTGGTGCTCGTTTGAAAGATCCTAAATTTGCTACCGAAGAAGGAAGAAGAGAGCTATCTCCATATGATGAAACATATAGAGAAATTCGTGCTCAATATGATAAATTCGTTGAAATGACTGGTAAAAAGCCAGGTTATTTACATGCACATTCTTTAATGCATGAAAACTATATGGATGCGATTCGTGCGGTAAGCGAAGAAACAGGTATTCCATTTTCTATGGATTTACAAAAGAAATATGGCTTTATTTCTATGCTTGATATTCGTAGTGCGAAAGGTATTGTGGATAAAGCATCTCAAAAGAAAGTATTTGATCCTAATGATCAGTTAAATAAAAATCCATTAAAAGATGTATTGGATAATTTTGATGAATTACTAAAACATGACTATGTATGTATTGGTGGTCATCCTGGATTTGTTGATGCTGATTTACTAGACTTAACGACCTTATCACTAGAAAGAGTAAGAGATCTACAGATGGTTACTTCACCGGTTTTAAGAAAATTAGTTGAAGATAATAAAGTAGAGCTAATTACTTATTACGATTTATATTAATGGTGAATTTATGAAGTTATTAGTACAGGGGGATGACTTTGGGTTTACAAAAGGAGTTATTTATGGCATTGTTGACGCAATAGATAATGGCATCTTAAGAAATACAGGATTATTCGCCAACAGTCCCTATGCTCGTCTTGCGGCAAGTTTTATGGATGAAAGAAGAGATAAAGTATGTTTTGGTATTGATTTCAATCTTGTGTCAGGACCTTCTTTATTAAAGAAGGAAGATATTCCTCATTTAATAGACGATCATGGCATCTTTATTCGCTCTGGCACTCGCCAAAAAGATGACTTATATAAAACAGAAGAAGGCAGAAGAAAGTTATTTCCTTATGAAGAAGTGTATAAGGAATTAAGAGCACAATATGATACATTTGTATCTTTGACAGGACATAAGCCAGGATATCTTGCACCACATTCATTAGGTGCAGAAACCTATTTTGAAGCAATTGAACAAATAAGCAAAGAAACAGGTGTTCCATATGCATTTGATATCCAGAAACAATATGATTTTGCTAATTTATTCATGATACTTATGCAGGAAAGAAAGGATCTTGCTAGTCAAAATAAAACCTTTGATGCATTAGATCAAATTAATAAAAATCCAGTTCAAGATGTTTTGAATCATTGGGATTATCTAATGAGTAAAGAATATGTTTCTATTGGTCAGCATCCTGGTTTCTTAGATGCTGAATTATTAGAACAGTCTTCTTTATCTATAGAAAGAGTAAGAGATCATCAAATGATGACTTCACCGGTCATTAAAAAATTAATTGAGGATAACCACGTCGAATTAATTACTTATTATGATTTAGAGTATTAAGAGCATTTGTGTAAAATAATTCACAAACTTAAGGTATACTAATGAAGATGATAGTTAACAATGATTATCATCTTTTTTATATGTGAAAAAGAAAGAAGGATAATTCCATGAAAAAGTTTGATTATGAAGTAACAAATGCCTTAGGAATCCATGCTAGACCAGCTGCTATGTTAGCTCAAATTTGTACAAATCACAAAGTAACAGTAGAAATTGAGTGTAATGGTGAAATAGCTTCTGGCAATAATGTATTACAGATTTTAGATTTACATGCATCTATTGGTTCTTGCCTCCATTTTAGTGTTGATGGTGTTGAAGAAGATGCGTGCATAAATGAAATAGAAAAAGTATTAAAAGAGATTGATGTAAAAGACAAGAAGACAAGTGTACTTCATGTAGCGTTCTTTGGTACTAAGGATTATGATCGTTTGTTTTTCTCAGAATTATCTAAAGACAAAGGTGAAGGAACATATAATGTAGATATTACATACTTCAACAGCAGATTAACTAATGAAACAGTGCATTTAGCAGAAGGGTACGAAGCAATTTGTATATTTGTTAATGATGATGCAAGTAGAAATGTTATAGAAGCTCTCAGCAAAGGTGGGGTAAAACTGATTCTATTAAGATGCGCAGGTTTTAACAATGTTGATTTAGAAGCCTGCAAAGAATATGGTATTACCGTTTTAAGAGTACCAGCATATTCCCCTTATGCAGTAGCAGAACACGCAATGTCAATTATTCAAACAGCAAATAGAAGAATTAATCGTGCCTATAACAAAGTAAAAGATAATAACTTCTCACTAAACGGTCTCTTAGGTTTAGATTTGCATAATAAAGTAGCTGGTATTATGGGGACTGGACGTATTGGTCAGATTATGGCTCAAATTTGTAAAGGTTATGGTATGACGGTACTTGGATGGGATGCTTATCCAAATAAGAAACTGGAAGAAGATGGATTACTCACTTATGTATCGAAAGAAGAATTATTAAAGAAAGCAGATTTAATCAGTCTTCATGCACCACTTATTATGGGAGAAGGTGGAACATTTCATTTAATTGATGATGAAGCGATAAATCTAATGAAAGATGGGGTAATGCTCGTTAATACTTCTCGTGGTGGTTTAATAGATGTAGATGCGTTAATTAGAGGCTTACGTGCCAATACATTTCATGCTGTAGCGTTAGATGTATATGAAGGTGAAGATACTAATGTATATACAGATCACTCAGATGATATGATGCAAAATTCTGTGGTAGCTCGTTTAGTAACTTTCCCTAACTTGGTATTAACTTCTCATCAGGCTTTCTTTACTAGAGAAGCATTACAGGCTATTGCTGCAGTAACGATGGAAAATGCCAGAAACTATAATGAAGGCTTTCCTTATGGACAGGCAGAAGTAAAATAATTATTTAATACGTTTTAATTTTAGAAATATCAAATAAATAACAGTCATAAGGGAAAGCATACAGCATACTTTTCTAAGTAATGTTGGTTCATATTTTAAGATATATATTCCACTTTCTTGTGGTGTAAAAGCGATTAAACCTTTAAATCGTTGAACAGGTACTTCTGTATCACCAAAATAGATATGATAACCCTTATAGATTGTTACTGGTAAAACTAGCTCTTTATTTAGGAAGGAATCATCAACAGTAAATGTTAAAGTGGTTCCTTCTTTTTGATAGCTAATATTAGTTTCTTCTAAAGAAGCAGTCTTAATTGTTGGTGTATAATCTCTAAAATCAATTGAATCTAATGGTAAATAATCTCCACCAGCAAGTTCGACACGCATATATGTAGCTGAGTAATAAGGATTACATAATTTTCCTTGTGTAATATCTTGATAAGTATTCTGACTCGTTATACCAAATGTTCTACTATATACAGGATATAAATGATAAATACCTTCAATGATGAAAAAGAATATACACAATAAGGTAATCATCATTC